>Ga0209088_10000109_pt1 | contig 59651 bp, 77 predicted proteins | sample S_140625_EF_Meta_FD_187324 | JGI IMG/M metagenome (GOLD analysis project Ga0209088, IMG submission 187324) | Freshwater microbial communities from Lake Simoncouche, Canada to study carbon cycling - S_140625_EF_MetaG (SPAdes) (version 2) | ecosystem: Environmental > Aquatic > Freshwater > Lake ... | reverse complement strand
CGACGTGTGGATCTTGCTTGGGACCTCGCCCACGACAATGTGGCCGTGATCTGAAGCAACGATTGGCGGGAGAGGGTAAGGTCGATCTCCCCTCTCCCGCTAAAAATAGTTCGCACAATCCCGACTTTTCTGTTTTCTTTTCTGACGGAATGGTGCATAAAGATTCTGCCGGCGAGTTCGCTGGCCTAAATGGAGAATGAAAATGGCACATGAAATTGAAACGATGGCCTTCGCGAATGCGGTTCCGTGGCATGGCCTCGGCAATCGGGTCGACCCGACCTGCTCTGTGGATGAGATGGTCTTGGCCGCTGGCCTCGACTGGAAAGTCCGGCAACTCCCGCTCTTCGCTCAGGCTGAGGACGGTGAGATGATCGCCCTGCCGCAGCGCCGCGCTCTGGTGCGCGACATTGACAACAAGATCATGTCCGTCACTGGCGACATCTGGAAGCCATTCCAGAACCACGACGCGCTCGAGTTCTTCCGGGATTACACCGAGGCCGGTGGCGCAAAGCTCGAGACTGCTGGCGCTCTGCGTGGCGGCAAGATCATCTGGGCCTTGGCCTCGATTCAGGAAGGTTTCACTGTCTCGAAGAACGACCATGTGAAGGGCTACATCCTGCTGACGTCGCCCCACGAGGTCGGCAAGTCAATCACTGTCCGCACGACGACTGTGCGTGTGGTTTGCGCCAACACAATGGCCATGGCGATGGGCAAGGATTCTGCTCAGTACTCCCAGAACCATTTGTCCAACTTCGACGTCAGCGCGGCCAAGTCAGCTGTCGGCCTCGCCAAGGAGCAGATCTACCAAGCCAGCCTTGACGCAAAGCTGCTCGCCAAGCTGAAGATGAGCGCATTCGACAATGTGCGGTTCCTCGCCAAATTCTTCCAGCCAGCTCCGGAAGGTGTCAACGAGGATGCGCATGTTCAGGAGCTGCTCAATGCTCCCGAAAAGCAGTCCAAGGTTATGGATCAGGTGATGCGGTCTTGGGGAACGGCTCCGGGCGCAATCAAGGACAATGCTTGGGGGACGCTGAATGCTGTCACCCATTGGGCCGATCATTCAGCCGGCAACAAGGCTGATACGCGGCTGTTCAATGCTTGGCTTGGGGAACGGTCCCGCCTGAAGCTCGAAGTCCGTGACGCCCTGCTAGAAATGGCTGGGTGACGCATCCTCGCTGCGAGGGAGGGTGCTGGTCGCCCTCCCTCAAAGTTTGAAAGGGGAGAAATTGATGCGTGTGTCGCCGGACGGAGAGCCCCTCGTCGCCTCGCTGCGGTCTTTGGCCGTCACGCCAGAAGATCGACTGATCGAGCGCCAGTCGCAATCGATGATCATGGAGGCGATGAAATTCCTGACAGATAGAGAATCCCTCATCATTGATTTGATCTATGGGCTGACGCTCAGGCAGTCCAAGACAAGGGTGGCTGTCGCGGAGGAGCTGGGTGTCAACTCATCGCGCATCCACCAGATTGAATGCAGGGCGATTCGCAAACTCAAACACCCAGATTGTTTCCGCAATTTGCGGCACCTGTTGGCTGATTATGATAAATAGGAGAGATGGAATGATTGATCTTGATGCGATGAGCAAGGATCCGTGGCCGACGTGGCCGGTTGACAAGAACGAGCTTCGTGGTTTGGTCAAGGAGATCGAGCGGCTGCGTGGTACTCATCCCAACTTTGACGAAAAGCCAATGTGTGAAGAAGCGGCTGCTGAGATTGAGCGTTTGTTGCTGATCGAGCAAGGCTCAGCGGAACCGTGCGACACGTGCGGCTGGCGCATGAAATTTCCCAACGCAGAATGTCGTAACTGCGAAAACGCAAAACTGCGCGACGAGATCGAGCGGCTGCGGGCAGCGCTGCGGGCGATTGCAGCGTATGACACGGACGCTGACGGAAATTGGGGATTTTTTCGCGACGAAGCCGACGCCGCGCTTGCAGAGGAGGCGTCCGATGATGCTGCGACTTGACCCGCCGCTGCCCGTCGTGACGCCAAAAGGGAAAGGCATGGCACATGTCCTGATTGATTATGGGGTCGATTTCGATTTATGCTGGGTCGTCTTTCAAGATGACAGCCAATGCTGGACATGGCGCAATCAAGACATTAGGGCCGAGACGAACATAACATTCGGGAGAAAATGAGATGAAGGCACTCGCAGCACGCGACAAGCTGATCGCGCAGCACTACATTGCCGGTCGCAAGCTGAACGAGATCATGCTCCTGTTCGGGCTGCGCTCGCCGGGGTACATTCGGCAGATCGCGCGGCGCAACGGTGCCCCTCCGCGCAAGAATGGGAGGCCGCGCCATGCGGCCAACTGATCACAAGGCTGTCCTGCGGCAACTGGCTGATGCTGATGGCTGCGAGGCGAGCCGGAGGGCGGCGGCGCACATTGAGTATATCGAACGGCGACTCGCAAGCGCCCTAGACAGTGTGCGGCATCTTCAAAATAAGCTTCACAACACAAGGCAACAGCGCAATGAGCTGCGGCGTCAGCTGAAGGAGAAAGAAAATGGTGGAATTCCTCGTGGCAGTGCTGTTGTTCCCGATCGCTGCGGTGATCTGGGCGATGGCGCTGTGTCTGGTGTTTCTGATGTATAAATCCTACAAAAATGGAGAAATGTGATGATTGAATATCTTTATCTGGCTTTTGCTATCCCGTTTGTAATCATGGTTTGGGTTGCGGCGGTTGTCGTTTGTCGCATGGCTTGGAAGGATTTCTTCAATGATTGAAGTGCTGGCAATGCTGATCATGCTTCCCCTCGCTGCCGTGGTCTGGTTCATCGCGATCGAACTGGCCGTGTCTTTCTATCGTTCCCACAAAAATGGAGACCTCTGATGATTGAGGCGCTGCTGTTTCCGGCGTTCATTTTCGCCGCCATCGTTGTGATGGCAATCGGCTTGGGACTTGTCGCAATTATAGGGAAATTCCGTGATTGATTTTCTCATTTTTGCGCCAATAATCGTCGCTGTCTGGTTGATTGGTGCTTCGGTCATCTTTTTTGTGCTGGCTGCGTTGGTGTGCTGGTACAGAGGGTGATTTGATCATGGTCGATGGATGATGGACTTTCGGTGTTGGATTGGGAAACCTTGGCAAGTTGCTGGAGCGACACAACAAAACAAGGTTTAATTGTGATTTTCCATTTTGATTCCATTTCCATTCTTACCCCCTATTCCCTAAACTCTCGAGAGAGAGAGAGAGAGAGAGAGATAGGTAAGGAGTTAGGGGAATTGGGGGTCAAAATGGAAATGGAATCAAACTGGACTGGAGGTGGTGTTTGACTGAATCAGAATTCAAGAAATGGTTCCGTAAGCAATGGTTGGGCTGGGTTGAAAGCTATGAACCGCGTCGTGGATCAGGCATTGGCATACCTGATCTGCAAATTGTTGCTAATAGACGCATTGTTCCTATTGAGTTGAAGATCGGGACGATTAAAGATGGCTTGTTGTATCCGCGTGAGGTCCGCCCTGCGCAAATAGCTTGGCATCGCAAATTGAATGATGCTGGCATTGCGTCTATATTGCTCATTGGGGTATATGATCTTGTTGCGGATGATTTTGTGGCCTGTGCTGTTGATGCCCAATACATTAGCAACTGGCGTCATGGTTACAAACATTACGTCAAACTGCCTGTTAGTGACAGAGCTTTGTTCAATTCTGTTTTTTCTGCGTGGTGTTCTGCACGATCTTCGAACTAGTAGCTTTTCTTTTTCGAACTTTTGGCGCATCCTAATGCTACGTTGTCTGCTGTTGTTAGCAGGGGAAAACAGTGGCAAAAAAGCGCACACACAATCGCAATTTCGTTTCGAAAGAGATCGACCAAGAGGTATTTGACGACATACTATTCAGGATGATGAATGGTGAAGCTGTAACTAAAATATGCAAAGAAGAGACCCAGCCGCATTACTCAGTTTTCATGAATTGGGTGCGCAGCGATCAGGATCTTTTCGATCACTACGCGCGAGCGCGAACGATACAAACTGACTACTTTTTTGATGAAATGGTCGAGATCGCGGACGACGAGAAAATCGACATAAACCGCGCCAAAGTCAAGATCGACGCTCGTCAATGGCATGTGGGCAAGATCTCGCCAAAGAAGTATGGCACAAAGATCATGAACCAGATCGATGCGACCGTTACGCATTCGGTCAAGCCTGATCTGTCGAGGCTTTCTTCTGAGGCTCGCGAGGAGCTGCGCACATTGCTGATCGAGCAGATGCGAGCTGCGCCCAAAACAATTAGCTCATATGCTGTCGAGATTGACGAATGAACGTTCGGCAGGACATTGACTCGCTTCTGCGCAATTATTCCACCGAGGATTTGCTGGACGAAGCCAACCGCATGAACTACGAGGAGGATTTCTATTCCTTCTTCAAGGGCGGCTGGCGCTATTTCGATCCATCGCCGTTCATGGATGGCATGGCGCTGGAGGCTGTGGCCTATCATCTCGAGGCAGTCATCCACGGCGACATCAAGCGTCTGATCGTCAACATCCCGCCTCGCATGTCTAAAAGCTCACTGACGTCCGTTTCTCTGCCGGCATGGACGTGGGCGCGTCGATGGGAGAGTTCCACCAGTGGTCCTGGCGTGCAGTTCCTGCATGCGTCCTACAGCCAGAGCCTCTCGCTGCGTGACTCGGTCAAGTGTCGTCGTCTCATTGAGTCGCCATGGTACCGCAAATACTGGGGCGATCGGTTCAAGCTGACCAGCGACCAGAACACCAAAACTCGGTTCGACAATGATCGCTCCGGCTCGCGGCTCTGCACCTCTGTCGGATCGACGCTGACGGGTGAAGGCGGCAACATCATTATTGTGGACGATCCGAATGCTGCGCAGGAAGCATTCAGCGAGGCGACGATCAACACGACCATTGAGTGGTGGGACACTGCGCTGAGCACACGTCTCAACAATGCTCGCGACGGTGCCTTCATCATCATCCAGCAGCGACTGGCAGAGGACGATCTGACCGGGCACGTCTTGAGCAAGGACGTTGGCGACTGGACGCACCTGATGCTGCCCATGCGCTACGAGATGGAGCGCCACACCCACACTGTCGTTGGTTGGGACGATCCGCGTGGCTGCGACGATGACGGTGTGCCGCTGGTCACGGTGCTGCCGGATGGGATGCGCGTGCCCGCCTCGGCAGAGGCTGCTGCTGTCCTCCGTGAACGCGAAGGCGAGCTGCTCTGGCCAGAGCGTTTCGGCGAGAAGGAAGTCGCCCTGCTCGAGCGGACCCTCGGACCCTTTGCGGCTGCCGGCCAGCTCCAGCAGCGCCCAGAAGTCAAGGGTGGCGGCATCATCAAGCGTGATTGGTGGAAGCTCTGGGACAGCGACGTGTTCCCTGATTGCGACTACATCATCGGCTCGCTCGACACCTCGTACACTGAGAAGCAAGAGAACGACCCATCGGCCATGACTGTGTGGGGAGTGTTCTCTGGTGACCGCACTGCATACACCGACAACTTCGCAACCAATCGCCCGATGAAGCGCAAGGGTGACAATGGCCTGATCAACATCGCCGACCATGCAAGCCGGTTCGACGAGGCAGCACAGGTCAAGTTCAACCTGTCCGCCAGCCATTCGTCAGCGCCCAAGATCATCATGCTGTACGCTTGGGAGGAATGGCTCGAGTTCCCGCAGCTGATCGAGAAGGTCGCACAGACCGCTAAGAAGTTCAAGCTGGACCGGCTGCTAATCGAGAACAAGGCTGCTGGCCACTCGGTCTCGCAGGAGCTGCGCCGATTGTTCAGCTCGTCGGACTTCGCCGTGCAGCTGGTCGATCCAAAGGGTGTCGACAAACGCTCGAGAGTGTACGCCATTCAGCATATGTTCTCTGAAGGATTGATCTATGCGCCCGATCGCGTATGGGCAGAAAAGGTGCTCGTTCAGACTGGCATGTTCCCGAAGGCCAAGCATGACGACTTGACCGACACTGTCTCAATGGCCCTGAGCCATCTGCGCACGACCGGCATGCTCCAGCGTTCCGAAGAGATCACCCACTCAGTTCACGAGTCAATGCGCCATCAAGGCAAACCTCCAGAGCCTCTTTACCCGGTGTGACCATGCAGCGAGTCCTTTGCAACGCGACTGTCGATCTTCGAGACGATGGCAAGTATTCTGTTGACGTTTGCGGCGAAAAGCCCCACGATCATGCGCGGAATTATGTGGTTGCTGCGCTGAGTGAGAAAGACGCTGCGATGTCTTGCATTGACCAATTCGTCGCAGAGATAGAAAAACTTAGCGCTGAAGGATCCGACCAATGCCAATGACTCCCGGTCTTGTGCCCAATCTTCGTCTTGATGATCAGGAGGAGCAAGCTCCGGCCCTCCCTGATATTCTCATTGAAATGCTTGGTGAGGATCCTGACAAGCCGAAGATGGACCAGAAGGGCAATGTGCTCGAGATCGAGCATGGCGACGGCTCCATCTCAATCAGCCTCGATGGCCGACCGATCAATCCTGCGGCCAAGCGTGACGACAAGAGCGATTGGTTCCGCAACCTCGCTGAAGAGATCCCGGACACGGACCTTTACTCGATTGCCGACGAGCTCATCCGTGGCATCGATCAGGACCAGTCGTCGCGTCAGGAGTGGGTTGAGGAGCGTTCCACCGGACTGCGACTGCTCGGGCTGAAGATCGAGATCCCAGGCATTGGCGGATCCGCTGACGGTGCGCCAGTTGAGGGTATGAGCCGCGTGCGCCATCCGCTGCTGTTGGAGGCTGTGCTGCGGTTTCAGGCCAATGCGCGCTCCGAGATGCTGCCCACGGATGGTCCGGTCAAGATCCGCAACGACGACAACAATGCGGACCTCGCCGAGGATCAGCTGGGCAATGCCCTTGAACGGGACATGAACCATTATCTCACCAGCACAGCCAAGGAATATTACCCTGATACCGACCGCATGTTGCTCATGCTCGGATTTGGCGGCACCGCATTCAAGAAGGTGTATTTCTGCCCATTGCGCAATCGTCCGGTTAGCGAGAGCGTTGATGCTGACGACTTGATCGTCAATAATGCAGCGACCGACCTGAGCAATGCCAAACGGATCACGCACCGTGTCATGATGCGCCCTTCGGTCGTGAAGCGTCTGCAAATCCTCGGTGTGTACCGAGACATTGAACTCTCGACACCGTCGCCGGCAAAGCTCGACTCTGTGCAGCGTGAGAAAAGGAGCCAGCAGGGTATCGCTCAGGATGATGCATCGCCGGAAGATCGCGATCGCGAGATCTACGAGTGCTATTGCGAGCTGGACCTTCCTGGGTTCGAGCACAAGATCAAAAGCAAAGAAACCGGCCTCGAGATCCCGTACCGTGTCACCATTGATCTGACGACCAAAGAGGTCCTGTCAATCGTCCGCAACTATGACGAAGACGACAACGATCTGCCAGAGGCCAAAGCCAACTTCGTCAAGTACACATTTGTTCCTGGGTTTGGGTTTTATGACATTGGGCTGTTGAATATCCTCGGCAACACGACCAACGCAATCACTGCCGCTTGGCGAGAGCTGTTGGATGCGGGTATGTATGCCAACTTCCCGGGATTCCTGTTCTCTGATCAGGGCCTGCGCCAGAACACCAACATCTTCCGTGTTCCGCCCGGTGGCGGCGCATCGATCAAAACTGGCGGCATGGACATCCGCCAAGCCATCATGCCGCTGCCTTACAAAGAGCCCTCCGCCGCATTGATGACGCTGGTCGCCAACATGGCCGACACTGGCATGCGTTTGGGCGGCACGAGCGAGCAGCAGGTCGGCGAGGGCAGGGCAGATGCTCCGGTCGGCACTACGTTGGCGATGATCGAGCAAGCCACCAAGATCCTCAACGCTGTCCACAAACGGATGCATGCCGCTCAAGCGGAAGAGTTCCGGCTGCTGATGGATTGCTTCAAGGAGCACCCCGATAGCTTCTGGCAGCGCAACAAAAAGCCAGCCAAGCAGTGGGATGAGGCTACCTTCCTTCAGGCTTTGAGCAACTGTGACCTTGTGCCACAGGCCGATCCGAACACTGCCAGCCATTCGCAGCGTGTGATGAAGATCATGGCGTTGAAGGAACTGCAGAAGCAGAACCCGACGATGTACGATCCGATCGCAATTGACACCGCAGCGCTGCAAGCCATTGGTTGGAGCAATCCGCAGCAGTTCCTTGTGCCAGCCTCTGCGCAGGGCAAGATGCCTCCCGAGATGGAGAAGGCAATCGCAGAGTTGCAGATCAAGAAGCAGGACGTCGACATCAAGGGCAAGCTCGCCGATGCCAAGGTGGCCGAGATTATCTCGAACATCCAGCAAGGCGCTCAAGGCAGCGAGGCTGGCAAGGTCGCACCATTCGACCCAATGAAGCTGGCCGAGCTCCAGCTCAAGCAGATGGAACTGCGCGAGAAGTCCAAAGACTCAGAGCTTGAGGCGATGAACCGCAAGCGCGATCGCGAGAGCCACGAGCGTCTCGCTGCGATCAAGTTTGCTCAGGACATGGCTAAGAATCCGCAGGGCATCCCGATCGCGGAATCGATCGTCCGTCCTGACATGATCCAGCGCCTTGAAGAGAACGAAGAGCCGATGAATGTCGGCCAGCCCGGTCAGCTCCTGAAACCGATTGAGTGATGCCATGAAGCGAGACACTCTTCGCCTAGCCAAGGATGTTCTCTCCAGCCGTCGCAAGCGTGCCGATGGCGGCACTGACGAATGGCAGTCGACGGGCAAGCTCCTCAACGAAGACAAATCGATCAACTGGGGCGACCGCGACAGCCCAGCTGACTTTTTCCGCGCAGAAAAGGAGCTGCGCCTTCGGGAGGAGGCAAAGCTCGCAGACAGGGCCGAACCAGCACCAGCTCCAAAACGGACCGCTGAGGGCCGACAGATGGCTCCAGCTAGGGTTTCCCCAGCAAGGTCCGAAGAGCCAGCCGTTGAGGCTCCTGCACCGGCTCCTGTGCGCACAGCCGAAGGCCGACAGATGGCTGCACCGGATTGGGAGTATCAAGAGCCGCTCAACGACGAGCAGCGCAAAGCTCTGGCCCTTCAGCAATGGACAGCTGCCGGGCAAAAAGGCACGCCGGATGATCCTGTCAGGGACATGATGGCCATCAAGGCACCGTCGCCCTCGTTCGGCCAGCCCATCCCCAATGCGCCCAATTTCGCTGCCGCACAGGGCATCACTCCGGGAGCTCCCGAGTGGCGGCGTGCATCGCTCCCGCAGGAAGGTGGCGGCAAGTACACAAACCGCGTCGCCCCTTTGACGCCGCCAGCTGTTGCGTCGCAGGAGACATCGACTGGCATGCCGCGTCAAGCGTTAAGCTTCGGCCCAATGCCGGATGCCCCAGCGCCTGTTGCGAGCCAAAACCAAGCCGATCAGGTCTGGCAGCGGATGATTACGCAAGAGTCCAGCAACCGACAGTTCGACCGTAGCGGAAGGCCAATCACCTCGCGAGCTGGCGCTCTCGGAATAGCTCAGGTCATGCCTGGCACAGGGCCAGAGGCTGCGCGGTTGGCTGGTCTGCCTTGGAGCCTCGACCGACTGCGGAATGATCCGGAATACAACCATGCGCTAGGTCGCGCGTATTACGACGAGCAGCTGCGCCAGTTCGGCAGCCCTGTCCTCGCAGCAGCAGCCTACAACGGTGGCCCCGGTCGCGTGACGAAGGCTCTTGCCCTCGCTGCGCGCACCAATCGCCCATTCACTGATTTCCTCAAGCAGGAAACTCGCGACTATGTCCGCATTGTGGCGTCGCCCACCTCGCGCCGCGCACCGTTGCGTTTCGGAAATCCGGAGGGCTACGCTGACGGCGGACGCACTGGCTACGCCGATGAGGGTGCTGTTGTCCCATCCGACGATGGCGCAGTCTACGACGCCATGGGCAATGTGGCTGTGCCGGCTGCAACGACAGATCCCGATGCGAAGGAAGGTCTCTACGACGCTGCGATGAAGAAGGTGGGCGCTGCCGATGATCGCTATGTTGGACCGATGAATGCATCTGTTTGGGACAAACCCTCTGGCCCCGGCGATGATCGCTATGTTGGACCGATGGCTGTTTCTGACCTGAAAAAACCACCAGAGCCAAAGGCACCTGAAGGCACACTTTTTTCGCGCAGTGTTGATCCGATAACGAGGGCGATTAAAACTGTTTCAGACGATTATCGCAAAAACCTCGCACATCATTCTGAGTCAGCGGCTGCGCTTCAGTCTCAGGCCAACAAAGATTCATCTGGCGAGCGCGGATGGCAGGGTCGTCTGCTTGCGCCGCTCGAGTCAGCTAATTCTATGATGGGAACAGCTTTTGCACCAGTGAGTGCCGCTGCAACGTCGGTCGGCAATGCTGCGACCTATTTGACTGGCAATCCCGGATTCGGCCAACGCGCAGAGTTGCTTGCTGGCTTCGCAGACCCATCACATGTCGGCCTCGCCAAAGTCGGAGCGATGAAGCTAGGCAAGGTCGCTGAAGATCTCGCCCCATACAGCGCGATGTTCCTCCCTGTGGCGAGGACCGATCCTGCTCTGGCGACCGCCAAGCAGCTGCTCGCTGAAGGCAAGACGGCTGACGAGATCAAAGCAGCGACCGGCATCCATTTTGGCCCTGAGAGTGATTTCGGATCGTACGAGCTTCAATCAAATGTTCCGGACGAGTTCGGCAGATATCGGCGCCAAGGCGAAATGCCCTTGAATCCTGAATCTCGCCCAATGAAAGAGATCAGCGATGAAGGTCTGGTCCTCAGCCGAGACCCAGCCAATGACATTCCGCTAACTCAAAATCAAACAATTGAATCATACACATTTGAACACCCAGAGCTAGCGAGCCAATTCCCTGAGTTGGCTGGTGCATATCAAGACATCAAGGTCCATCCTGATTTTACCCCAGAAGGATCTTTTTATGCACATGCAGAAATTGCTCCAGGACAGTGGGGGCCAAAACTTGAAGTCCGTGCCTCTTCAGTTGAAGAGGCACGGAGCGTTGTAGCGCACGAGGCTCAACATTTTGTTGCTGAAAAAGGCGGCATTGAGCAAGGAGCAGACCCACTTGACCCAAATCTAATAGATTTTCACAGCCACAGCCTTAACGAGGCAAAAGGCAAAATTGCCAAAGCACAAAGTGAAATGGCTGCATTTGCAGAACCTGCTGTCGAAAAATATAAAGAGTATTATAAAATAGATCCTAATTCAGACATGGGTGTGTGGGAATTAAATCACATTCGCCATGAAGCTGAAACTCAATGGCTCCAGAACCTTAAGAAAACAGACCCTGAAAGAGCCAAAGACATTGAACGTGCTATGTACACTCAGCAGAGGGTGGACACACCTTACAAAATGTATCAGCACATGTATGGCGAGGCTTTGGCGCGCGCGACCCAAGACCGCCTTGAAATTCCAAAGGCAGAAAGAGACCAGACCCCATTAAGATTCCATTACAATCAATATCAGGGCAAAGGCCAGCCGGACATTCTTACGCCAATACCAGAGGAAAATCTTTTCTCTAATAAAAACATGTCTGATTATCGCCTTTCAAACTCTGGCTTTGTGTACAGCACCCCTGAGCCGACAGTCGCCCAGTCACGTCCCAGCCCGATCGAGCCTGCAGGCAATCTCAATTTCCGCCCATCAATCACAACCGAACAGCTGAAAGGCCCAGAGCGCCAAACAGCCCAGAGCTTCCTTGATCAGATCAAAACTCGTCCTGGATTTTCTAAAGACAGTATCGAAGAGCTGGCGGCGAAGTTCCCTGACAGAAACGCTGTCGTTACGAAAGCTGAATTTGAATCTGCAGTTCCTAAATCTGAATACAGCAAGGTTGATCTTCAGCCAGAAGGAGCCAAGGCACTAAAAGAATTCAATGAAACTGTCAAAGGAGATTTTGAAGCCAATCTTCCTGACGTATTTAGCAACCTTCTTTATGATTGGTTCAAAGTAGACATGAGTCCGGCAGAAGCTGCAGAGCTCGTGAAATTTCAAAAAGGTGAAATAAATTATGAACAGCTGCCAGAAAATCTTGTTACAAAACTCAAAAGCAGTGACATCTGGAGAAAGCAAGAATTAAAAGAAGTTTTAGACGAAACATATAATAAGGGATACAATGATGTTTGGGATGCATATTTAGAGCACTCTGACTATAGCATGGAAAATTTCTCGGATAAATTGTATAAATATGAAGACGATCAGCGCCTCGTTGTGGATCCAAAAAAGCATGAAAATAATTATGCAGAGCTCGGTCTAACTCATCCTAATTTGAAAGGCGATTATAGCCATTTTGATAACACATCAGAAAAAGTAGGACCTCTCGGAGGACATTTCCGCAGGACAAACTTTCCTGAAGGTGGAGATATTATTTCTGACAGAAAAGGAGATTTAAATCTTCCTGCTGGGAAGCTGCCAATTTCCGAAAAATACCAAACATTTAAAACCAAACCAAAATCGACCGTCATTGAAGAGATTCAGTCTGATTCTCAACAAAGCGAAAAGCAGGTTGGTCCTCTGCGCCAGATTCATGGAGCTGTGTTCAAAACAGCGATTCAAGATGCGCTTGAAAGCGGATCGACGACAGTTTACATGCCTACATCAAAACCAATTTTGGCAGCCCGAGATGTTACGCCAGAAACTAGAAACACACTTGTAAATATTTACGACAAGGTCATCCCCAAAGAAGGCATCAATCCACTAAAAGAAATACCCGGTGTAACCGTAAATAAAGTTGCGGATGGTGCCTATCATGAGATTGACTTTACCCCGGAAGCGATTGATTATATCCTTAAGGGTCCCGGCCAACGCACTCCCGGTTTCAAAAAGGGCGGCGCGGTTGAGCGCGCAATGGACATTTCGAGATTCGGCACTGACGCTGTCCAGTCAGCCGTGAACCTTGCAAGACAGCACCGGGGACGCCCGGACTCCTAGGAGAACGCCATGAGTGAGATGTCCAAAGCCGCACGTGCGGCGATGAAAAAGAAAGCCGACAAGCTGACGACTGCCGATCCGAGCCAGAAGGTTGACTCGTCCACGTGGTCGCCGCCTGAGCCTTTGAACACTGAAGCCAAGACAGGCATGCGCCCGGTCAGCCGTCGTGCCTACAAGAAGGGCGGCAAGGTCGAAGGCGAAAGTGCACCTGTGCGTGCAGACCGCTCTCCGCGCAAAGCTGGTGGCCGCAGTGAGGCTGTCGCTTTTGCCAACGCAAAGATCAATCGCAACCAGAAGGAAGCGAATGAAGAGCGCGAAGGCGTCAAACAGGTCGGCGGTTTTGCAAAAGGCGGGATGCCTGCAAGTCCTGCTCCTAAAAAAGATTTCTCTGCAAAAAATGCTGCATTTGAATCTAAAGTTCGCGATATGAGCTCTAAAATTCAATCTTTAAAAAATCGTGGTGTAAATCCTGACGAGAATTTTGCAAACCAATCGCAGAAAAATGTTCGTCAGGAATATATGAACGAAGGCAAATTTAAGAAGGGTGGCCGAACAAAGAAAAACTTCGGCGGTCCGCTTATGCAGCCCGGTGGGATGATGTCTGCAAATCCCGAAATGGGAGGTGTTGCTCCTGACCAATCAAACATGGCAATGAGAGATCCTCGTGAGGACATGGTTGGCAAGAGCCGGTTCAACTTTATCGGAGCCTCTGGCAACCCCAGGCTGAAGCATGGCGGCAAAGCTGAAAAACACGACGATGCCAAGCAGGATATGGCTCTGATCAAGAAGATGGTCAAGCCTGCAGCCCGTAAGGCTCGCAAGGAAGGCGGCGGCGTGTTCACTGGTCCCGGCTATCCGGGTAAGGTCCCCGGTGTCGTTCCCGGTGGGCGCACAGCTCGTGCTTCTGGCGGCAAGGCCGGCAAAGGCAAGACCAATGTGAACATCATCATCGCTACTGGCCAGCATGGTCAGGGCGAAGGTGCTGGCATGATGCCTCCCGGCGGCATGCCGCCCAAGCCTCCCGGCGGCATGCCTATCGCTGTTCCGCCGCCGCCGAATCCAGCAGCGGGCGCTCCTGCACCGACAATTATGCCGATGCCAATGCCGATGCCAATGGCTCCTCCGCAGTCCGCTGGCGGTCCGCCGCCCATGGGTCGCAAGGCGGGTGGCCGCACCTTCCGCTCCTACAAGGACATGAAGGCTGGTGCCGGCTCTGGTGAGGGTCGTTCGGAGAAAACTGAAATCTCCGAGCACAAGCGCATGATGCGGAAAGACGGCGGTCACGTCTATCCGAAAATGAAATTCGGTGCTGGTTCAGGCGAAGGTCGTGTCGAAAAGACCGACAAGTATGGCCTGACTAGTCCTGGAAAGGCTCGCTGAGAGAGGCCTCCCCAACGATCTCAGCGATGGAGCGCGCCGCCTTTGCCCTCTTTTGGTGGCGCGCTCCTGCTCTAAAAGAGGGCATGAGGGAAAGATGATAACCAACGCAAAACTATTCGAGCACGAGCTCACAAAGCTCATCGCCGAACAAATTGACCGGCTGAAAAACAACATGGCGGTCAATAACTATGAGGAAGTCGGCCAATTCAAATATTTGATGGGACAGATTGCCGCGCTATCCTCGCTTCAAGATCTAATCGATGAAGCAAAACAGAGAACAGACAAACACTAGAATTAATGGAGAAGAGGGCAATGCCGTATATGGAAATGGATCACGAGATTGATCCGCGCACAAAGATTCTCGACGAAATCAAATCGCTCGATGGGGTTGAGATCTACAACAATCAGGTCCTGCTTGCGGTTTACATTCGTCCGACAAAAACCAAAACAGGTATCATTCTGACCGACCAGTATGTCGGAGAAGATCTTTATCAGTCAAAGGTTGGACTTGTTCTTATGAAGGGTCCATCTGCATTCGTTGAAAAAGAGGAGCTCTGGTTTAAAGATGTCAATGTAAATGAAGGTGATTGGGTGATGTTTCGGCCTTCTGACGGGTGGCAAATCAACATAAACGGCACAAAGTGCCGCATAATGGATGATATTCACATTCGTGGGAAGATCACAAATCCCGACAATGTCTGGTAAAGGATAAATCAAATGGCGAAAAAGAAAGACAATAGGCAGATGGACCTTCCTCTTGGTGATGACACTGATGTAAAAGATAACGATCTTCAGATAATCGCTGAAGAATTTGAAAAAGAGCCTGAGATAAGAATCGAAGAGGCGGAAGAGCCCAATAAAGGTTTGGAGCCTGAAATCGGCATTAACGAGCTGCGTGCACAGCTTGAACAGGAGCGTCAGGCTCGTTTTAATGCTGAAAAGCGTGCAAAAGACGCTGTTGAATCGGCTCGCTCGTCTAAGATGGACGTTGAGCGAACCAATCTGCAGCTGCTGGAGACTGCAATCGAGTCAATTAAGCAGGACAATGCTGCTTTGAAAGCTCGTATGCGGGATGCCCACGCAATCGGCGATACAGACGCCATGTTCGACCTTCAAGAAGCGGTGTCGAAGAACACCTACAAGCTTGAACACATCGAAGATGGCCGCAAACGTCTCGAGAGTCAGATCCGTCAGCCGCAGGCTGAAACTAGCAGCGATCCGGTTGAGGCTCTCGCATCTCAGCTCACCCCGCGCTCTGCGGATTGGGTGCGGCGTCATCCTCAGTGTGTCACAGATCAGCGTTTGTACCAAAAGATGATCGCATCTCACAACCTCGCAGTTGCGGATGGGTTCGCTCCGGACAGCGATGAATATTTTGAGGCGATCGAGAGCACAATGAAGCTGTCGCCGAAGAGGGAGACTCGCGTTGAAGAAGTTGACGAGCCTTTCTCTGAGGCTGCTGCTCCGACAAAAGCACGCACCAGCCCTCCGGCTGCGCCTGTTTCACGCACAGCTTCTTCTGGGGCACCACGCCAAAATGTGGTCCGCCTTAGCAGGGATGAACGTGAAATGGCTCAGATGATGGGCATGACTGATCAGGAATACGCCAAGAATAAAATGGCGCTGGTCAAAGAAGGCAAACTCTAACTGATAAAGGTGAATCATGAACGTATCTGAAAAACTTAACGCCTCCAAGCGTCCTGACATGCGCCCTGAATCTCCTGTTGCGGAGGATCCTCGGATTGCTGCTCGCCTCCGTGCAGAACAGATCCGTGGTCACATCGGCAACCTCGATGAAGGCACGGACGAGTTCCGCGCACCTCCGGCACCTCCCGGCTGGGAATATGAATGGAAAACCAAGAAAGTCATGAATCAGGAAAATCATTCCTACATGACTGAACTTTTCCGCACAGGTTGGGCTTATGTCCCCACGAGCCGGCATCCTGAAATGATGCCAGCTGAAGGCAAAGAGTCTGCCATTGAGCGCAAAGGCATGGTGCTTATGGAGCGTCCGAAGGAGATCAATGACGAAGTGCGCGCCATCGAGCTCAACAAAGCTCGCAGCCAAGTTCGCCATAAGGAAGCCCAGCTTTCGGGCACTCCAGAAGGCCAGATGGACCGTACGCTCTCGAAAGTGAGCAAGAAATACGAGCCAATGCCGATCCCTAACGAATAAACTTTGAAAAGGGGCACGATCTTTTGATTTTGCCCCTTTTCTTTTCCTAAAAATTCAAAGATAGTAAATCATCTCCCTCGGTGTGGAGATTTAGACCTTCCCGGTTCTTAGTCGCCCCGGTGTGCGATGATGAGCCTCCTGAATAAGGAGATTCCGTCATGGCGAACACGAATGCGCCTTTCGGCTTCCGTCAGTATAGCGGCACCGGCTCTGCTCCCACTTATGAGCAGGTCCCAATGCGCATCCTCTACAGCAACTCGACCCCGATCTATTTTGGCGATGCGGTTATCCCGCTTTCGACCGGCTACATCGGTCAGGCTACTGCTTCGACGGTTCAGGTTGCCGGCATTTTCGCTGGTTGCAAGTACCTCTCGACCTCGCAGAAGCGCACCGTTTGGTCTAACTATTGGCCTGGTTCGGACGTTGCTTCCACTGCTCCTGACATCGAAGCTTATGTCATCAATGATCCGAACGCGAAGTTTCTCGTTCAGGCTGGTGGCACGGCGATCGGCGTCGCTGCCATCAACGCGAACATCCAGCTCAACGTCGGCACGGGCAATGCCTCCACCGGCATCTCGGGCATGTATGTTGAAACTCCCAACACCACTGCGACGCTGCCTTTCCGCGTTGTCGCTCTGGTCACTGATCCGCCGGGTGCCAATGGTACTGATACTGCTTCGGCATACAATCAGATCATCGTCGCATTCAACTATGCCAGCACGCGCACCACTGATGGCGTCTAAGGGAGCAAGGTAAATGGCTGTAAATCTCAGTTCCATTAAGGACCTTCTGCTCCCCGGACTGCGCGGAGTTGAAGGCAAGTACGAGATGATCCCGTCGCAGTACGACAAGATCTTCACGAAGCATGATTCCAAAATGGCGCTTGAGCGCACTGCGGAAATGCGCTTCTTGGGTCTTGCCCAGCTGAAGACCGAAGGTGGCCAGACCGCCTTCGACAACAGCGCTGGCGAGCGGTTCATCTACAATCAGGAGCACACTGAAATTGCTCTTGGTTACGCGATCACCCGCAAGGCGATCGATGACAACCTCTACAAGACCCAGTTCGCCCCGTCGAACCTCGGCCTTATTGAGTCTTTCCAGCAGACGAAGGAAATCTACGGCGCAAACATCCTCAATACCGCTCAAACCTACAATGGCGCGATCGGTGGTGACGGTGTTGCCCTTTGCTCGTCCTCCCATCCGATTGATGGTGGCACGGTTGCGAACCAGCCTTCTATTCAGGTCGACCTCAACGAGGCCACCCTGTTGAATGCGATGATCGCGATTCGTACCAACTTCAAGGATCAGGCGGGCCTGAAGGTCTTCGCTCGCGGTCGCAAGCTAATTGTGCCTCCGCAGCTTGAGCCGGTTGCCATTCGTCTTACCAAGACTGAGCTGCGCCCCGGCACAGCCGACAATGATGTCAACGCGATCATGATGACTGCTGGCGGTCTGCCAGAAGGCTACATGGTCAACGACTTCCTTACCTCGGCCTTTGCTTGGTTCATGCTTTCAAACATCGATGGTCTTTCCTATATGGAGCGCATCAAGTTTGAAACGGACATGCAGGTCGACTTCGTCACGGACAACCTGTTGGTCAAGGGCTACGAGCGTTACAGCTTCGGCTACTACAACTGGCGTTCGATTTACGGTTCGTTCCCCACTTCGTAAGGAGAAAGCAAAATGGCAATTTCTGCTGTCTCCGGTCCGGTTATCTCTTTTGGGCAGAGTCCTTACCCTGCTCAAGAGTATAATCCAGAACTGGGTCCGTCTCTGTTCTATGCGGGTCAAGGTGTCCTTGATCCGCGCACACCCTTCACGTATCTTCCGGGAAGTGCACCGGGCAACGCTGCAGCTGGTTTTCTGGGTACGACTAACATCACCACCCTGAACTACCAGCCCTACACGAAAGGTGTCGCAGCTATTGCTGCGGCAGCCAACGTCGTGGCCAACACGCCGATGACGCTTGTTTCTTCAAACTCCACGACGACTGGTGTTGCGGTCAGTTCGTATGTTGTCAACGCTAACACGGGCGCTCTTGTGAGCGGTCTTGTTATGCTTGATGGCCTGACCTCGTTCACTGGCGTTGTGGCGGCTGGCGTTCTGACTGTTAGCAGCTTGACTGGGACTGTCATCATCGGCATGACGATCTCTGGTACGGGTGTTACAGCCGGAACGACGATCGTCTCTCAGCTGACTGGCCCAACAGGCGGCGTCGGAACGTACACTGTTGTCGGCTCGACGACGGTTTCTTCCACGACCATCACGGGCGTAACGTCCAACTCGACTTATGGGAACACCTCTTTGAGGCTTCCTTTCGGCTCGAGCGGGACGGTTCAGATGTGGAATCCGCAAGCTCTGTGCGCTCGCACAGTGGCTATCACTGCGGCTGCTTCTGCCTCTGGCACAGTGACCTTCCTCGTTTCTGGCTACGACATCTATGGCGTGCCAATGACGGAGCGGATCGCGTCCACTGCAAGCACTCAGACTGCTGGCAAGAAGGCATTCAAATACATTGCCTCGGTGACCCCGAGTGCAACGGATGCCATCAACTACTCAGTTGATACGCTCGATGTGTTTGGCTTCCCGCTTCGTTCTGACTTCTGGGGCGATGTGATGGTCAACTACAATGCGGCGCTTCTCACTGCAAGCACTGGCTATCTCGCTGCTGTTACGACCAGCCCTGCAACAACGACCACGGGCGATGTTCGTGGAACGTATGCAGTTCAGTCGGCAGCAGATGCTAGCAAGCGTCTGTTCTTCCTTCAGAACCCACCCGTTACGAACATTGGCAGCGTCGCTGGCCTGTTCGGTGTCACGCAAGCCTAAAGGAGGCTTTCATGAAAGGTCGTATTGCTCGTAAAACGGGTGGCGTTGTTCCTAAAAACAGCGCTCCCACCGACATCTACGCTGGTGCCGGCTCCCCGACTGCCAAGGCTGCTGTGAAGCGCAAGGCTGGCGGCAAGGCCATGGGCAACTGTGACGGCGACAAGCCCAAGATGGATATGGGGCGCAAGCCTCGTAAGTCCGGTGGCCGACTCGCTGGCACGGACTGGACAGCTGCCCAGAAGGGCACTGCTCCGGCTGGCCGCAAGATGGACATGAACGTCTAACTAATCTGGAGGCATTTATGACCAAGAAGGAATATCAAAATCCTGAAGGCGGTCTGAATGCCAAAGGAAGAGCTCATTACAAAAGGGAGACGGGAGGCAACCTAAAGCCTCCCGTTTCTCGCGAACAAGCCCAAGATAGTGAGCTTAAAGCAGCTCGGCGTCGAAGCTTTTGTGCCCGTATGCAAGGCATGAAAAAGCAGCTGACCGGAGCTAAAACAGCCAACGATCCAGATAGCCGGATCAATAAATCACTTCGGAAGTGGGACTGCTAAAATGGGCGAGAAACCTTTCTGGGAAAAAGATGCGCCGAAAGATGCAGCATCAAAAAGCCTAGATAAGCGCCAAAAACAATCCGCAAAAGCTAGAGCGCGTGCAGCTGGTCGGCCTTACCCAAACTTGGTTGATAATGCCGCTGCCGCTCGTGCCAGCAAAAAAGGATAATTGCTATGCGCCCTATAGTCGTTACAGTTGGCCCTCTTGTCGCCCCTTCTGCTAATAATATCTGCACCGCACAAACGCCAGCCGTTGCGAACGGACAGCTTGCTTTGAATGGCACTCTAGCTACATCAGGTTTTGTCGCTACTGGATCGATTTCCGGCACAGTTCTAACGATCACTGCCCTTACATCGGGCGCGATTAGTGTTGGGCAACCTGTATCAGGGGCGGGCGTCGTTAATGGCATGGTCATTTTTGCCAACCTTACGGGAACTGGCGGCATAGGAACATATCTCGTTAGTGCGTCTCAGACACTCTCTTCGACAACTATCTATGGCAACGCTGTTGCAACTTTAGATACCGCTCGCAAAGTTCTGTTTACGACAGCAAGCGATGAAACTGCCAAAACAATAACAATTTATGGAACCAATTGGGCTGGTGATCTGATTAATGAAACAGTTACTGGTCCAAATGCCACGACAGGTTCAACTCTTCTTGACTATAAAACTGTCACCAAAATTTATGTTTCGGCAGCTTTTACAGGCACTTTGACAGCAGGAACTTCTGGTGTAGCGGCAAGCCCTTGGATTCGCATGTCAGATTATGCTTCTGCTCAATCTTCTATTCAGGTAACTGTCTCTGGCACAGTGAACTACACTGTTCAAACATCTATGGATGATCCAAATAGCCCTACCAACTCCGTAACTCCTGCGGCAGTGACATGGCTTAGTGCGCTGGACACGAATATTGTTTCTCAGACCACGAGCAAAAGCGGCATCTTTAACATAACGCCTACTTTTGTCCGTGTTCTCCTGAATAGCCAGACCAATCCCGGATTTGTCACCGCAACGATTACGCAGTTTGGCAGCGTTTCGTATTAATCTGAGGAAAAGATGACAACCAGCGGCACATACACCTTCAACCCATCGCTCGGCGAGTTGACTTTGTATGCCTACAATTTGGCTGGCCTCCGCAACACTTCTGTGCTTCAAGAGCACATGGAAGCTGCGCGGATGGCCACCAATATGATGCTGTCACGCTGGTCGAACCAAGGTGTAAATCTTTGGAAAGTTGATCCGGTCACGGTCGCGCTTGTCGAAGGCCAGTCAACATACACAGTTGATTCAAACACTGTGATGATTCTTGACGCTTACATGGTCATTGACAATGGCAATGGCAGCCCAACAGACCGCATCATAACGCCAATCAGCCGCACAGAATATGCCAGCTATCCGAACAAAGAGCAGCAGGGCTTCACGACGACATTCTGGTTTGATCGTCTGCTTTCTCCGACAGTCACCCTTTGGCCTGTGCCGGATGGAAACTCAGCGCAATATCTGAAATACTACCGCGTGATTCGCATTGAAGATGCGGCACTTTCGAATGGCCAGACGGTTGACATTCCCTACCTTTGGTTCGAAGCTTTTGCAGATGGGCTCGCCTATCGCCTTGCAAGGGTGTGGAATCCGCCAATGGCTCCGGGCCTGAAAATGCTCGCCGACGAGTCATACAACATCGCAGCCTCTCAGAACATCGAGCAAGCGCAGCAATATATCTCGCCTCAGATCTCCGGCTATTACCGAACATAAGGAGGCATCATGGCATATGCTTCCCAAGCTGGCAGAGCGAGAACAAGCGCAAGAAGTCCCCAAGCGCATGGCATATGCGACCGCTGCGGTTTCCGCTACAACCTCACCGATCTGAACTGGCAGTTCGATTGGCGCGGAGCCTCGCTGCAGAACATCAAGATGTTGGTTTGCAAAAGCTGCTATGATGATCCGCAGCAGCAGCTGCGCGCCATTGTCGTGCCGGCAGACCCGACCCCGATTGCGAATGCTCGCATTCAGGATTTTGTCACTGCGGTGACGGACGATTTGTCGATTGTCAGCGCGACCGTTGTTGATCCTTTGACTGGCATCCCGATTCCGTCCACAACTAATATTACCACCGAGAGCGGCATCGACCTGACTGCGCAGCCTATAGGTGTCCCTGGAGGGCTCCAGCAAGGCGCAATCATGCCTCTGCAGGGGAATGTAGCCTATGCGGTCCAGTTGCCAGTCCTGTCCCTGTCTTCGGCCGGAACCGCCACAATCACTGTGACGTGCAGCTCTGTCCATGGCTTGGCGACCGATGCGCAGGTTTCCGTTGCTGGCGCAACCAACAACACAGCCAACGGTTTCTATTCGGTGACGGTCACAACAGCCACCGCATTCACCTACATGGTCAACTCGATCATACCTGCAGGCTCGCTATTGACCGGAACGACGAAAGTTCTGACAGCCAAGGTCGGCCTCCCCTACAATTATTCTCAGATACCTCAGGCGGGCGTCTAAATGGCAAACACAACCATCACGAACCTGCCTCTTGCAATTGCGCTGACTGGCACAGAGCAGCTGCCGGCAGTTCAATCTACCACCACTGTGCGTCTTACCGTCAGCCAGATCGCGACCTACACCTCTTCGACCATGGCTGCGCCGGTTGTCACGATTGGCGGCGCAGTTTCGGGCGGCACTCCCGGCAACGGATTGTATGTTAGTTCTTCAGGGACTCTCGGCGAGTTTCCTTATGGTGCCGGCATATTCAACGCAATTCAGATTGCTGCTGGATCGAACGGCGCTCCGGTTTTGTTCAATGGCGCTGGCGGCACGCCGACATCGCTGACGCTGACGCTTGGTTCAATTTCCATCTCCGGTGCGACTAACGGATATTTGCTTTACAACAACAATGGTTCTTTGGGTGCGGTTTCTCCAACGGCTGCATCAATATCAATTGGTTCTTTAATCTCTGGCGGCACCAGCGGCCAAGGCCTGTATGTTGATGACGCCAGCACCCAGTTGGCTCAGTTTGCCTACGGCACGGGCGTCCGCACGGCGCTCGGCGCCAATGTCGGCTCCGCTGGCGCTCCGGTGCTGTTCAATGGCGCGGGCGGTCAACCTACGTCCATAAACCTCACAGGTGCGACCGCCCTTAGCCTTCCGATTGGCAGCATCTCCGCCACAGGCACGCCGTCTGCCTCCACGTATCTCCGTGGTGATGGTTCATGGGCCGCTGTGTCCGGCGGATCTGGCACAGTCACCAGCGTCTCGTTCACTGGCGGCATCATCTCTGTTGCCACGGCGACCACCACCCCAGCCCTTACTGTGGCTGGTACATCGGGGGGCATCCCGTACTTTAGCAGCGGAACGGCATGGGCGTCTTCGGCGGCTCTGGCGTCTAACGCTCTTGTCATTGGTGGCGGCGCTGGCGTCGCTCCTTCTACGACCACGACCGGCACAGGCGTCCTGACCGCCCTTGGCAATACGACGAATGCTGCCAGCGGCATTGCGGTCAAGGATGCCAACTCTAATTTGTCAGCCAACAGTTTTTTTGAAACTTTCACAGCTATTACGGCATCCGCCACCGTAACGACGTTAACTGTGTCTTCAGCGTATTCATTTATTGTTAACGGTTCTGGTGGGCACACCATTCAATTGCCAGATGCAACTACGCTGCCTGTTGGGGCTGTCTATCGGGTCAACAACAACCAGTCCTCCGGCACAGTCATTGTCCGAAACAATTCCACGACAACAATTGTCACTTTGCAATCCGGGTCATACGTTGAAATTACGTTGACAGCCAACAGCCCAGCCGCTGGAACTTGGGATGTCCATGCCCTACTTCCGTCCGCTGTAAGCTGGTCAACCAACACCCTAACTTGGACAGGCACGATTGCCAGCGGCACGACATGGAACGGTGCGGCAGTCGGCATCCTTTACGGCGGCACCGGCCAGACCACGGCGGCGGCGGGCTTCAATGCCCTGTCGCCTGTGACCACGACCGGCGACCTTATCGTCGGCAACGGCACGAATAGCTCCACGCGGCTCGGCATCGGCTCGACCAGTCAAGTTCTGACGGTTGTAGGTGGAACTGCGGCGTGGGGTCAGGTTTCCCTCACCGCTGGCGTCACGGGAGTTCTGCCGGTTGCTAACGGGGGTACTAACATTACCAGTTTTGGCACTGGCGTTGCAACTGCACTTGGTCAAAACGTATCGGGTTCCGGCAGCATCGTTCTTGGTACGTCGCCTACAGTTAACAATCCTACCGTCACCAATTACGTTGAGTCGGTGGTGGCTATTGGGACGGTTACAACTGCTAATACCATCGCGCTGACCAACGGCACGGTTCAAACGGCTACGTTGACGGCATCAACGGCTTGCACGTTTACAATGCCTACGGCTACTGCGGGCAAATCATTTGTGCTGTTGTTAAAACAAGCCGCGACAACTGGCAACGGCACGGCTACATTTACCAGCGTCAAGTGGGGCACGGCAGGCGCACCTACAATCACCGCTACGGCGGGCAAAATGGACATCCTTACTTTTATCGCTGACGGCACCAACTGGTACGGCAGCATAGCGCAGGGGTACACCCCGTAATGTTCGCCGCCAAAAATTTCTTTCTTACCGCTAGTGGCGGGAGCTTGTTTATTGAAGCGACCGGCGGCACTGTCACGACCAGCGGCAATTACAAAATCCATACTTTTACCGGCACTGGCACGTTTACCGTAACCAATGTCGGTGCTGGTAAAACCGTTGATTACCTTGTTGTCGCGGGCGGCGGTGGTGGCGGCACGGGTGGTGATAGTTGGTCTGCTGGTGGCGGCGGCGCGGGCGGCTTCCAAGCCATCACTGGAGGGTCTGTTACCGTTCAGGTTTATACGATTACCGTTGGTGCTGGAGGTGCTAGCGGTGGCGGTGGCTCTAACTCCGTCGCCATTGCAACAACATCTACGGCTGGGGGCAGGGGCAGTGGAGGACAAGGTCCGCCGCAGAGCGGCGGCTCTGGCGGCGGCGGCAGTGACTATGCTGGTGGGTCTCAAACCGGCGGCACGGGCACATCAGGGCAAGGAAACAACGGCGGCAATTCTGGGTCTCCGGCTAGAGGTGGCGGTGGCGGCGGCGGCGCGGGCGCGGTTGGTTCATCAACAACAACAACGAATGGCGCTGCTGGCGGCATAGGGTCTTCCAACTCGTTTTCTGGTGCAGCAGTCACTTATGCTGCCGGTGGTGGTGGTGGCGTTGGTCAGGGTGGCACTGTCGGCGGTGCGGGCGGCTCCAGCATCGGCGGCGCGGGCGGCGCATCCGACGGAGCCAATGGCGCTAATGCTTCCCCTGCCAATAGGGGCAGTGGTGGTGGTGGCGGTGCTTATGAGTTTTGCGGCTCCAGCATCGGCGGCCAAGGCAGTGACGGTATCGTCATAATCCGTTATCTGTATCAATAGGAGGCAACATGGCCCATTTTGCTCAACTTAACCAAGCCACTTATGTGATACAAGTGCTCGCCGTAGATGACAGCAGCATCGACAATTTGCCATTCCCAGAAAGCGAGCCCGTTGGTCAGGCCTACCTGCAAAACATTTTTGGGGCGGACACGCTTTGGGCGCAGACAAGCGACGACGGCAGCTTCCGGTACAATTATGCTGGGCCGGGCTTCACGTTTGATGCCACCGCCCAACCAGATGGTGCCTTCATTGCCCCATACCCCGGCGAGGGTTGGGTATTGGATACAAACACTTATAAATGGGTTCAGGCGGCAACGCCTTCAGACCCGCCGACGGTGCTGTGATGATGAAAATCGAACCCAAGCAATTCGGGAAATTGTTTGGGGCCCTGTACAGCTTTGAAGAAATTGGCGACACGCTGCCCATGCACAGTCACACAGAGACAACTGTGCATGTGACCTTCATCCTCAGTGGGTCATTCCGCATACACGGCGGCGGCTGGGAAATGGTCAGCGAGGCTGGGGCTTTCATCGACTGGGAGCCGGGCCAGTCCCACGAATTTATTGCGCTGGAGCCGGACAGCCGGTGTCTAAATTTGGTGAAGGGTGTACAGGACTGACGCTTGCGTGTCGCAGCGATGCGGGTAGAAATAAACAGCCCAATGGTTGGGCTTTTGAAGAGGGAAGAACATGGAACTGAACTTCAAATTTTCGGTGGAAGAGGTCAATGCGATCCTCAACGCCCTCGGGCAGCGGCCCTACGCCGAGGTGCAGACCTTGGTCACCAAGATCAAGACTGACGGCGAGGCGCAGATTGCGGCCCAGGCCTCCGTTGTGGCTGTCGATCCCGCCCCTGTGGCTGAATAATCTTCGTTTGGAGCACGCACAATGGAACCCCAGACGCTTATCAATATCGCTGGGGGCATCACCCTCTCAGTCGTGGGCTGGCTGGCCCGCGAGTTGTGGGGCGCGGTCAAGGACTTGCGCGAGGACATCCACCGGATCGAAGTCGATCTGCCCAAGACCTACGTCCCTCGCGCAGATCTTGACGCTCGGATGAAACGTATTGAAGACATGCTTCAACGCATTGATAACAAGCTAGACGCAAAGGCGGACAAGCCATGAGCACAACAGAGGAAAAACAGGAGAAGATTTCCCTTGATATGGCCGCATCGGCCAGCAAGGGCGCGATGGTCGAGAAGATCGTCTTTGCTGGCGTCCCGATCCTGTTTTCTTGTGTCGTGTACCTGATGAGCGCGCTCTCTAACGCCAACACCGAGATCATCCAGCTCAAATCACGGGTCGCGGTCGTGGTGAATGCCGACAACAAAGCAATTCCCCCGCAGGGCACCACCATCGACATGGCTGAAATCAGGGAAAACCTGAGCGAGAAAATCAATAGCGTCGAGAAGGAGGCCGCGCTAGGCCGCGCCGCGATGACGCTGGACCGCGAGCGGGCGATGGCCGCCGTTGAGAAGAGCCGACTTGATATGGCGGCTGACGCTGCGGCGGCTAGGGCAGCCATCAGGATGGAGACGGCGAAGGCTGTCTCTGACCTTGATCGCCGCATCGCTATCATAGAGAACAGGGGGAAGTGATGGATCTTCTGAAAACATTTGGCCCCCTTCTGGGGCAAGTTGCGCCCACAATTGCGACCGCGCTCGGCGGACCGCTGGCAGGAATGGCCGTCAAGACGTTGTCCAATGCCCTCTTGGGACACGAGAACGGCACGTCAGAAGACGTCGCCAGCGCCATGCAGTCGGCGACGCCGGAGCAACTGACCGAAATCAAGAAAATTGATGCCGACTTCAAGGTCCGCATGAAGGAACTGGACATCGACCTTGAGCGCATCAGCTCCGGAGACCGCGACAGCGCCCGCAAGATGCAGATGCAGACGAATGACTGGATCCCCCGCATTCTTGCGCTGATCATCACAGTCGGCTTCTTTGGCATCCTTATTTGGATGCTCATCAACGGCATGCCTAAAAATGGCACTGAGGCCCTCTTGATGATGCTTGGCGCTCTCGGCACAGCTTGGACAGGCGTTGTGAACTTTTACTATGGGTCGTCGGCTGGCTCGAAGGCCAAGACTGACGCAATGGCAGCAAAAGCAGGAGAGAAGTGATGGACTTCACTGGCGCAGCGCGAAAAGTTGAACCGTCTGAAATTGACAACATTGCCAACGATCTGGGCGTGGAGCCCGCAGCCTTCCGCGCCGTAATTGCGGTTGAGGCGGCAGGATCCGGTTTCGACAAGGCTGGACGTCCCAAGGCCCTCTTTGAGCGCCACCATTTTTACAAGCACCTAAAAGATGCGCCGGGCCTTCGAGCCAATGCTGAAGCTGAAGGGTTGGCTTATCAAAAGTGGGGCACGAAGCCCTACCCGAAGGGGTCTGACGCCGTTTACGCAGAAATCGTTCGTGCTTGCGCTATCGACGAAGAAGCAGCACTGCTGTCAACTTCGTGGGGTCTGGGCCAGATCATGGGATCAAATTACAAGCTCGCGGGCTGCAATTCCGTCCACGAGATGGTGTCTGAGGCCTGCGAGAGCGAGGCGGGGCAGTTGCGTCAGATGGCGTCCTTCATCAAAAAGGCTGGCCTTCTGGACGAGCTTGTTGCCAAAAATTGGGCTGGTTTTGCCAAGGGCTACAACGGCCCTCAATATGCCAAAAACCAGTACGATCAGAAGCTGGCTGCAGCTTATGATAAATTTGCTTAGACGTAGCAAATAAAATGGCTGGACAGTCGCAATAAAATTTCTTTCTTTCTATCAAGAAAAGAGGGATAATGTTGCACCATGTGACGGGTGAATAAATGACAACAGGTCTCACATATTCACAATACGTCACACAGATTGCGACCTTGGCTGTCGTTGCTGAGACTGATTCAGCCTATGTGACGATCTTGCCGCAGATGATTACGTATGCCGAGAACCGGATGTATCGTGATATTGATTTCATGTTTACGTCCACTTCCCTGCACGGAACCACCTTTGTTCTGACTCCTGGAAATCGAAATCTGTCATTCAATATCAACCTATCTTCCAACAGCAATTCTTCTGAGGGCACCTTTGTCGTTAGCGAGCAGATCAACCTGCTGACTAACGCTGCCGGCAATGCCTCGACCACGACAGACCCAGACGCCTGTGTGCGTGTTCCTCTTTTGCCGACGACGAAAGAGTTCCTCGATGCAGTCTATGGCTCTTCGCTGACTGCCAATCTCGGACAGCCGAAATATTTCGTCCCCTTTAACGAGACACTTTTCTTCGTCGGGCCGGTGCCAGATCAAGCCTATCCTGTTGAAGTGGTCGGAACCTATCGACCCAACAGCCTTTCGGCGACGAACACCTCGACATTCATCAGCCTTTATCTGCCTGACATTTTCATTATGGCGTCGATGATTTACATCAGCGCATACCAGCGCAATTTCGGTCGCCAGTCTGATGATCCGGCCATGGCCCAGAGCTATGAGTCCCAATACAAGGCACTGCTGCAGAGCGCGATGGTTGAAGAGGCTCGCAAGAAGTTTGATGCGGCTGGCTGGTCCTCGCAAAGTCCGGCCACTATTGCAACTTCGACAAGGGGCTAATCCATGCCCCACAACTCTTTGAAGCTAATTCCCGGAGTTGATCAGAACAGGACTCCTGCTCTCAACGAAGCTGCTATATCAGAATCAAACCTGATCCGTTTCATTTCTGACCGTCAAGGTTTCGGACTTGTCCAGAAGCTCGGCGGATGGGCCAAATGGTTCACCAACCCGATCGGGTCAATCGTAAGAGCTCTTTGGGCTTGGGAAGACACCAACAATAATTCGTATCTCGCTGTTGGCGCAGAAAGCTCTCTTGGCTACATTAAAGATGGCACAACGCGCAATTTTGTCAACATAACTCCACAAACATCAATTTCTTCTTCTGTCTCGGTTCAAGTTTCAACTGTTTCTGGATCAAATGAAGTCATCATAAAGCAGGTCGGCAGCAACATAACGAGCTATAACAGTGTTTTCATTGAAACGCAAATAGCTGTTGGAGGCCTACTACTTTTTGGTCTTTATCCATGCTATGCATCGACTGCTGATGCCTACAAGATTTATACGTACGATGCTATTGGTGACATAGCCAATGCGACCTCGACTGTTACTAATGGCGGTGTGGTTGCCAGCTATGCAACGACAAACACATCTTCTGTTGTCACAGTAACTTTAACGAATCATGGGTGGGCTGTCGGAACATCAGGGCAAAATTATGCAGCTGTGGTTTCGACAACTGTCGGCGGGATCGTTATCCAAGGCAATTATACCGTAACTTCTGTTACAGCATCCAACACATTCACAATTCAGGCTGCGACTGCTGCAACTTCCACGACGACAGGATCGCAGAACGGCGGAAATGCCTATTATAAATACTTTATCGGCATTGGTCCGTTGCCTGCAGGAACAGGCTATGGTGCTTCAACTTATGGCGGCGGCGGCTATGGCACAGGCACAGTCCCAACTGCTGCCACCGGAACCGCGATAACTGCGGTCGATTGGACCCTCGACAACTGGGGAGAAACGCTCGTTTCTTGTCCTCTTGATGGTCCTATTTATCAATGGAGTCCGGCCACAAACAGCTTGATCGCGACGATCATGCCTTTCGCCCCGGTGCTGAATAGCGGCATGTTCGTGGCCATGCCCCAGCGGCAAATTGTCGCTTGGGGATCGACTTTCAATGGCATCGCTGATCCGCTTTTAATCCGCTGGTGCGACATTGGCAATTACAACATCTGGCTTGGAACTGTTTCCAATCAGGCTGGCAGCTACCGCATTCCCAAAGGCTCGACAATCGTCCAGTGTATCCAAGGCCCACAACAGGGTCTGATTTGGACCGACCTCGCCATTTGGGCGATGCAATATGTCAGCCTTCCTTACGTTTACCAATTCAACGAGCTCGGCAATGGCTGTGGGCTGATTGGCCGCAAGGCAGCAGGATCAATCAATGGCATTGTCTATTGGATGAGCCAAAGCTCTTTCTTCCGCCTTGCCGGCAGCGGCGTTGAGCCTGTTGCTTGCCCGATTTGGGACGTCATTTTCCAAGACCTTGACACCACACAGCTTGACAAAATCAGGTTCGCTGCCAATTCACGTTTCGGTGAAGTGTCGTGGTATTATCCGACAAAAGACACAGGCGAGATTGACGCCTATGTGAAATACAACATCCTGCTGAACCAGTGGGATTTTGGAACCCTTCAGCGGACAGCTTGGATCAATCAATCGGTCCTTGGCCCTCCGATCGGGGCTGATTCGTCAGGCTTCATCTATCAGCATGAAGTCTCCCAGAATGCCGATGGCCAGCCGATGAATTCCAGTTTCCAAACTGGCTATTTTACGCTCGCTGAAGGCGACGTCAAAACCTTTATCGATCAGGTTTGGCCTGATATGAAATGGGGCTATTACAATGGCACCCAAGGCGCGAACGTCCTGATGACGTTTTACGTCACTGATTACCCCGGCGCAACGCCAATCGCCTATGGTCCGTTCACCCTTACGCAAGCCACAGAATACATCACCCCGCGTTTCCGGGGTCGCCTCGTATCAATCAAAATCGAAAGCAATGACATTGATTCTTTCTGGAGAATCGGCAATATTCGCTATCGGTTCCAGCCAGATGGGAAATTCTGATGGCTAGTCTTGACGACATCCTAACAACCCAGAAAAATGGCGTCGTCGCCCTTTCTGGCATTGGGACAGCCTCTTTGCGCTCCCAAGGCACATTGACCTCTGCGACAGTCACCGCATCCACTTTGATTGTTGCAGGAAAAGGCTACATCGTAAATTTCTCTGTTACAGTTGCAGGCTCGGCAGTCGGAACGATATATAATTCTGCAACAGTTGCGGGTGCTGCAGCTGCGAATGCCCTCTGTGTCGTGCCTTCTTCTGTTGGTGTGACCCAAACTGGGCAAAACTTTTCCAATGGGTTGGTCATTGTTCCCGGAACAGGGCAGTCAATAAATGTTACCTACGCGATAGGATAATTCATGCCGCTCACCAAAGGTTCTTCGCAAAAGGCAGTAAGCTCCAACATCAGCGAGCTGGTGCATTCTGGCCGTCCGCAAAAGCAAGCGGTCGCCATTGCGTTGAACACAGCGCGTGACAGCTTGCGGAAGAAGAGGGCTGCTGGCGGACAAACAGTTACGACAAAAACGAGCGGCGCTCCGAAAACGATGCATCACAAAGGTCCGATTCATTCGGCTGTTGCCGGGCGCACAGATCACCTCCCGATGCATGTCAAGTCTGGCAGCTACGTCATTCCTGCCGACATCATCTCGGCGATGGGCGAAGGCAACACCATGGCTGGTTTCAAAACCGCCAAAAACATTTTCTCCGGCACGCCATATGCCGGCAAGGGCGGACCCTACCGTCAGGGTGCGACGCCTTATGGAGCTGCACTGCCGCGTGCGGACGGCGGAGAAACAATGGGCGATGAGCTTGTCCCGATTGTTGCGGCGGGTGGCGAATATGTTATAACCCCGGAGGAGGTGGTCATGATCGGCAACGGAAACCTTGATCACGGGCACAAAATATTAGATAGCTTCGTAAAGAAAATGAGAGCCAAGACAATCAAGACGCTGAAAAAGCTTCCCGGACCAAAGAAGGATTGATAAATGTCAAATGAAAGCGGCATAACTCTGGCCACCCCAGAAGACGAAGAGCAAATCCTTGCCATCGCCTCCAAGGCATGGAAAGAGAATGGCGTTGCGAACATTGATCTTGAAAAGGTTCGCGGAATGATCCGCCCTGCTTTGTACCTTTGGCAGGGCCTTTGTGGGGTGATGAAACAGCCAAATGGCCGCATCGAAGGCGGCGTCCTCCTCCGCATGACGCAGATGTGGTATTCCAATGCTTGGATCCTCGAAGAGAAAATCATCTTTGTAGATCCGGAATTCCGTAATGCCAAGGGCGGCAGAGCACGCAGACTTTGCGAGTTCTCGAAAAAGGTTTCTGATGATCTTGGGATCCCCTTGATGATTGGCGTTCTTTCGAGCCATCGCACTGCTGCAAAGATCAAACTATATGAACGCCAATTTGGCGAGCCTGCAGGTGCCTTCTTTTTGTATGGCGCCAAAACTGGCCATGACATTATGATGGAGCATTGACATGGGTGGTGGTGGCGGTAAGGGCGGTAGCTCTACACAAACGGTATCAATCCCGCCAGAGGTTTTGGCGCGATACAATTCTGTCAATGCGCGTGCTGAGGAAACGGCTAAAATTCCATTCCAGGAATATAGCCAAGATCCAAGTGCATTTGTCGCACAGCTGAATCAAACTCAGCAAGCGGGTGTCGCGGGCGCAAGCCAATATGCCAACGCTGCCCAGCCCTATTATCAGCAAGCTGCTGATTACACAAAACAGGGTGCTGGCGCGGCCAATCCGATGGCCCTTGATCAGAGCTCCATTGACAAATACATGTCGCCATACCTCAACAATGTTGTTGGGACGACAATGGCCAATCTGCGTCAGCAGCAAGGCCAAGAGCAGTCTGGACTCATGGGCGGCGCAGCCATGTCTGGAGCCTTTGGCGGAGACCGAGCGGGCATCGCTCAGGCCAACCTTGCTAAGCAGCAGAACATGGCGACGGGTTCAACTCTGGCCAACATTCTGCAGCAGGGCTATGGTCAGGCGCTGCAGACTGCTCAGCAGCAGCAGGGCATTGACCTCGGAGCGCAACAGGCCAATCTTGCACGCCTAACTGGCGCTGGCGCACAGATGGGCGCAATCGGGACAGGCTCGCAAGCTGCGGGCCTCGCTGGTGCGCAGTCTCAGCTCGCTGCCGGCCAGATCGGCCAGCAAACAGAACAGGCTGGCAAGTCTGCGATGTACAATCAGTTCCTGCAGAAGCAGGGCTACCCATTTCAGGTCACCCAGTTCTTGGCGAATGTCGCGACAGGCACAGGCGCTCTCACTGGCTCGACGACAAACACGACGCAAGCGTCCGACCGTCGCCTCAAACACGACATCAAAGAGATCGGCGAAACTCACGACGGCGAGCCTCTGTACGCATTCAAATACAAAGGCGACGACACGACGCATTATGGTCCAATGGCTCAAAATGTTGAAGAGCGTCATCCTGAAAACGTCGGCCTTGCTGGTGGCTACAAGACGGTCGATTATGACGCAGTGGCAGATCGTGCCGCTGAAGCTGGCGAGAAACAGCATGCTGCCCATGGTGGACAGATTCACTCTGAAGGCGGAGTTGTGCTGCCTTTCCGTGCGCGTGAAGGATTCGCCACGAGCGGCGGCGTCGGCGTGACCAATCCCGGCGTGGCTGCTGGGTTTGATCCTGACTTCATCAAGGCGCTGTTGGCAGACCGGGAGGGCAAATATGCAGCAATGTATGGCCAGCCCGGTGTTCCGTTCGGCGCACAAGGCAATCCCGGCAGCAAAGGTGTTGTGCCGGCTCCTATGGGTGTGGCCAAGCCACTCACCCCTGCCGCGCCTCCGCCTCGCCAGCAGAGCGGCACGGACAGTGCAATGGCGACAGGAAGCAAGATCGCCTCGCTTTATGGCGCAGGAAAGCAAGTCAAAAGTGACTATGAAAGCTGGCAAAAAGATCGAGCTGAAAAGGCTGCGCTAGAAAAGGCTGCGCTAGAAAAGGCTGCGCTAGAAAAGGCTGCTGCTGAAAAGCCAGCGGCTGCAGTTGCCGGCGATCAGCGTGCTGAGGCCAATGTTCCGCTGCCTCCTGCAAGACCGACAAATCTGGCAGAAGCTCAACCTGCGTCCGAAACTCCGCAGCCTCTTGCAAGACCGACAAATCTGGCAGAAGCTCAGCCTGCTGCAGAAAGTCCGCTTGTTCAACAGGCTTCGCTCGTTTCCGATCAGCAGAGCCCGAGCGACCCCAATCCGCAACTCGAAGCTTCAGAGCAGGTTGCTGATCTTGGCTCTGATCTTGATTTGGGCGACTCTCTTGGATCGTTCGAGCCTTCCATGCTCGTAGCTCGCGGCGGCGTGATTGCCGGCAAGCGCAATGGCTATGCAAACAAAGGTTTCGTCACTCCTGGATATGATCCGGAAGTGAAAGCCACAGACATCATGGACCAAACGGTCGATGAAGGCGAAAAAGAATCCAAAGACGACGTTTCTGAATTCAACTCCATGAAGGCAAAAGGTCTTCCTAGAGAGGAAAAAGATCAAACTGGATCGACCATTGGCGGCCTCGCTGGTGGCATCGCCGGATCATTTTTCGGCCCTATCGGATCAATGGTCGGTAGCACAGCAGGCAGATATCTCGGCTCTCAGTTCGCTTCAGGCGGGCTGGCCGAAGGTCGCCAGCATTTCAGCAGAGGCGGGTTGGGTCTTGAAGACCTCACGCGCAACACACTGCTTGACACTCCGGTTGATCCTGAAAAACCTGATCAGCCGCAGATGGCCAAGGCAGAAGATCTTGGCCTTGGGCGAATCCAGATGGCCAAGGTTGACACAAACACAGCCACAGATGCGGGCGGCGTTGCGCCTCGTCCTCCGGCCAATATTCCTGACCAAAAGAAGGTTGAAGCTCCGGTGGCGGAGCGAGAGGCTCCCAAACCCACAGAGGCTCCCCAGCCTGCAACAGATCGCCTCAAGCCTCGCCTCAAGCAGGACGAGATCTCTTCGCCTTTCTTGGCTGCTGCGAACAAGCTCGCTCCGGACCTTCCCGGTTTCCTCAAAAGCGAGAATTTCTTGATTCCTGCTCTGGCGACACTGGCCACTGGCCTTTCGTCAAGGGCACCCACAAGGACGCAAGGCCTCGGCGAAGCAATCGCTGGCGGTGTCGGAGCCTACACTAACTTGCGCGGCCAGAATGCACAGATTGCTGAAACTGAGGCTCGCACAGAGAAAACCTTTGCTGACATCGTAAAGGACAACATCTATGAAGTCGGCGGAAGAATGCAGTTCCGGTATCTCAAGCCAGATGGCACATGGGGCTCAATGAGCCAGATTGATTATCTTCGCATGCCTCCGGAGGATCGCAATAAGATTCAGTTTGATCCGCGTATTTCTGGTGCCATGCCGCAGATCCTCGCTGGCTCGGGTTCAGCGCAAGGTGCGGGTGCCGGAACTGGTGCCGGAACTGGCGCTGGCGCTGGAGCCAATGCAGGAGTTGGTGCAAACCGCACAGTGCAGGCAACTCCTCGCCCGATTGAAGGAACCGAGATCCAGCCTGATTCCGAAGCAATGGCGATGTCTCGTCAAAACCACGAGGCAATTGTTCAGGGCGGCAGACAGCGTGCTGAACAGGAGCCGGACTTTTACACTCCGCAGAAAGAAATCGCCGATGCATCCTTGAATGTCAGGCCGACCCTGACGACCCTCGCTGGCTCTTTGAGCTCGCTGCCTCGGGACAAGTCAATTTTGGCCAGCGGCAAGGTTCAAGAGGTCCTGAATCCTGTTGCACAATATATGAACGGTCTGTTGCGCGTCATGGGCTTGCCTGAAGCAGCCAATGCTGAAGACCTTGCCAATACGCAGTCAGCCATGAAGTCAGTTGCTCAGTATCAGGACAGAGCCGCGAGCGATGCTGGCCGCAGAGCTTACGCAGCTTACGAGGCCTTGGCTAAAACAATCCCCACAACCTTGAATGATCCTAGGGCGCAGGGCAAGTTGCTTTCGACCATGTATCAAGCCAATCAGATCGAGCTTGATAAACAGAGGTATTTCGACGCGATGCGTCGACATGCAGAAACTTTCGATCCGGTGACTGCGCTGAAAACAGGCCGCTCGGCGAATGAGGCATTCAACAAAAAGTACAATGCTGAATTTTATTCTACCGAGAAAAAGAATCTCGAGGCAATGTTCGGCACACCACTGATCGGAATGAAAGACCCTCGGACAGGCCGCGACATGACTGTCATGCAGCTTCTGACGACCAATCCGGGATCGCTGGACAAAGAATACAAAGATCAGATCGTCGCCAAATTCGGCGGAGATCCAAAGATCCTTCGCTACTTCAACATTTCTTACCCGTAAGAGGAAGCCATGGCAAACAGACCTCCTCTTCAGTTCGGAGATGATTACGCAAACGCGCCAGCTCCTGCGCCTGAAGCGGCGCAGGGCGATGGATCTGCGCCACCTTTGACCATTTATGGCGGTGTCAAATCTAGCGTTCCTGTGGGGCCAATGGATTCGTCTGCTGCGCCACCTCCCTCATCGCAAAATAGGGAGGTGCGTCCGCCGGTTCAGTTCGGAGAGCCTTATTCTCCGGAGCCGAGCAAGCCTCTTGATCTGCGAGACATTGGCATGTCTGCCGCCACTCGTGGAGCAAAAAGCGCAATCGGCACTGTGATCGGCGCTCCGGGATCAATCGAAGAAACTGTCGCCAAAGACATTCCTGAATTCCTTCGCAACCGCTATCTCGGAATGAAGGAGCGCCTTGACCTGATCTCTCCGGAGGAGAAAGAGCGCGCTCAAAAAGCGCCTTTGTATTCCGGCCAGACTGCAGGTCAGACCAAAGGGTACAATGCGCCATTCACCGGAAATCCGACCTACAGAGGTGTGACGGAAACGCTCCCAGAGGTTGCGCCTGTCCTCGGATACAAATCCAAAACGCCTGAAGGCAAGGTCGCTGGAGAAGCAGCCGAATTCGGCGCGCAAGGCATCGCCGGTGGGCCAAGAGGTTTGCTGGGTAGGGTTGTGACCGGAGCAGCTGGCGGTGCGGGCGGAGAGCTTGCAGGACAGGCTGCAGAGCAGCAGGGCACGAGCGAGCTCGGAGCTCGTTTGGCGGGTGCACTTGCGGGCGGAATTAGCGCTGGCGCACTCACGCATGTCGGAACAGCCTTCCTGCGTCCAGGCAGCGTCGCACAAGACAAACTGATGCAGAATTTATATCAAGATATGTCTCGTGGCGAAAGCCCAATGACTCTTGAGCAGTTCAACACCGCAATCAAAAATGGCACCCCTGTAACTGTTATGGATTTGGCAGGTCCTAAAACTAAAGAATTCCTTTCCAAATACGCGGAATATAATGGTGCCAATATCGATAAAGTCAGACAGCTTAACAAGTTTTTAACTGCGCGTTTGCCGGAGAGCAATCTTCGTTTGCAGGGGACGATCAATCAGCAATATGGGCGCGACGTCGGCAATAGCATGAGCGCACCGGGAATGACGGATGCGGTTGAGCGTGCCGGCAGAATTGAACGCGACCAAATGTACACTTTGCTGCGCGACCACCCCGGCGCTCAGCAAGTTGTTGTTGATGAGCTCGGCGACATTCGCAACAATCGCGTTTGGAGGGATGCGGAGAAATTCGCCAAAGATGCCGCCAATCACAAAGATTGGGGTATTAAAGTTCCGCAAAGAACAGCAGAAGTACCTTCCGTTCCGGGATCAATTCTGGACGAGTATGGCAAGCCAATTATGAAGCCCGGTGCGGCTGCGACTGAAACTCCCGGCAACCTTGCATATTACGATCAGCTCAAGCGTGGCCTTGATGGCATCATCGCCAAAGCAGAGGCTGCGAATGATACTAACACTTTGGTTCAGGCCCAAGCTGCCAAAAGCAAACTCGTAAACATCCTCGACCGAAAAGTCCCTGACATTCAGGATGCTTCCGGCAATTTGATCCAAGGCTATGGCAAAACACGAGATCTTGCCTCGGAAACCTTCAAAGCTGCGAGCGCACCAGAAGCTGGCTACAAATTTTTCGGCATGCAAAATGCTTACAAGCGTTCTGATCTTGAAAAAGTTTTGGCAACCTACACGCCCGAACAGCGTGAGCTATTTTCAGGTGGCTATGCTGCGCGCCTGAATGAAATTGCGGGCCAATCAAATGGTGTCAAAGCACTCGCGGAAAAGTTTCTAACTGATAGGAATTTCCAAGAGCGTTCGCGGCTGGCCCTTGGGCAAAAAGCTTATGACAATTTCCGAGCCAAGACTTTTTCTGAAGAGCTTTTAAAGAAAGCTGAAACGATAACTTTTACTAATGAAAAGCCGACCAGCGCATCAATGTTCGGGGCAGGAGCGGGCGGCGCTGGGGCGACTGCTCTAACTGCCGGAGAATTCTTGCTTAACAATTTCACCCTTTCTGGGGAGACAGCCGGCAGAGCAGCATTGGCTGCAATTGGCACAGCTGCCCTCGGCGCAGGATTCAATCTTGCCGAAAGGCGGATGGCTGCACAGCTCATTCCTTTGGCGACGAAAACTGATCCGCAGTCAATGCAGCAATTCGCTCGGTTGCTCGATGGCAACCCGACAGCTCGCAGGGTGTTCAACAAAATGAACACAGCCTTGAACACTGCCGAGCAGGAAGCTGTGAAAGGCTACCTTGCAAAGCCAAGCCAGCCACAGCGCGCAGCTGGCGGGCGGACCGGCTATGCTTCAGGCGGAGCAATCAGCCACGACGCTCACGCCGACAGGCTCGTCGCTGCCTCCGAAAGGGCGCACAAAGGTTGGCAAGCTGAAACCAAACCTTTGCTCGCTGCCTCTGACAACACAATCGCTCGTGCTCTTGAACTCGCCAACGCCAACACATAAGGTCTCGTCATGGCTTCCACATACACCACAAACAAGGTCATCGAGAAACCCGCCAGCGGTGACTATTCCAATGCATGGGCGGCTCCTGTCAACACAGACTGGGACATCATCGATCAAGCGTTCGGCTCAACGACAAGCCTGAACGCAACGTCTGGGTCGGCAACGCTGACTTCTGCGCAATATCGGTCTTTATCGTTGTCAATTTCCGGAGCAGTGTCCGCAAATGTGACATACACAATTCCATCCACGGTTGGCGGCCAATGGATTGTTTATAACACAACGACAGATGCTTCAGGTGGTCCGTACACAGTCACAATTGCCTCTGCTGGCGGTGGCACGAGCGTCGTTATCTCGCGTAGCAAATCTACGATTATAGTGAGCGACGGAACAAACATAAGGTCGGTGTATGCCGAAGCTTTAGGCGGGGTCGTCACCAGCGTAACAGCGACAGCCCCGCTCACATCAACCGGCGGAACAACCCCAATCATTGCTCTGACGACGCCAGTGACTGCTGTGTATGGTGGCACAGGGCTCTCTGCGGTTGGCACAGCTGGAAACCTCCTCACAAGCAATGGCACAGCTTGGGTGAGTTCTGCTCCTGCGGCCACATCGCCAATCCCATCCATGCAGGTTTTTACGTCCAGTGGCACGTTTACCGTCCCTGCGGGTGTGACAAAAGTTAAGGTTACTGTTGTCGGTGGTGGCGCTGGTGGCTGTACGGCAAACAACAGCACCACCCAAGGTGGTGGTGGCGCTGGTGGCGCAGCTATTAAAGTCATCACGGGCCTTACACCTGCCGGTACCGTTACAGTGACTGTTGGCGCGTCTGCCGCCGCTGGGGCAAATGGGAATTCATCATCTTTTGGCGCTTATTGTTCAGCAACGGGTGGTTTATCTCCTTCACTTGGCGGGCCGGGTGTTGGCGGTGCTGGCGGAACAGCAACTGGTGGGGACATCAATTTCACTGGTGGCGCTGGTTGTGGCGGCAACGGTGTTACTAACGTTGTATCGGGCACTTCAGGAAACGGCGGTTCTTCAATATTTGGCGGCGCAGGACTTGGGGTAATTTCCCAAAATGGTTCCTCTACTGCGGGCGCGGGTGCTGCTGGAACAGGCGCTGGTGGCGCTGGTGGCTCAGGCAATGTTGGCACAGGCGGCGCTGGCGGTTCCGGTATTGTGATCGTGGAATATTGAGACAACCGGCCCTGAGTAGTTTTTCAGATTCCTCAGGGCTGATCCTAAAAATCAGAGGCCTTTCCATCGGCGACCATGGCGAGGCACCTCTCTTTTTGAAGGCGCAACGTAGACGATCTTTGCATGCTCAATGCAATATGATTGATAGGTTTTCGGCTGCGCGCAATATGAATTGTCGTCGAAAATCCAGCGACAATCGAATGGCCCAAGATCCATAATCTTTTTGCCTTGCGTTTCGACATGCGTCAGATCTGAGAACGGCTCTGACAAACGGATGCATTTTTCTGGTTTTGTCAGTTTGATTTTAATTGGTTTAATCACAACCACCTCCTCTACAGCTTTTGTTTCCGGCAGAGGCAGAACGACAACTTTCTTTTTCGGATTCCTTTGTTCGCCATTCCGCCCTATGACGCCCATGACTGCACTGCGTGTCATACCGAGATAGTTTGCTATTTCGCCGGAGGTGCTGTTTTGTCTCCACATTTCAACGACGCATTGGTTGCGGAGCACATTTTTCTGATTGCTTTTCATTTTCATCTCCATTTAAAAAAGGGCACATCTATGCCCTAATGATTGCTATTATGCTTTTTCTTGGACGAGGCTTATTTCGGAAGAAGAAAACCTCTTTTTGACTTCAAAAATGCCTTCATTTAGCTTTTCTTCCTGATCATCGTCCGGCGTGGCAAACTGCGCAGAGAATGCCACATTGACAATCGCCGAAATATAATTCTCAGGGTCGCTGGGATTGTTTTGCATCTGCGCCAGATTGAGCGACATGACTATTATGGATATGTCATAGGCAGTCAGGTGTGTGTTCAGCATCACAGTGGCGATGCGTGCGGCTTGGTCGAACACCAGACCCTTGGGGCCATAAAGATCCTCCAGCTCGTTTATCCTTGCGGTGCTGGACTGAATTATGTCGGAGTGATTCATTTTCATTTCCTTTTTCAATGTTTTGTTCCTGGATCGTAACATTTGACAAGATCTGTTGCACCTCTGAGCGTCGAAAGTGCAAGCTCCCTTTTTGTTTCAACTGCAATCATCATAGACAGATGGCAGATCATTGTTTCCGCCGCTGCATATTTTATTACATTCGCCCGCTCTGATAATATTGCCAGTGATGCAACAGATATCGCAACAATTGCTTGCATTCTTTTTGAACTGTCTTGCTCTGCGTCCAGATCATTCAGAAACTTCTGAGGGTCGAAATCTTTTTCGAGCAAGAACATCATTCACCCTCTCCGTCCAAGAAAAAGTTGTCGCTGGAGATTTGCCGCACGACATACATCTCTTTTTTGGTTGAATAGCGAGCTACATTGATTTCATAATGAAACTCTGCCAGATGAAAGATCATCATAGCGAAAATCATTGCATCTCCATAGTCGGCTATGACATCCTCTTCTGGATCAAAACTCTGCAGCTCTTTGTGGATGCGAGTTTCAAACTTTGCAGTGTGCTCTGGTCCGATCATATCGTCAAACATCGGCGACTCGCAAACATAAACGATCTCGTCGCCAAGTTTTCTGAGATGATCAGTTCCAAACCTGAAGTTTGGGTGCGGGACGAATACTCGTTTAAACTTTGTCATTTGCGCGCCTTGTGAAGTTCCAGCATCAAAGATTCAATCTCGACAGAAATGTTCAAAAGTTTTCCTGTCAGCCTTTTAATGCGCTGCTCTGTCGTATCTGAATAAGCCAAAACCTTTTTGCTTACTCTGTTTTTCTTATGGTCGATTGGCTTGCTGTGTTGCCTACGGTCAATGTGACTAATAAACTCATAAACTGCCGTAGGGTATCTGCGGCCAGAAGGGCCAATCAGCATGCGCGAACCGCTAACTTTGATTGCGCCATATCTCTTTAGCATGCACAATGCAGCGCTAACGTTGGGCCATTTCTCGGATGGCAGCTGCAGAGCGATTGCAGGCTCTTGATAGCTGAATTTGAATCCGGTGTTGTTTTTGGAAATCCACTCATAGACGAGCTGGGAGGTGGATTTTTCACCACCATTGCGGAATCTATAGGACATTTTGCATTCTCCATTTGACATTTACGACGGCACTATGCCTCGTTTTTTGGTGCAAGGAAACTGTTTTATTCGTTTTCTAGCAGGAAATCGAAAATTTTGCGGTATTCGTCCAGCGTCAGGTCTGAGATTGATTTCTTGTCCTGTAGGTTTTTAAGGATTTTTGCATCGGGAGATTTATTTGCGATGAGGTCGAAATAGGTGACTGTCCCGACTGTCCCATCGCGCCATGTGCGACCCTCGCTCTGCCACCGGGCAAGGGAATTGAAGCTGTTGGAATAGTAGATGTTGGTGTTGCACAATCCCTGAAGGTTGAGTCCTGTGCCGGCAGCTTCTGGCGAGGCGACCAAATACCGCACAGTTGAATTAGCATCGAGGAATGCAGCCTTGTGGCGCTCGCGTTCAGCTTGGGTCGTCTTGCCGTAGTAATGGACTGCGACTGGTTGCCCCAAAACAGCAGTCGGCTTCAGGCTCTCCATGACATTCTCAATGTCGCGATTGAACCTGCACCAGATGATCGCCTTGCCCTCTCGCTGGTCGAGGATTGATTGCAGCTCGATTAAACGAGGATTTGGTAGGCTCATAAAAGACCCATCATCCATCGGCAAATAGCCACAGCTGATTTGCTGCAGCTTTGTCAAAAGCCCAGCCGCATTGCTGACAGAAGAGAAATCTTTGTTTTGGGCCTGAATGAAAAACTGCTCTTTGAGCTCCTTCATCAGCTTCTTCTGCTGGTCGGACAGATGGAACTGGCGAGTCACATAGACCTTTGGTGGCAGGTCCAGCGCCTCCTCGCTCGTGATGCGGAAAATGTGTGGGTCGATTTTCTCGTACAGTTTCTCTAGGTTTTTGTAGCCGGTGATCATCGGGCCGAAGTCTGTCTGGCGCACATGGCAATATTCATTGCGGTACGTCGTCACATACCTGTGGCCCAAAATGTTGGGATCCAGGAATTTGAACTGCGAGAACAAATCGATCACATTCTTGGCGATTGGGGTGCCGGTCATGATCATTTTGTATTTGCACAAATTGCCAAACATGATCGCGTTCTTTGTGCGCTGGGCAGTCAGGCTCTTGATGTCCTGGGACTCGTCCACCACCATCATGCATCGGTTTTTGGCTGATTTGATAAACTCCATAATGAATCTCTCGCCATTTTTAGTGATGATGGCGTCAATGTTGATGGCGAATATCTTCAGCCCTTCAAACCTGAGCATTGTGGCGAACTCTGCACAAAATGCTTTTGTTTTGCCGAACACCACAGCTTTGTACGGAACGACCTCGCTCATGTGCTTGGGGATTTCTTCAGCTACCCATTGCTGGTGGACGCCGTTTTTGGCAATGAGAAGGATATTATCCGTCTTTCCATCGCACCAACGCTTCCCCATCATGGCGATCGCTGTCCAGCTCTTGCCGGTTCCCACATCCATGAACAGCCCGCAAGCCTCTAGCTCTGAGATTTTCTTCAGAGCCTTGGTTTGGTGCGCACGGGGCTGGGTTTTGAATTTGAATGTAGGCCTGTCTACCCCGATGTCGAAAAGTCCACCCTCGACCACGGCTGGCCCATCTAGCTGCGTTCCATCCTCTACTTCACAGTTTGGAAACACACTGCGCCAAACTTCTATGTTGTATGGCGAGCTCTCGAACGAAAAAGTGCGGTTGTTGCCCCAACGCTTGGTTCCTTCGAGGCGGTTCAGCGCCTGCATCATTTTGGAATTGTATGGGGAGGTTGTGCGCGCCATTCGTCCGTCAATTTTTATGTTCATCTGAATATTTCCTTTTTGCTGCCTCGATGAGGTCATCTAACGATCTGATTCCCAACGGAGCCCAGTCAGGGCAAACGATGCCTGCCCATGCCCCATCATAACGAGGATTCTTGCGAGAGATGCAGAGGCAGGTTTCGAGCTTGCAACTGCCATAATTCGTCAACCAATAGATATCGTTTGATTCCATTTCCATTTTGGACCCCAATTCCCCTAACTCCTTCCCTATCTCTCTCTTCTTCTACTTCTCTCGAGAGTGTAGGGAATTGAGGGTAAAAACGGAAATGGAATCAACTTTACTGCTATAATGCAGCCCCAAAAATATCTCCCGGAGGCTTGGCCATAGAGCGCAGATCATCAAACAGGCTCGTTTTGCGGCGTGTCGTCTCGTTTTGTTCCTCATTTGCCTCCCTGACCATTGTCGCATTGTTCTTTATCGACTTTAAAGAGTGCTTCGACTTCAGAGTTTCATAGGCTGATTTGTTCATCGCAGCGTGTTGCAGGCGACCGCCGATCAAAAATCTTTCCTCGTACCAGATCACACCACCTTCTTTCATGGCCTTTCTGATCTCAAGGTCGGTGTCATAGACCTTGCCTTGCACAGCTTGCCGGACCCAAGCGACGACTTCCTTCATTGCGAGGACGACAGGCTCATGGTGGCGGTTCAGAGCTTCAGCGAGCTCCGCAGCTTCTTGCTGGCCTTCTGTGCGGGAGGCGATGATGAGCTCCTTCTTGCGCTCTGTCATTGGAGCCGGCATACCTTTTTGGATATAGTTGCCGAAATTCTCCGCCCAATGCTTGACGATGCTGATCCCGCCACTCTTCAGCCAGTTGTGGAAATACTCAAACTTGTCCCTGGACCATTTCTCTTCTGTCACCTCGGGATAGAACCAGCGTCTGTCGTCCTCTTCCATGCGGAGTGCCTTCATGGAGTTTGAACATGCGAACACATGGCACCAGTTTTCGATTGTGTAGGTCCGCTGGTATTTCTCATTGACTTCGACTTCACGGTCGGTGATTGCCGATTTCAGCTTGTTGTAGGCTTTCCAGCTGTGGCCGGAATAGATCTCGTTCACAATGCAGAGCCGTTTGTTGGCGAGCCAACCGTTGAATTCGCTCTGGACGATTGTGCCTTCCGTAGGGAAGCCGACATTCTGCATGCCCACGAGCGGCGCGAGGATTGAGCTGCCGAGCGTCGTCTTGCCTACGCCTTGGCGCTCGCTGACCAGCAGGAGGCCATATTCCATTCTTGCTTCAAGGCGAGCGATGATTGTGGCACACCAGCGCATGACCTCGTATTTCTCTTTTTCATTCGGAAACATATATTCCATAAAATCGAGGAATGGTTGCGGATTGCCAGCAATTGATTTGACATGGGATGGAGTGTGCAAGTTTATGGCTGATGTTGTGTTGTCAGTTACGATCTTGCCTTTGATGTCCGGGCGATAGCACAGCTTTGCACTACGCCCTGTGTATGCTTTCACAATCAGCTGGGAGGTTTGGTTTGTGTGAGAGAAGCTCGCCAGCATCTTGTTCATTATCTGCTCAGAGCGAACAATCTCTGGCATCTCGATGCAGACAAAAAGGTCGGCCTCTTCGACGTACGACCACATGTCCTTGAAGTTTTTGCGGAGGGCAGTTGTCGGCTTGCCCTTTGGGTTGGGGATTTGGTCGGTCGCCCATGTGGCAGGGTGCAGGCAGCTGCGGAATGAAGGGCCGACATAATAGTTTGCGCCTTCGACTTCCTTAAACATCGTCTTGGGGAATCCATCTCCGAGATCGAAACTCGTCGGCCACTCATTGGTGAACTGAAGGTGGAATGTCGGGATCCGCAAATGGAACGCAATTGAAGGAACTGCCGCAACACCGGGAGAGTCATTGTCTGAGACGATGTATGCGCGCTTGACGCCAGCTTTTTGAAGGATGGCCCAGTCTGTGCGGTAAGGTGAAAGTGCTCCGCCAATCCAGCCGAGGTGCGCAGCGTGCTTCAATTCATCTCCCCAAGGGTGCGCAGCCAGCTGTGCCTTTGCCTCTGGAGTTTCCGACTTGACCATCTCAGTCATGATCGAGGCTGCTTTGGCACCTTCATGGATGAACACAGTTGTGAATTCATTCAGTTGTTCTGTGCCCCAGATCGGCAGGTTGCCTTCTGGCTCCATCCGCCGCCACTCGCCATCGTCCCAGAATGTGAATGGTATGTAGCTCTTCTCGCCTTTGCGCTCCATGCGGAGCTGGACCATTACAATCTCTTTGGCGAGGTTTCGGAAAATGAAAACATCCTGTGGGCGAGCATTCTCAATTTCCTCTGGCACATCTTGGAGGCGCACCAGCGTCTTGATCTGGGGCCACTGCACCGACTGGCAATCAATTTCAATTGCCATCTTTTCTTTTTCAGTCGGGGCGTAGGCTTCTGGCGATTTGACTTTGCCATCATGCTCGACTGTGATGATTGCTACATCTTGCCAATAGGTGCCATGCTTTTCTTCCACCACAGCTGTCCGCAGAGAGCGTGGCGTTGCACCGATGCGCTTCATGTAAGCATTGAAGGCAGGAATTTCTGACAGCGACTTGATTTTCATTTCTTGGAATCCCCATCTACGAAGCCGATGAACCTGATGTTCTCGACCCTTATCATTCTGAAGCTGTCTGGCACTTTGCCTTTGATTGCGTAAAGTGCCTTTCCAGGACGTCCGCGATCAACAATTTCCTTGCCGATTTTATCAAACTTAAATCTGTCAACCTTGCAGAATATTCTGTCTGTGTCATCTGACACTGTCAGGTTTAAAGATTGTGTTGGGCCTTTTATCTCATAGCCACGCTTGGCCACATTCACTGCTTCGTTTTCGTCGCGAGGCTTGATCTGCTGCACCACTGCGAAAATCATAGTTGTGTATTCTCTGCCATTGGTCTGAACATCAATGACTTGCGTCACAGGGGTGTGAATGTTCTTTTCCGTTGGGTCGGGCATCATGCGTTTGACTGCATTGCGGATTGGCCAAAGGCTGTCAATCTCAGTAACAGCATTGTTCAGGAGTTTTTGTGCCTTTTCAGGAAGAGGCTCGCCCCGCGCACGTGCACTCATAATCGAAGAAACCATTTTCGGACCGATGCCTTTCACATTCTGCACCGGACCGATCAGGTACTTCTTGCCATTGCGCCAACCCACAGACCATTTGTCAATTGAGAGCTCTGAATCGACCGGCAGATATTCAATGCCTTCAGCTGCCATTTCACGCAGCGTTTTAATTTGCTTTTCCGGGTCCGGCTCATGGCTCAGGGTGGCAGCTGCGAACTCGACTGGGAAGTGTGCCTTCAAATATGCACACCAATAGCTAATCACGCCATAGGCCACCGCATGCGAGCGATTGAAGCACCACGCTCCATACGCGCACAAATCGTCCCAGATCTTTTCCAGCTTGTCGGCAGGGATGCCTTTCTTGATTGCACCAGCCTTGAACCTGTCTCCGAACTGGTCGAAGTATTCTTTGCCGAGGCTCTTGGACATTGCCTTGCGGAGGGCTGTGACGTCCTCCCAAGTTAGGTCGCCTATTTGGCGCCCAATCTCCATCACCTGTTCTTGATATGCGACGATGCCGAGCGTGTTTTTCAAATAAGGCTCGAATGCAGGATGAGGATAGTCGACCGGCGAGCAGCCGTTTTTGCGCTTCACCCATTCACCTGTTCCGCCGGAAGCCATTGGGCCAGGACGCGCAAGGGCTGTCGTCGATACAATGTCCTCGATGTGCTCTGTTTTAATCTGGTTGGCGATTGACTGCAGTGCTGGACCATTGAATTGAAAGATGCCCGAGAACTGGCCTTTGTTAATGACTTCGAATGCTGCTGGGTCGTCCAGCGGAACTCTCTCGAGATAGTGAATGTCTTTGCCGGCCAGCAGCAATGCATCCTCGAAAACGGAAAGTTGTGTAAGGCCCAGAGCATCAATCTTCAGGAGATTAAGCTCCTCCGCATCTTTTTTATCGCAATACGTAGCGCCAGTTCTTGAATCAACAGCGACATAATCCGTAACTGGCGTTTCAGTAACCACAATACCGGCTGCATGTTGGGAAAAATGCCTGGGGTGTCCTTCCATTCGTGCTGCCACCAGAATTTCTGGATACTTATCAAGAAGCTCCTTTCCCGACTGTGTTCCTCTGAATGTGTCTTCCAATGTTGACAAAGCTCGAGAATCACCGCTCGATCTGACGATAAGAGAATCAAGGACTTTTGTGCAGAGCCATTTCGGTACGCCGAGCGCAGCACCCGCCTCGTCAACCGCAGACCGAGGGCGAAACAGAGCAACTGTTCCGAGACGCGCAATGTGTTCTCTTCCATATTTGTTCTCCATGTATTCAAAGACCAAATGACGTTTCTGGTCTGAAAAGTCGATGTCGATGTCTGGCAGGTCATTGCGCGTTATGTCAATGAACCTTTCGAATAGCAGATCATATTTCAGCGGATCAATAGTTGTGATTTCTAGCAGATAGCAAACCAAGCTCCCGCAAGAGCTGCCACGCGCAGGTCCGCATATCATTTTCTGACGTGCGAACTGCATCATGTCTGCAATGATGTAGAAATAGTCCTCGAAGTTTTTGTCGAAAATCAACTTCAGCTCACGGTCCATTCTCGATGAATAGGCCTCGTCTGTCAAATCAATGCCGAGCTTCACTGCGCCAACGCGGCACATTTCCTCCAACGACAAATCGTGCTTTGGAGAAAGCAGCTGTGCGCTCTTCAGCTTTGCGTGGCACAAAGCTCCGACGTCAGTTTGGTTGGCGATGGCGTCTTCAATAATCTCCGGCCAAGCTGTGCGCTTGACCGACGACCTCCATTCGTCTTCGGTCAAGATCCATTGGGAGTAGGTTTGGGTGCTGGCACCGCGACCACAAAGAACCTCGTAGAAACCTTCATCATCTTCATTTACGAATTTGTTGTCACCTGTCGCGATGAACTTGTGTCCCATTTCGAATGCTTGCTTGATGTAGCCTTTTGAGGCAGAGGGCGATAGGGCGATATAGAGGTCCTCTGCAGGCTTGAACTCATTCAGGAGGGCACGTGACCCAGCGATCTTTATTACTCCTTCCGCTGCCATTGCCTGCTCGTACGTCAACAAAGGCTCGTACCGGAACTGGCTGGTGGCGAGCGAAACAAGCTGATTGACAGCTCCAATGTCATCAATCGCCAGAAATGTCCAGTGGTCGAAAACTGGTTTCTTGGCATGGGCCGAAGGTGTGACTGCCAGCTCAACACCGAAAATCGGCTTGATGTTGGCATTCTTGCAGAGCTTGTTCCAACGGATCCATCCGAAAGTTGAAGCTCTGTCTGTGATTGGCGCATAGCGCCAACCCAGTCCTTGCACCTTTGCGAAGCAATCATCAATCATGCCGGCAGCGACACGGAAAGAATATCCGGTGCGGATTCTCATTTGGGTGGCTCCGGCAATGGCATCCAATGGGTGGCTTCAACCATATAGGAGCAGCATCCGCATCCGTTTGAATTAGGGTACAGCACGGGGTCTACGCACCAAATTTGGGTCCCATCCCATACCAGAAACGAGGCTTGTCCATTCTCCCATGTCTTTTCATTGTAGACAGGCTTTGGAGCTGTTTCTATCGGTTGCCAACGCATTGATTCCAACATATCAAATTCCTCGCTGCTTATCAGGACACTTCCCATCACACAACTCCTGTTTCACGGAGAGCACGGAAGCAATTGGCGAGTGCACGTACGTCCGCCTCTGCCCGGTGGGCACCGCTGAATGCCTCGCCCATCAGGAGCTCGTGCAGCGATGTCAGGTTCAGCCGGTGGCCTTTGATGTGCTCCGTGGCTTCAACAGTGCAAATTAGTTCCGGCCAATCGACTGTTAGGCCGGCACGCTTCATCTCAAAGTCGACCATGGACTTGTCGTAGCTCAAATTGTGCGCCACAACTTCGTCGTGCCCTTCAATGAACTTCTTCAGCTCTTCAGCATGCACAGAAAACCTAGGCTTTCCGCGCAGATCTTCCGGCTTGATGCCAGTGATGCGAGTGGTGACGTCACCAATAGGTATGCCCGGATCAAACAAATGTCCAAGGCTGTTGCACTCGTGCCCTTCAGTGTCCACTGACAGGCCAAAGAATTCGATGATGTGCGGCTGCCGGTCCAGCGGCAGCAGCTTGTTCTTGATCAGGTCGGTTGTTTCGGTGTCAAAAATGAGCGTCCTCATTTGCCACGCTCCTTCATTGTGTTTCTGGCATTCAAAATGCCATCAACCTCCTGCAGCATCATCGTGTACACAGCCAAATCATCCAAAGAGTCGGAGTGGCCGCCTCTGTCGAAGTTTTCAACATACCGGGTAAATTTACCGACCATTTGAACCAACAACCCAATGCGGTTCCAGTGGTCTGCATCTGGCTTAGCGGGCATGACAGCATTTTTGAAAAGAGCTTCCATGACGCTTCCGAACCGCTTATAATTGTCGCCGTAGATTTTGTTGCGCTGCTCATAGATGTCAGCTGCGTCATGCAGCATGTTGGGGACAGTTCTCATTTCAATATCCTCCGACGGCTGGTTGAAGAACGGTAAGCCCGTAGTTGCGTAAGGCTTCGACAACGCTGTCTCGATCATCGATTGCCAGCCAGACCTCACGGAGGACATTTTCTTTTGATCCAAACTTCTTCTCCAAAGCTCTAATCTTCATCTCACCATCTTGCGACCAATCGCCATCCGGGCGCATAATCAGCTGATCGCAGAACAATGCAAGATTGCTATCTTTCAACCACTCTTGAGTTCGCCGCCTGTACTTCTCTGGCCGACCTGTGAGGATGATGATGTCACAGGTTTCGGAAAGGGTGCACAGAAGATTAGCTACTTTTACGATTACAGGATCTTCGTTGCAGCGGGAATGAAACTCATCCCACTGCTTTGTTTGTGCATATTGAATGCGATGGCTGCAATCTGAAAGAGTGCCATCAAGGTCGAACACGACCGTTGCGAAGGATAAATCTTTCATGGCTATTTCTTCAACAAATCTGCAGCCTTCGCCAGCTGCATCTTGAGGTGCTTGTCGGTCATTCCTGCGGCGACTTCCTCAATCAGCGCAATCGCCTTCTTGTCCTTCGGATCAAAGAACGGAATGGTCCAAGGCCAAACCGCAAACACAGCCTCGCGCATCTGGCGGGCGACCATTTGATACTCGCCTTGAACGCGCATCGAATCACGTGCCCGCAAAAGGTCGACCAGCGAGCGCAGATTGTATTTCGCGATAAGATTGCAATGAACATTGATCGGCAGAAGCCCACGTGCATCTTCTAGGCTTTCTCCACGATCAACAGACCATTTATATTCTGACAAAGAAATTTCTATGCCATCAATGTAGGCTTCTTTGTTTTTCACAGATTCAGGCACATGATAGCTGACACTCGTCATGTCAGTCACCCGCTGGCTCTGCATCGCGAAGCTGGCTGTGCGAGTGCGCGTGATCTGCTGTGCACAAGCACGGCTGACATTGTTGATCGAGAAAATGACATCAACGAACTCCCAAGAGCTGGGAATTGTGTTGCTCATGTATTGAAGCTCTAGTTCAAGCTCTTCGATCGGCATTGACTCAAATGCTTCATAGCCATCCGGCGTCATCTGCAGGCGAGTGTTCTTTGTGTAGGCGAGCAGCCTTGCTGCACCGTAGGTTTCGTCATTCGTGCCTTTGCCGGTGAACCAGATAAGGCTAACTGAAGGTTGAATGCTCATTTTCATCTCCTATTTCATTCTGTGTTCGTAGGAACCATTCTTGATGATCTTGCGGATCACACGCACGTCATTCACCACATCGTCCATCAATAATCCCGGTCGCCATGTGGCAAAGCGTCCGAGGGAATATATGCCGAAATTGTCGCTCGCCCACAAAATGAACCTGCGGCGCTCGCCTTCGTCAATCGGAAGGATCTTTGAATACGGCTGCATTGACAGCTTTGCATCTTGCCATTCACAATCATCCATTCCGAGGCAATACAAAGCGTCCATGACAAGAAGCTCAATAGCAGATGCATCATTGCTGATTTCCTCAGCTTTGATCTTTAGCTCTTCATTAGTCAATTCAGGGAAAGAAAACTCTATGGTGAGTTTCTGCCCTGTCATGCTGACGCGATTGAATTCTCGATAAGGATTTGGTACATAAACGCTGACATATGCATCGCTCTGCGGAACCAAACAGTTAATGTTGAATCCATTCACATAGCTGAAATTCGGGATGTCATCATACTTCAGCAGCTTCATCAAAACAGGCATCGGTATTGTAGAGATGATTGGTCTGCTCATAAATTCTAATGCATCGCTACCGATTTTGATATCGAAAAACACATCTCCAGTTACACGCTTGCGCAGTTCCTGAATCAAGTTTTCCGGCGCGATGTAGCGCTCGCTGATTTCACCGTTGGCGGTCGCTACAGACCGCAGCGAAGCTGTTCCGTTGGTCTTCAATGAATATGCCATGGCGTCAGCGACAGGGTTACGCCATGGGTCGGTAGTCTTCATCATCTTGACTTTTTTGAACGGAATGTCCAAAGCGTCCCCGACGATGGATGAGCGGAACCGCAGAACCGCTGAGTGATTGTTCGGCAGTGATGCGGCTGACTCCCAAATGCAAACGCTTTGGTCGCGGATCATGCCTCCTGCCAGAAGGCCAGCCATCCCTGCGCCGATTATGTTCATTGTTTGCCCTTCCATTCAGCCCATGGCTTGCCGATGTTTTTGTTCTGTTCGATTTTGTCCCACGCAGCATCAACCATTAAAATTATGTTGCACCTCATTTCATATGAGTCTGGGTCAGATTGATCGCAAAGGAAATGGTAAGCCTCCAGTTTGTCAGCCCAATCCAGCCACAATAGGTCTGCTGCTGAAAGATTGTCGTAGGGCGACACCAGCCCGAGGTCGTGGAAGAAAAGCACCTCAGCATATTCCTCCGCAGCTTTGATCTCGGGCCAGCGCTGCTTGATAGGAGATGGAATGTCGCCGAACAACTTCTCATGACAGTCGTGAAACAGCGCCGCTCGCAAAAGGTCAACAGATGGGCTGGGGTGGTACATCGAGAGTATCAATGCCACGCCCCAGCTGTGCTCTGCTGTGGTTTGGTTCATTGTGCGAGTGGTGTGCCAGCGCCTGACCCCGCCAGAGGCTAGGAGTTTATGCGTCCTTGGGAAATTGTCTTGCATGTTCCATCTCCATTTTCATTTAGACTTGGGTGATTTGATCTTTGCCACACGTCCGGCATACAAACCGAGAATGTCCAGCGGGATCTCGTCGCCGTTGCGCATCCGTTCCTTCACATGGGCTATCAATGTCTGCGGATGGACACCCATCTTGGCAGAGACTGCATAGCCCTTGTTTTCTAAGTCAGCCTTGACAGACAGCGCCTCGTTGTGCTGGCTTTTCTCGAACACCATCTGCAACTCGCTCTTAATGAGTGCTGCAGCGCCATTGCTTTCGAGCCAACTGATTGCGGCAGACCGCCTGTCGTCTTCCTTCGGCAGAGAGCCTGAAACAAAATCATCGATTGTAATCTTGAATCCTGTTTCAGACTTGAACTCTGACATCCCGCACTCTGCCATCATGTCTGGCAAATCGACCGTCTTTAGACGATTGAGTCGCTTTTTGACGTCAGAGAGATTTTCTTCGAGATCCTCTACGAGCTTTTCCATCGAGATGGCATCTTCCGCCATCGTACGGAATCGCAGAAGGGCGGGGGATTCATCCCGCCCTTCGTCCTCGCCTATGTCAAATGATATTTGCACAGATCACCTCAAAAGGGGATTTCTTCGGAATTGACCGGCTCGTCAGCAGCGACATCGCCACGGACTTCGCCACTCTTGATTGAACCACGGAAGTCCATTGCTTCCTGATACAAATCCTTCCAGTTGTCCATCTCCTGGAGAGTCTGACCGCGTTCAATCTTCCACCCTGCCCAGTCGCCCTCGGGATTGCTCTCGTCGACGGTGGACAGATTGTATGCCCGGTAGAAAAGGGGAGGTGTATAGAATGTTCCGTCCTCGCGGCGCAGCTTCTCGCTGGTGGCCAACGTCAGCCACCGGCGAGCCTTCTTCAGCTGGGTCGAAGCCAGAGGCAAGAAGCACCTCCGCCCACCAGCTGAAATGTTGAGCCCGAAGAACTGTGCGGTCTCTGCAATGAGATTGCCTTCCTTGGTTGTCGGCCGGTTCTTCTCGTCGCGTGTGCAGTTGTCCATGATCGAAGGATCTTCGTGAACCTTGACCAGACCCTTGCCAGTGGAGCGTGGCGCCCACTCAAGGTACTGCTTGACATAGTGCACTGGCAGGAACACGAGCGGAGATTCGAAAATCTCTTGTGTTCCGACATCGCAGATGTCTCCGATGTTCGCGCCCTTGATGAACTCAGGCTTCTTGGGCTGGACCTGTGGACTCAGCGCCTGAAGGATCGTGATGCGCGGAATGATGAGGTCGCGAGCCCCAACATTCTCCAAGCCGTCCCCTGCATTCGGCGCAAAAAAGCTGTCTGTCAGGACAGTCACTTCAGTCGATGTGTTCTGGGGGATGACGAGGTCTTTGGGTGATTTAGCCATTTAAACACTCCTTGTTCGCTTAGGTCTGGGGATCCAGAACCGTTTTTTGGAACGAACCAACTATGCCTGAGATTTTTATGAAAAGCACGAAAATTCTGCACTTTTCTCGAACTATTTTTTAAGTCACTGTAATTGCTCAGTAATTTTCTGCACAAAGTTGTTGCCTTTCGGTCAGGGATGGTGCATAGTACCTTTGCCGACCGAATCGGCAGAGAAAATGGAGATCGAAAATGAACACCAAGAAGCTCAAGTCCATCTTTGCGAAGCTCGAAAGCATGAAGTCTGACCTTGAAGACATCCGTGACAAGGCTCAGGAGACCTACGACAATCGCTCCTCGAATTGGCAGGATAGCGACAAGGGCCAAGCTGAGTTCGATCGCCTTAGCCACCTTGATACAGCCATCAGTGACCTCGAGAATGTGATGGAAGACATCGACAACGCATCGTTCGAGGCCGAGTGATATACCCGGTGGGAGCTTCGGCTCCCACTCACCCCTAAATGGAGATAGAAAATGACGCCTTCAGAAGTTTTGCTCGCTGTTGCCCGTGCCGAGTTCCGCTGGCCGACCGACCTCGAGCGGGAGATGTTCCCGGGATTCAAAAGCCAAAGCTGGATGATCGCCAGCCTGAACAACTACGTTACTGCCATCATTGATGAGGACTTCATCGAGATCTACAAGGGAAGAGACATCTATCAGTTTCAGGTTTTGCGGATCGATGACCTGTTAGAGGACTAACCACCACCGAAAGTGGCTGGGTCGAAAAATAATTTCGATTCAGCCACTTTTTCTGTTTGCCTTTCTGACGGAATGGCGCATAACATCTTTACCGGCCGATTCGAGCCGCCTAAATGGAGACCGAAAATGACCAAGCTGCTCAACGCCTACCGCGCTCTCCCGACCCCCAGCAACCGCGCCAAGCTGCAGACCTACCTCAACCGCCACATGATGGCCATTTGCTTGGCCACAGCTGAAGAGGTCGCCTTCCTCCGCGCCAACGAGTTCTCGCTCTGACCCAATCGGGGAGCCTTGGCTCCCCACCAACCTTTAAATGGAGACAGAAGATGACCCCGACGATCAACGCCAATGGCACCCACCCCGACGACCTCTGCAAGACCTACGGTGCGGCATCTGATGCCATCCGCACCGCCATCCGGCTGGTGTGCGACATTCAGCCTCGTCCGCGCGATTACCCCACGCGCACCGAATGGGCTCAGGCCAACCTTGCCCACTCTCGCTGGGTCGTGGCCTTGGGCAAGATCCGTGGCGAGCTGGAGGATGCCGAGGTCCAGATCTACGATCAGGTGTATGATCAAAAATAATTCACCGCACCCCATCTTTTCTGTTTTCTTTTCTGACTGAATGGCGCATAAAGATTCTGCCGGCCGATTCGCCGCATAAATGGAGATCGAAAATGTTTCACACTCATCCCTTCGACGACATCGAAGTCAACTTCAACGGCGGATCGTTCTCCGCCTCTGGCGAGATCCAGGTCGGCTTTTTCGTCGAGCCAGCTGACCCGAGCGTCGGCTACTTCCAGAGCCAGATCATCCTCGATGGTTTCGGTGGCGCAAAGCTCGAGCTCGTCGACGACGAGGGCAACATCACTGTTGTTTTCGCCGCCGAGGACAGCGAGCTTTGGAAGCAGGTCACCAAGACCTTCTGCGACCAGTCGCTGATCGAGGACATCATCTACAGCGAGCAATTCTGACCCTCGCAAAGGGGAGCCAAGGCTCCCCACTCACCCCGCAAATGGAGAATGAAAATGGCTCGTCCGCGCAAAATCCACCCCTCCCTGCTCTCCGTCAGCCGCAGCCGTTTCCCGGCTGAGATCGTCAATGACAGCGAGAAGCGTGGCCAGCTGGCTGCGCCCAAGGTGTTGTTCGGCGAGTGCTCCCGCTATGCGGTGGCGCCGATCCATACACGTTTCAGCACTATCGTTTGGTTCGTCTGGGACGCCGAGCACGAATACAGCTCGCTGAAGGCTGCTGAGATCATCCGCCAAGAAAACAGCTTCGAGGAAGCTGTCGTCGACCTGAATTGAGGAGGTGAGAATGGCTAATAAAGTCAGCAGCACCACAAAGGGCGACGATGGCGTTTATTGCGTCTCCTACTTCGGCAAGACAGCTGGCTGGGTTTACCCGGCCACCACCTGCGACGGCGACAAAATTTACAAGGCTGTGACTGTCCACCACTGCACCAAGCATTTTAATGATCTGGCGAGCGCAGAGCACTGGCTGATCGGGGAGTATTACTGATGACACGCATCAACTGCATTCCTACGCAAGACCTGCACAAAAAGCACCTCATCGCTGAGTACCACGAGATCACTCGCGTTTTCGGGCTCGTCAAGAGGCTGCTGGCCTCCGGCAAGGATCCGGCCAACTGTGGCGCTCCAGACCAATATGTCCTCGGCACCGGCCATGTGCGCTTTTTCTACACGCGGCTGGCTTGGATCCAGAACCGCATTGTGGACCTCACAATTGAGATGGACAGCCGTGGCATCAAGGCAAAGGTAGAGATGATCCAGGGCATCGCTGACGGAATCCCTGAGCGGTTCTTCGGGGATTGGGAGCCGACAGAGGCTGACGTCGCCCTGAACAAGGAGCGCATCGACGAGCGGCTCGTTGACATGGCGGCCAAGCCAAAAAGAAAAGTGCCCACTTTGGACGATTAGGGCAATATTTCTGTTTTCTTTTCTGTCCGAATGGTGCATAAAGATTCTGCCAGCGAGGCGCTGGCCTAAATGGAGATCGAAAATGACCAACCTCACCGCAGCCCGCGCCGCCTACAACACCGCCAACCTGAACTACGTTGATGGTTTCGATTTTGACCAGCGCGTAGCCTACGAAGCAGCCCGCGAGGATCTGTACATTGCCGAAGCAATCGCCGAACGCGCTGCGTTTGAGGCAGCCGAAATTGAAGCAGACCGCAAGTTTTGGAAAAACCGCGCTTTTTGATTAACCGGGGCCCTTCGGGGCCCCACTACCCCAGCCCAACCGGAGCCCAGCCAATGTCCAAGTCCAAGACCACCGCCGTCTACCGCGTCGAAGTCACCGCCGAGATCGGCTTTCTTTGTCTCATCTCGACCTCGGCCTATCGCGCCAAGCTTTGCGCAAAGCGCGCGGGCTACGTCGTGATCAACGCCACCCAGATCCAAGCTTAACGGAGCCCAACCAAATGAACATCCTCGAATGCAAAGTCCACTACGTCACGAAGCGCACCGATCGCCGCGAAGGCGGCTGGTGCGAGGTCGGTGTCTATGTGGACCCCGTCCTGCCCGGCGGCAGCCTCATCCTCGCAGCTGTCATCAGCCACCCCTGCAAAGGTGCCAAGTGGACCGTCCACGCCGCTGGCAAGCACGACAAGCGGTCGTACCCCAGCCTGACCAAGGCATGGGAGCACGCTTGGCAGATCGCGAGCCAGACCGACGCGGGGAAGATCCACGAAAAAACTTACTTCCCCGACGGCTAACCAGAAAAAAGTTCTTGTGCCCCCCAACGAATCATGATTTATAGAAGCCATAGACCAACCGGAGCCCAGCCAATGACCAACCTGACAAACGCTTCCCTCGCCACGCAGTTCGCCCTCGTCCACGCTGAAGTCGAAGCTGCCAAGGCCAAGCTCGAAGCTCTCCGCGAAGCCATCCTCGAGCAGGGCATGGAGCGCATCGACGGCGACCACTGCTACGTGCTCGTGTCGCTCTCCGAGCGTTCCACAGTCGATGCCAAGGCGGCACGTCGCGAGCTCTCGCCCGCACAGCTGCTGCTCGCTGCCAAGACATTCGACGCCGACATCATCCGCGAGCTGGCTGGCGACAAGGTCAGCTCAATCATCAAAACTAAGCTGTGCGAGTCCGTGCTGCTGCGCCACACCGAGGGATAAAATGGCCAAGACACTTTACGACAAAGCACTCGAAAAGGTCAGGGAGTACGAGGCTAAGTCCTCCCTGAATCCCATTAGGCGCGGAAAGCTGTTCGCGAATGCCAGTGAGATCAACAAATGGGACGAGCACCTCGCCCACGTTTCGCTCCACATCAAGCTTGACACGCTGTTACAGCACATCAACGCAGAAGAAGAAGCAACTCAACCCGAATGATAAATGGAGATGAAAATGAAAACCTACGGATTCGATTTCGGCAACCACCAGAACGAAGGCAAGATTTTTGAGTTCAAGAGTCGCCGGCACGCAGCCAGCTATGGCAATGGCCTGTTGGTCGTGACGAGTGTTGACGACATCATTGGATCCAGTGTCACCAGACAACAGATGGTGATGCTGTATAACCAGTTCCTTGATAAAGAGCCGATCAAGGGATTCAGAGACAAGGCAACGGCTGCGAAAGCTCTGATGGCTCTGGCTCAGGCCAAGGCGGTCAGCATGATAGAAAAAGAAAGCGAAAATCCGATGAGTGATGTTGCAGAAGAGGTCAAGGCGGTTGCGCCGAAGAAGGCCAAGGTCGTGAAGGCTGCGAAGGCAGAAGCTGCCGAGGGCAATGGTCGCCGTGGTCGCAACTCGATGTTCGATGGCCGCAAGTTCAAAGCCAAGGATGGCCTGACGACCAATCCTCGCCGAGCCGGCACCAATGGGTTCATCTCCTTCGAAATCCTGCTGGCCAATCCTGACGGAATGCAGTACGAGGACTACCTCGCTGCCGGTGGCCGACGTGTGGATCTTGCTTGGGACCTCGCCCACGACAATGTGGCCGTGATCTGAAGCAACGATTGGCGGGAGAGGGTAAGGTCGATCTCCCCTCTCCCGCTAAAAATAGTTCGCACAATCCCAACTTTTCTGTTTTCTTATCTGACGGAATGGCGCATAAAGATTCTGCCAGCGATTCGTTGGCCTAAATGGAGAATGAAAATGGCACATGAAATTGAAACGATGGCCTTCGCGAATGAGGTTCCGTGGCATGGCCTCGGCAATCGGGTCGACCCGACCTGCTCTGTGGATGAGATGGTCGTCGCTGCCGGCCTCGACTGGAAGGTCCGCCAGCTGCCGCTTTTCGCTCAGGCTGAGGATGGTGAGATGATCGCCCTGCCGCAGCGCCGCGCTCTGGTGCGCGACACTGACAACAAGATCATGTCCGTCACCGGCGACATTTGGAAGCCATTCCAGAACCACGACGCGCTCGAGTTCTTCCGCGACTACACCGAGGCCGGTGGCGCAAAGCTCGAGACTGCTGGCGCTCTGCGTGGCGGCAAGATCATCTGGGCCTTGGCCTCGATTCAGGAAGGTTTCACCGTCTCGAAGAACGACCACGTGAAGGGCTACATCCTGCTGACATCGCCCCACGAGGTCGGCAAGTCCATCACTGTCCGCACGACGACTGTGCGTGTTGTCTGCGCCAACACAATGGCCATGGCGATGGGCAAGGATTCTGCTCAATACTCCCAGAACCATCTG
>Ga0209088_10000108_pt1 | contig 60589 bp, 50 predicted proteins | sample S_140625_EF_Meta_FD_187324 | JGI IMG/M metagenome (GOLD analysis project Ga0209088, IMG submission 187324) | Freshwater microbial communities from Lake Simoncouche, Canada to study carbon cycling - S_140625_EF_MetaG (SPAdes) (version 2) | ecosystem: Environmental > Aquatic > Freshwater > Lake ... | reverse complement strand
CCAGCAAAATGAATATTTCTGATACGGCGTCTATGTTAACCAATTATCGGACTAACATTACCAGTAAGCTGAATATTACGGATACCGCAACCATGCTAACCAATTTACGAGCTAATATTTCCAGCAAGCTGAATATCAGTGATACGGCTTCCATGCTAGCCAATTATCGAAATGTTAATGCCAGCAAGCTGAATGTTTCAGATACTTTAAATATGTTATTTCCTTATTTGAGAAAAGCCGACTTAATTATTACAGATTTACAAAATCAAGTTGCACAATTATCTTTACAGCTTTCTTTACCTGCAAATGTCATAGTGGATATTGATGGAAATGATTATGATTTTGTGAAAATTGGGAATCAATACTGGATGGCTGATAATTTAAGAGTAAGCAGATATAAAAACGGGGATCCTATAACCATAATAGAGAGTATTTCGGATTGGAGTAATTTACTAACAGGTGCTCGATGCTGGTATTATAATGATAGTATTACTTACGAATATCCTTATGGTAATCTTTATAATTGGTATGCAGCTAAAGATCCCAGAGGAATCTGTCCTGCGGGTTGGCATGTTCCCACAGATACAGAATGGACAATTTTAACAAACCATCTGGGAGGAGAACCTGTTGCTGGTGCTAAGCTAAAATCAAATGGACAAGAATATTGGAACGCACCTAATACTAGTGCAACCGACGAGAGAGATTTTTCAGCCCTCCCTGCAGGTTATAGGGATAATACGAGTAGTTTCCTAGGTGTAAGGAACGATGCATTATTCTGGAGTTCTTCCTACTACGACAGCAATGACGCCTGGAGCCGCTCCCCGTATATATCTAGTGCCCAAATGTATAGGTACTTCAGGTCAAAGAAGTTTGGTTTCTCTATACGATGCCTCAGAGATTGACCATTTAACTTTTTCTGTGTTTTCCTAAAGAGATTTATTCCAAAAAATCGCTCAAAATTATTTGGAACAAGATAATTCGGTTTTGCTTCGTTAAGATGATGCATTCATCGTCTTTTCCCCGACAGGTTCCAATGTAATATTTACCCTCTTTCACGTGGTTTTGAATCACGGATTTTACATGATTATTGAGGTGTTAGTACATCGTAATATCACGTTCGTAGGGGCGAATTGCATTCGCCCTTTCATGATACAGATACATTTCCCTATTTGCGGAACAATGGCGCTCTTCCTTCGTGTTACAGGCGTATGCACAAGTTAATTAAATGGATGGATGATCTGTTGGGTGCATGTAGTTTGCTTAGATGGCGATTTAGCAAAAGAAACGGTAGTACATTTTAAGAAAAACATATGGCAAAAACTCATTGTGTTGGAACGAGCCTTAGACACCACCAAAAAATGGAATCTAAAGCACTACATGAAGGATAATTTTAGAGCGTTTTAGATATGGCAGAGGAAATTAAGGAAAACAGGAAGTAGATTTTAATCAATCGAAAATCTAAAAAATTAAAAGGCGATATTGCTGGAATACTTTCTTCCAACGCTGCCTACACTGTGGTATTTATGTTGAAAATATCTTGCATTTATTCAAATTATTTTATTAAAATTTTCCAGTTACCACCCTTGTCAGCACCTATTCGATCAATAATACCTTCTTTTTTCAGATTGGCAATCTGCTTTTCAATTCCTTTTATACTTATTCCAATGTTTTCACTCATTTCTATTGTTGTTACATTAGGATTTTCCTTAATCAGTGCCTTTATTTTCTCCCTACTTTTCTCCCTACTTTTCTCCCTACTTTTTAGTGGGCGCATTAAGGTAACGGTAAACATTCCTTCTTTTTGGAAAAGAGGAGCTGGCAATGCTGCCTCTTTCATCAGGTTAATGATTCTGGGAATGCCCGATCCAATCTGTTCTACCAAACGCATTCTGGAAAAAAGGCCAAAAATAAGTGGATTTCTGGAATGACTTCGTTTACCAAATGAAGCCATAGGAATGGCACTCACCAAACCGCCGGGATTACTAATTTCTATCCGGTTTTCAAATAGTTCTATGGTAGTTAATGCACCTTTATCGTAATAATCTCTATGGGACAAGGAATTGATAATCGTTTCCTTAAATACAGTTTCGGGAATCTCCCATATTTCTTTTCTGGGACCGGAACCTTGTCCTTCAATATCGTAAGCAACGTTTAATTTTCCACGAAGCCATTGCATAGCCTTGGTAAATTGATGGTATAAAGGTCCTCCAAAAGTATGATCATCAAAAATAAAGCGTTTATCCAGTCCCTGAAATGCAATACAACGAATCATTGCCTTTTCAATAAACTGTTCTGGTTTAGACCCAAGAAAAAGCACAGCGCCATTTTTAAAATGTTGTGCCTCTGCATATAATTTAAAATTGATATAAACTTGTTCGTTGGAAACAGCTGCACTCAAGTTAGCTTCCAATTTAAAAATAGTTAATACTTCAAGGTCAATATCAGTTAAGGGGTTAAAAGCAGGACAGGGAACTTCATCGAAATAAATCTTGTCAGACTGTTGAAAGAAGTCGCGCATTTGCTCCGCAGTGGTCAACTTTTGCGTATTCGGGCCAATACGAACATATATGGCACCCGACAAAACGTATGGCTTTTTAGGGCCGGAAGCTACTTCAATCACTCCAATGGTTATACCAGCTACCTCAACCAAGTTTAAGGAACACTGTAAAGCAGGCGTTATTTCGCTTAAACTATGTTGAATGGCAGAACGCTTTGCATTACTAAATGTACCACAACCTACTATTTCATTGGCATCACTCACACCAATCAATAAAACACCACCAGCTGTATTTGCAAATGCACAAACTTCTTCAGACAATTCTTTTACTTTCGATGGAATGCTAACTTTGAATTCAGCATTGTATCCTTCGCCACTGGCTACAATCAATTGTATGTCTTCTGCAGTTATCATGCTTTGGTTGTTGGTTTATGACACGCCCTAAAAACAGTGCACTTGGCGAAGATACTAAAATGAGTCCAATGCTGAAAAATGATTACTTGATGGTGATTGGTTTAAATTAGATATAAAGAAGGTAATTATCTCGTTACGCCAAAGAATAAAGACCATGATGATTAAATTTTTAATACTGTCAATTATTAAGATACTTTAGTTTTGGGACCAACGTACTCAAAAGTTAGTATAATAGGGTCTAAACCAACTACAACATCTTTAGCCAACTCGTCCTATTTTGGAGCATAACTTTTTAATGATTTGCCAAAGATAATTTTATCTGATAATAAGTTGTAAAACCATTGAATGTTATGTTTGGTAAATTTTTCCATTGTAGGGTTAAGTTAGAATGGGAATCCCATTTTATTTAATTGCAGCGTTACTATTTCTTCTAATTCAGCTCCATCGGTAGTTTGTTTGGATAACGGTGTTTCATAGGGTTATGCCATTTCTTTCTCTCGTTGTTTAAGACGTTTGGCTTATTCGTTCCATTTTGGTTTTTACGCTTTGTACTAAGCTTGCCACCCCTCCCGCTTTTTAACTATCTTGCCCTCTGTCATCCTCACTCATACCATTCCTCCCTTTCCAAACTACCATATAATTCTCTCATCCCATTTTCTAACGAAATAGTTGGTTTCCAGTTAATTAACTGTATGGCTTTGCTTGAATCCAATATCTTTCGGGGTGTTCCATCCGGTTTGGTTCCATCGAATTTGATTTGTCCCCGGTAGCCAATAATCTCTTTGATAAGTTTGGCTAATCGACGGATGGAAATGTCGGCATTGGCTCCAATATTTATGGGTGATAGCTCATCATATTTCAGCATAAGGGTCAACAAGGCTTCCGAAAGGTCATCAACATGAAGAAATTCTCTTCTGGGTTTTCCACTTCCCCAAAGTGATAAAGTGGGTCTGCCATGCTTTTTTGCCTCGTGAATTTTACGGATTAATGCAGGTAAAACATGACAATTTTCAAGATCGTAATGATCATTTGGACCATATAAATTGGGTGGCATAACCGTAATGAAATTAGAACCGAATTCCATCTTGTATGCCTGGCATAGTTTTATGCCTGAAATTTTGGCAATGGCATAAAATTCATTACTTGGTTCCAGAGCACCAGTCAATAGCTCCGTTTCTCTTATCGGTTGAGGGGCCAATCTGGGGTACAAACAACTCGATCCGAGAAATAGCAGCTTTTTAACTTGATTTATATGCGAAGCATGAATCAGATTATTTTGAATTTGTAAATTATCATAAATAAACGCTGACCTGAAGGTGAGATTAGCCAGTATACCCCCAACCTTTGCTGCAGCAAGAAAAACATATTCAGGTTTTTCGGCTTCAAAATAGGAGTTAACCGCCATTTGATTTCGACAATCCAGTTCTTGTGATGTTTTGAAAATTAGATTTCGAAACCCCTTTTTTAGCAATAATCTGACAATAGCTGAGCCAACTAAACCAGTATGCCCCGCTATATATATTTTTGAAGTGGTATGCATACTTTTTAAGTTAATAATCTGTTTTAATAGGCTTTTGAATAAGATTCAAGTCCGCTTCCACCATTTCCCTGATAAGGAAATCAAGGGTTATTTGGGGAAACCATTGAAGAAAATCCTTGGCTTTACTTGCATCACCAACTAACTTTTTAATATCAGTAGGTCTAAAGTATTGGGGATCTACAGTTACAAGCAGTTTATTTTTTTTAATAGGATATTGGCTGTTTTCTGATGACAAGCAGTAGCCTTTTTCTTCCAATCCCGATCCTTCAAAATAAAGTTTTACCCCAATTATATGGAAGGATTTTTTGACAAATTCCCGGACAGAGGTTGAAATGCCTGTGGCAATAACATAATCGGAAGGATTATTTTGTTGAAGCATCAGCCACATGGCTTTTACATAATCTTGCGCATGACCCCAGTCCCTTTGAGCATTTAAATTCCCTAAAACTAAGGTTTGTTGTAATCCCAGCGCAATTCTTGCTACGGAACGAGTTATTTTCCGTGTAACGAAATGCTCCCCACGCAATGGACTTTCATGATTAAAAAGGATGCCATTACATCCAAAAATATGGTATGCGTTTCTATAATTGATGGTGGTCCAATAAGCAAATAATTTTGAAATGGCATAAGGGGAAGCAGGTAAAAAAGGAGTGATTTCAGATTGAGGCGATAGGTAAGAATTGCCGAAAAGTTCGGAGGTTGATGCTTGGTAAAATCTTGTTTTACCCTCAAAACCCAATGTTTTAATAGCATCTAATAAGTGCAAAGTCCCTATTCCATTTATTTCTGCCGTGTAAGCAGGCTGCTCAAAACTAACCTGAACATGACTCATCGCTGCCAGATTGTAAATTTCATCAGGTTGAATTTGCCGGATCAATTGGATCAGATTTCCCGCATCAGACAAATCCCCAAAGTGCATAATTAAACGTTCGTTTGGTAGATTCTTATGGATGGAAAGCAATTCAATTCTACTGGTATTTATAGCGGAAGATCTTCGTTTGAGCCCATGCACTTCATAGCCTTTATCTAATAATAATAACGCAAGATATGCGCCATCCTGACCCGTTATTCCCGTTATAAATGCTTTTTTCATGAAAGGGTTATTTTTTAAATGGTAATTTTCTTTAAGTTACGGGAATGAAAAGAATAGCATTAACTTTGTGAGGTATTTAACCGGACTAATTCTAACTAAGTTAAAAGGGGGATGAACGAAATATTAATCCAATCAGCCAGTGCATTTGTCGAAAAATATTTTCAGGAAAATATAAGTTCGAGCTATTTATATCACAATTTTAATCATGCCTTGGATGTATTGACCGCTGCCAAAAGGATTATTTCTATTGAGACACCTGGAGAAATCGAACAAGATGCCCTCTTGTTAGCTGCCTTATTCCACGACACCGGTTTTTCAGAGGGTTGTCTGAATCATGAAGAACGATCTGTAGAAATTTTCGGACAGTTTGCACAAAATTCCAACGAAATAACGCCTCCTTTAATCGCCTTGGTTCAACGATTAATTTTAGCTACAAAAGGAAAACATGTTCCCTTAGATTGGTTAGAAGGTGCTATGTGTGATGCTGATTTTGGCCACCTAGGCAATGAAAATTATTGGGACCGTTCTAATAGATTAAGGCAGGAATGGTTGTTAACGGAAAATCAGTTTCAACCTGAAAATCAGTTTGTGCAGAATGAATTGAATTTTATGATTGCTCACACCTATTTTACCCCTTCTGCAAGGATTTTATTTGACGAAGGCAAGGAGAAAAATATTAAGTTCCTTTTAAAATATAAAACAACCATTTCTCCTTCAGAAGAAGGAAAAGAGAAGAAGAAAAATAAGTCCAGGGACCAGGAGGTGAGTAGAGGAGTTGAAACCATGTTTAGAGCAACTTACAGGACACATATCAACTTAAGTGCTATTGCCGATAATAAAGCAAATATCATGTTAAGTATTTCTGCTATCATCATTTCCATAGTGGTTTCAAATTTATTTCCACAGCTGAAAACGAATCCTAAACTTGCTATACCCACGTTTTTACTACTTGCCGTCTGTTTAATTTCTCTTGTTTTCGCTATTCTTTCTACCCGGCCTAAAGTTACCAGTGGAAAGGTAACAGATGAAGATATAAGAGATAGAAAGGCTAATCTGTTGTTTTTTGGAAATTTTTTTAATATGGAAATGGAGAAATTTCAGGAAGGAATGATGGATATGATTCAGGACAATGACTATTTATACAACTCCATGACCAGAGATTTATATTTTTTGGGAAAGGTACTGGCCGTTAAATATAAATATCTAAGAATTTGCTATGCCGTTTTTATGTATGGCATTATTCTTTCTCTCGCTGCTTTCGGATATGTTTATATAACAGGTTAATTATTTGGATTTTCTATTACCGCTAATGATTTTTTGCATTCTTGAATGAAAGCGATTTACATCATCCACCCTAAGTTTTTCATGTTTCGTATTTCTTCCTTGGACCCTTGCGCGCCATTTTTTAAAATTATTAGGGTGCATTTCCCTGCGCATAATGGCAATAACTTCCGCTTCACTAACGCCAAATTGTCGGTAAATACCATCAAATGAGGTCCTGTCTTCCCAGGCCATCTCCACTATTCTATCTATCACTTGGTCACTAAGTGGTTGCATTACTTCATTTTTTCTTTGCTTTTAAATGATTTTTAAGGCAAAGAGTTCAGAAAAAAGTCTTTTTTAAAAGATTTCTTTTAAAACGGGCAGAGATTTAAGTTCTGGAAAATAATCCAGATGAAATCGATAGTACCATATTATTTTATCAATCAGATACATTCGTTGATCTCTTGTCAGTATAATTAGACCAATATTTTGCAAAGGAATATTCATTAACTGATCTAAAAGTTTACTCGGTTCAGCTTCTAAATTATGTTCCTTTATTTCCTGAAAAGGTTCGAAACACCCTTCCTTCAGGTTCAGAGAACTATCGGTTTCCGACCATTCATTAACAGGAAAAAAACCGAGATGGGCCGTCAGATGAAGCAGGAAATAGATACTTAAATTGGTGAACCCTTTATTTGCTTGGTTTAAAAACTGGAGATTTATATCGATAAAGGAATAAAGCTCCCTGTTCGGTGCATTTTCTTTGATACAATGTCTTAGTACATCTCCTAAAAATAAAACCATGCTTCCCTTGCGAATGTCTATCTGAATATTTGTAAATAACCTGTCAAATTTTATTTCTTTTATTTTTTGCAAATTTTTACCTTCCTGAACCTCAATAATTAATTCCAGGGATGAAAGTGTTTGTAAAAAAATAGCTTTCGAATGAACCCCAACTTTTCTCGCGCCAGGGACTATAAAGGTCAATAAACCGTTTGACTCTGTAAAAATATCGGCAATAAGCTGGTGTTCGCCGTACTTTACTGTCCTTAATACATATCCTTTTGTTTTGATAATCATTTATTGCAGATAAATAATTTTACCAGGTCCGCCATTCTTCATCATCAATAATAGGTTGTTTATAGGCTAATTTAGTAGCCATTCTCTTTTTTTGCCTGTCGAGAACCAGTCGCGCTAATTTTAAAGCGTGATTTTCCTCTTCGTTATTAGTTAAGACCTCTCTTAGTGATTTGTCTGTGATATCAAGTCGATAAAAAAGACTCCATAAATGCTCTTTATCATGAACTATTAAATATTGAATCTGTTCGGAAAGAAGTTTAAGTAATTCCTCTTCTGTATAAGTGGTAGGATTTTGAGAAATAATATTCCTTTCGTTTTTTTGAAGGAGTAAAGAAAATATATTATCTTCATCATGCAAAGCTTTTTCTGACATCGTGGGAAGCATTTTATTTTGAAAAAAAATTTAAATTTACAGAAAAATTACACATCATGGCTGCGATTACACTAACTGTTAACGGTAAGAAGCGCAAATTAGATCTGGATCCTGAAATGCCTTTGCTTTGGGCATTAAGAGATACTATAGGTCTTACAGGTACAAAATATGGTTGTGGTATTGGACAATGTGGTGCATGTACTGTTTTGGTGGAGGGGGAACCTATGCGTTCTTGTTCGTTGCCAGTTTCTGTTTTTGAAGGTAAAAAAATAACTACGATCGAAGGTCTGAGTGAATCGGGTAATCATCCTGTTCAGCAAGCCTGGGAAGAAGTTGATGTGCCTCAGTGCGGTTATTGTCAAGCAGGTCAGATAATGACCACCGTAGCGTTATTAGAAAAAAATCCTTCCCCAACGGATGCAGATATTGATGTTGCTTTAGCTGGAAATATATGCCGTTGCGGCACTTATAATAGAATTAGAAAGGCCGTACATATTGCGGCACAAAAAGCCCGATAATCATGAATAACCCAACGTTTTCAGTATCAAGAAGGTCTTTCATTAAAGTTACGGCTGTAGCTGGTGGAGGATTATTATTAGGTTTTTCTTCCTCAAAACCAGCCGATTCAGGGTTGAATGAAAATTTAACTTTCAATCCGTTTATTTTGATTTCTCCTGATGGCACTATTACTATTTTTTCTCCGAATCCTGAGGTAGGTCAAGGTATTAAGACCGCTATGCCTATGGTAGTCGCTGAAGAATTAGATGCTGACTGGTCAAAAGTAAAAGTGGAACAGGCTCCTTTGGACGGTAAAAAGTATCAACGTCAGGTGGCAGGTGGAAGTGGTTCTCTTAAAGCTTCATGGGGTACTTTGCGTCAGGCAGGTGCAACCGTTAGAATGTTGATGGTGGCCGCTGCAGCTCAAAAATGGCAGGTTCCCGTTTCAAGTCTTAGGACGGAGAATAGCATGGTTTTGGGCGATAAACTAAAAGCTTCCTACGCCGAACTGGCGACAGAAGCAGTTAAACAGGAAATTCCAGCTAAAATTATACTTAAAAAACCTAGCGAATTTAAGCTTTTAGGCAAATCAATCGCTTGCGTTGATAATAAAGATATCTTTTTAGGTAAAGCTGTTTTTGGGATCGATTTCAAAAGACCAGGTATGAAATATGCCGTTGTGGCAAGACCTCCTGGCTTTGGTCAAATTCCTGATAAAGTGAATGATGCTGCCGCAAAAGCGGTAACAGGTGTTTTCGGTGTTTTTCCTTTCGATGATAAAATAGCCATTGTCGCTGATTCTACCTGGGCTGCCCTAAAAGGTCGCCAAGTTTTAGAAGTTTCCTGGATTCAGAAAACACCTGCCGAATCAACGGTGATGCATGATAAATGGCTGACAGATTTGTTGACACAGAAACCAGCAAAATCCTTCCGTGCCGATGGCGACGCAGAGGCAGTCTTCGGTCAGGCAAATAAAGTGATAGAGGCTTCTTTTAGTTGCCCCTTTTTACCCCATAATGCGATGGAACCTATGAACTTTTTTGCTGACGTAAAAGAGAATTCAGCAGAATTGGTAGGTCCTACCCAAACACCTCAGCGGTCTCAAACAAAAGTGGCTGAAATATTGGGTATTCCCGCAGATGCCGTTACGGTTCAAATGACCAGAATGGGTGGCGGTTTTGGAAGAAGACTAAGTTCGGATTTTGCTGAGGAAGCAGCTAAAATTTCACGATTAGCAAAGAGTCCAGTAAAAGTGCAGTGGACAAGAGAAGATGATATGGCTGGCGGTGTTTACAGACCTGCATGTAAATATATTTACAAAGCTGCTATAAATAAAGAGGGCGAAATGACAGGATTTCATGTGAGGGGAGCCGGCCTGAATGTGGGGAATCCTACCAGAGAGAATAATTTTCCGGCAGGTGCAATTCAACACTTGCTCATCGAAGGGCATAATAAAGAATCTAATGTTTCAACGGGTCCTTGGCGTGCACCTGTTCATAATTTTGTCGCTTTTGCCGAGCAGTGTTTCTTAGATGAAGTCGCTACAGAACTGAAAAAAGATCCCATTGATTTTAGATTGAATTTATTGGCTAAGGCCGCTTCAAATCCAGTAGGAAAAGTGGAGTATGATATCGAAAGATATAAAAAAACAATCGAACTGGTTCGCAAAATGTCTGGCTGGGATACTAAAAAAGAAGGCGTTTTTAGAGGTTTTAGTGCCTATTTTTCTTTTAGTTCTTATGTTGCTATGATCGCGGAAGTTACCATGGTTAATAATAAACCTGTCATTAAAAAAGTTTATTGTGCCGCCGATTGTGGTATCGTGGTGAATAAAAGTGGTGCTGAAAACCAGATTGTTGGAGGTATCATCGACGGATTAGGTCATGCTCAGTTTGGAAATATTGAAATTAAAGACGGTAAATCCCAGCAAGCTAATTTCGATACCTATAGAATGATTAAGATGAATGAGTCTTTTCCTGTTGAAGTGCAGTTTGTGGAAAACGAAATTGACCCAACTGGTTTAGGTGAACCTGCATTGCCACCAGCTGCTGCTGCCGTTGCAAATGCTATGTTTGCCGCTACAGGAAATAGAATTTATAGCCAGCCGTTCGCTGAAATGAAGAAAAATTTAGGTTGATTTTCTGTTTCTGGGGTGAAATAAATTTAAGGTCTCTCTTAAGTAGTCGTTATCTAAATGGGTGTATATTTCCGTAGTTAATATAGATTCATGCCCTAACATGTCTTGAACAGCTTTCAAATCGGCTCCCCCTTCCAATAGATGGGTAGCAAAGGAATGTCGAAAAGTATGTGGGCTGATTAATGGCGAAAGTCCTGCTTTCTCAGCAAGGGTTTTAACTGTTTGGTATATAAATATCCTGCTTAATCTTTTCCCCCGTCTGTTTAAAAAGAGGATATCCGTGTCTTGTTTTGAAATAATAGGCAAATGCCTGCGCCAGGTAGATAGATAATCTTCTATGTAAGAAATAGCATCATCTCCAATGGGGACTATCCGTTCTTTATTACCTTTTCCCAGTACACGGATGAACCCGTCGCGAGGAAAATAATTGCTTATTCTAAGGGTACATAACTCGCTAACTCTTAGACCAGAAGCATATAAAGTCTCTAAAATGGCCCTGTTCCGGGTTCCCGTTGGTTCACTTAAATCAATCGCATGGAAAATTTTTTCAATTTCTGAAAAGGACATAACCTCAGGAATTTTCCTGTTAATTTTCGGACTTTCAATAAGGTCTGTTGGATTTTGGTCTATTTTTTTTTCTAAAAGTAACCAGGAATAAAAAGTTTTTATAGCAGAGGTGATTCGCGCTTGTGATGCAGGAGACTGATTCAAATCAGGAAGGGTAGTAAGGAATGCTGACAATTCCTGCAATTTAGCAGCATCTGCAGCTAATGGAGTGGTTTGCTTCTCTAAAAATTCAAACCATTTATTTAAATCTTGCTTATAATGTATATAAGTTTGATTTGATAAACCCCGTTCTAATAATAAATAGGCTCGGAAACCTTTTAATAATAATTTGTTGTCCAACAGTCAACCTTTTTATATGATTCTTTTTTCTATTAAAAGAACTTGAATTTAAAACAATAATTCAATGCTATATGTTTTTATTTACTCTTAATAGTAATACTATCATGAAAGAAGCGCCTTTTACCAGACTGCTAAGATTGTTGGAACTAGATAGGAAAGATATCATCTATGTTTATATATATGCCGTTTTAGCAGGATTAATTACCCTTAGTTTACCTATTGGTATTCAAGCAATTATTGGATTAATAGCGGGAGGAAGTTTCTCAAGTGCCTTATTTATTTTATTAGGTATAGTGACCATTGGGGTAGCATTAACAGGTGTTTTGAAAATCATGCAATTATCCGTTGTAGAAACGATATTACAACGCATTTTTATTCGCTCAGCTTTCGATTTCAGTTTTAGACTACCTCGATTTAAATTAGAAAGCCTGACTCAAAAATATCCGCCTGAATTAATGAATCGATTTTTTGATACTTTAACGCTACAAAAGGGAATTCCTAAAATATTGATTGATTTTTCCAGTGCCTCTTTTCAAATTTTTATTGGATTGTTACTTATTTCTTTTTACCATCCATTTTTTGTTTTTTTTAGTGTTATTCTGGTAGTTATTTTATTTTTGATATTCCGTTTTACAGGTCCAATTGGATTAAAAACCAGTCTGTTAGAATCAAAATATAAATATGCTGTTGCTCATTGGCTGGAAGAGATAGCACGATCTATGTTCGATTTTAAGATTACGGCCAATAGGGAGAATCCCTTAATTACCACCGATAAACTGGCATCAAATTATATAGATAACAGGAAAGCTCATTTTAAAATTTTAATTACTCAATATAGTACGATAATCATTTTTGAGACTATTCTGACGGCGACGTTACTCTCATTAGGTGCATATCTGGTGATTAAAAATCAAATTAATATTGGACAATTCGTTGCTGCAGAAATTATAGTCATTTTAGTTATTGCCTCTGTGGAGAAATTAATATTAACCATGGAAAGTGTTTATGATGTGCTCACGGCACTTGAAAAAATGGGTGAAATTATGGATTTACCTTTAGAAAGGGAGGATGGAAGAGAACTCTATTTTCCTGAAAATCAAGAAGGTATTTCTCTAGAAGGAAAAAAACTTTCTTTCTCTTATCACCCTGAAATGCCAGCTTCTTTAAATGAAATTACCTTTAAAATAAATGCAGGTGAGAAAATTTGTTTAGCAGGGAATGCTAATGCAGGAAAAACGACCTTATTGCATATTTTATCAAATTTATATACGGATATAAAGGGGCAGCTATTATTTAATCAATTGCCTGTTGGTTCCTTAAATATTAATAATATAAGGGCTAAGGTTGGTCATTTTTTAGCAGATGAAAATATCCAGGATGGTACTATTTTAGATAATATTTGTATGGGAAATAAGGATTTTAATTTTGATAAAATAATACCTATAGCTGATGCCATAGGATTAACTGAAATTATTCAAAAATTACCAAAGGGTTATTTAACCCATCTTGTTTCAGAGGGAAGAAATATTTCAAAAAGTACTAAATCAAAAATAATATTAGTTCGAAGTTTAATTTTTAATCCGGAGTTATGGCTTGCGGAAGGCTCCTTTATTTTCCTAAATCGAAGAGAAAGACATCATGTATTTGATTTTATACTATATTTTTTAAAAAATAAAACGGTAGTTATTTCTGCAAATGATCCTGTTATTGCTGAAAAATGTGATCGGATATTATTAATCAAATCGGGTCAGGTTTATGCTACAGGAACTTTTAAGGAGTTAGAAAACGATCCTTTTTTTCAGGAAATTTTTTATTGATTTTAATTCAACTGCTTATATGTTAAATATTTCAAAGAATAAACTTCCTATTGAAGCCTTGAATTATCCCTCCATTGCCTTTAAAAAGACGGAGACTACCCATGCTAAATTTTATTTTAGAACGTGGATTTGGATTTTTATAGTTTTAAGTTTAGTCTTTTTATTTCTACCCTGGACCCAAAATATTCAGGCAGATGGAAAGACCATCCCCCTTAATCCTTCCGACAGACCTCAAACAATTGATGCCACCATTTCAGGGAGAATCGAACAATGGTATGTAAAGGAAGGTGATCGGGTAAATAAAGGAGATACTATTTTGTTCCTTTCAGAGGTCAAATCTGATTATTTTGATCCGTATTTAGTCTCAAGGTCTAAGGCAAGGGTGGTAAATAAAGAAGGAAGTATTCAGGAGTATCTTTCTAAAATTCAGGCCTTAAACGATTTTCAACGGGCTATAGAAAGTGAAGTATTGTTAAAGCAACAAACCATAAAAAATAAAATTTACCAGATTGTACTAAAAATCGATGCTGATAGTATCGATTTAAATAGGGTTAAACTTGATTTGCAAATTGCTAAAATACAATTTAACAGAACGGTCTCTTTAAATGAAAAGGGTATTAAATCAGTAGCTGAGATAGAAGAGAAAAAATTTAAAATTCAAGAGCTGGTAGCAAAGTTGAATTCGGCTGAAAATAAACTGAATATTTCCAGGAATGAAAAAATAAATTTACAAGTAGATGAAAAGGCCATTTTAAACGATTTTATTCAAAAAACAAGCAAAATTAATGCTGATATTGCTGCGGCGCGCGCATCTATTATGGACACAGAATCATATTTGGATAAACTGAGAAGTGAGGCGACCAATTATGAGATTAGAAATGGATTTTATTATATAACAGCGCCCCAGGATTGTTTCATTACCAGAATTTTAAAGCCGGGTTTAGGTGAAATTGTTAAGGAAAATGAATCGGTTTTAACCATTTTGCCAGCTAGTTTTCCATTGGCTGTTGCGTTGTATATACGTCCCATGGACCTACCTCTTATTGAAAAAAATCAAGAGGTACGCTTTGTTTTTGACGGTTGGCCGGCCATCGTATTCTCCGGTTGGCCAGGAAATTCATTCGGTACGTTTGAAGGAAAAATTGCTGCTATTGATAATGATATATCTGATAATGGGCTGTACAGAATTATAGTAGCGGCAGACGAAAGAACGAAAAAATGGCCTAAAGAACTTCGCCCAGGTTCGGGAGCCCAAGGCATCGCTCTTTTAGGAAATGTACCTCTTTGGTATGAAATATGGAGAAAGTTAAATGGATTCCCTCCTGATTTCTATGGTTCCGGTATCGAAGGTGAGAAAACAGAAAAAATTAAAGGTAAAGCGCCACTCAAATCAGTAAAATGAGCAGGTTAATTTTTTTATTCTTTATTTGTTTTAGCGTGAATGGAATGGCTCAGGAGCCTCTTTCTATGAACCAGTATCTTCGTTGGGTGGCCGTGGAACACCCCGCGATCAAAGAAGCAAAACAAAGATGGTTGCAATCTCAAAATCTTTTGTTGATGGCCAAAGGAAATTTTGATCCTTCATTGAACTTCGCCATAGATAGAAAAAAGTTTGACGGTAAAAATTACTATACTATTTCTGAAAATAAATTAACCATTCCTACCCGTTGGGGACTGAAATTTAAAGCGGGATATGACTTCACCTCTGGTAATTTTTTAAATCCACTCGATGTGAGACCAATAAATGGTCAAGCGCTGCTCGGTATGGATATTCCTTTACTGCAAGGACTTTTTTTCGATGAATATAGGCTCATTTTAAGGGAAGCTGAACTGAATATGAATATCCAAAAAATAGGTTTGGAGCAGGTTGAAAACGATGTTTTATTAGATGCCGCTAAAGCATATCTGAATTGGTACGTTGCTTATCAGCAAAGAGATGTGCAGAATCAAGCGTTGATACTGGCTAAGAATAGATTAAAAGACATGGTTACCAGTTTTTTAGCAGGTGATAAGCCAACCATAGATACCATAGAGGTTTATTTGAATGTTTTAACCCGAGAGTCTTCTCTTTTTGAAGTTACCCTTGATCATACGTTGGCTAACCAGGAAATGGGTAACTTTTTATGGCAAAACGACCAACCTGTAAATCCAGAAAATTATTTCCCCCTGGCAACCAGTGAATTGGATCCAATATTAGAGAATGATTCGGAGGCATGGGTGCAGAATACCTTGAGCGGAAATCCCGATTTGTTAATCTTAAGATTAACAGGAAATCAGTATCAGCTGGAAAGAAAATGGGCCTTAGAACAATTTAAACCAAATCTTAATCTCCAGTTTAATGCTTTAGCCACAGGGCCAAGTTTTAATCAGGAGTTTGACATTAGGTCGGAAAATTTTTTATTAGAAAATAATTACAAACTTGGATTAAGCGCACGAATACCCATTTTATATAGAAAGGAACGCGGTAAATTACAGTTGATAGATAATAAAATGAAAGAATGGGAATACAAAACGATGGACAAGACACAATACTGGATAACTAAAGCAAAGCAATATTTTAGTGCTTTTGAAGTTTTAGATGCTCAGGTTAAAAATCTTCAAAATCAAAATAATCAATTGAATGCGCTGTTAGACGCAGAAAAAATTAAGTTTTCTGCGGGAGAAAGTTCTGTTTTTCTATTAAATACCAGAGAACAAAAGAATTTAGAGATTAGTATGAAATTAATAAAGATAAAAGGAGAAAGGTTAAAGACTTATTACACTTTATTATGTACTTCTGGACAGATTGGAAAATAACAGCCTTAATTTTTATCAGCAAAATGCGTTTGATAATAAGCATTTAGCTCCTCATAAAAGGCTGCGCCATATTTTCTTATCAGAGCATCTTTCACAAATTGGAATACAGGCATTTTAAGTTCTTTTCCCAGCGTACAAGCGGCACTACAAATATTCCATTTTTCGTAGTTCAACCATTCATAGCCTGCAATTTCACTTTTCACCCTAATTGGATAGAGGTGGCAAGAAATGGGTTTAATAAAGGTGGTGGCTCCAGCCAGATAAGCTTTTTCAATACCACATTGGGCAATACCGAGTTCAGAATAAGTAAGGTAGGCACAAGCATCATTTTCAAGGAGGGGAGTTCCCCATTCATCAACCTGTTTGTAGTAGGTATATTTTCCTTTATTTTCAAGAACTTCTTGACCTTCAATACTTAAAAAAGGCTTAATAGAGAGGTAGATATCATCGAGAATTTGTTTTTCATTTTCTGTAATGGGAGCTCCAAAATCGCCTTCCCAACAACATGCACCTTTGCAAGCATTCAGATTACAGACAAATTTTTCTGAAACAACTTCGTCACTCACTAAAATATCTCCGATAACTACCATTTTTTAGTATGTTTATTTCATATAAATTTGTCAAATGTAAGGGGAATTTGGTACATTTATCGCAAAAACAACCTAACAGTATTTTAATGGATCCCTTGAAACAAAAATTCTTCGAAAAAGCTGCGGCGCTTCGGGGAGAGATAAAGACAATCCTGAGTAATCATGGCGAAGAAAAGGTTGATGAAGTAACACTAAGTCAGGTATATGGCGGGGCGAGAGGAATAATTTCAATGATTTGGGAACCCTCCTTGCTTGATCCTATTGAAGGTATTCGCTTCAGAGGTTTTAGTATTACCGAGTTACGTGAAAAATTACCTAAAGGTGAAAATGGTTCAGAACCTATGCCTGAAGGGTTATTTTGGCTTTTACTTACAGGAGAAATTCCAGACGAAGCTTCTGTGTTATGGCTGAGTGAAGAATGGAGAAAAAGAGCGAATGTTCCTGACCATGTTTTTAAAGTATTGGATGCTCTACCAATAGAAACGCATGCTATGACCCAGTTTTCAATTGGTATTAATGCCCTTCAAACGGAGAGTATTTTTGCTAAAAAATATGATGAGGGCATGAGAAAAGAGGAATATTGGGATGCTGTCTACGAGGACACCATGAATCTTATCGCTTGTGTTCCTCAGATTGCTGCCTACATATATCGAAGAAACTATTATGGAGGTGATTATATTCAACCCGATACCAAACAAGATTGGGCGGGTAGCTTTGCACATCAATTAGGCATTGAAAATCCTACTTTTAAAGACTTAATGCGTTTATATCTAACCATACATGCGGATCATGAAGGAGGTAATGCCTCAGCGCATACCACGCACCTGGTTGGTAGCACCTTAAGTGATCCATATTTATCACTTGCAGCAGGAATGAACGCTTTAGCAGGTCCGCTTCACGGTCTGGCCAATCAAGAGGTTATAGGTTGGATTATGGATATGATTAAAGAGTTGGGGACAAATGAACCAAGTGAGGAACAAATCATCGAGTATGTAAAGAAAACGATTGCATCTGGTCAGGTTGTACCTGGATATGGTCATGCTGTATTGAGGAAACCAGATCCTAGGTTTATTGCTCAGATGGAGTTTGCCCAAAGAAATATACCGAATGATCCAATCGTAAATATAGTGTGGAAAATATATCGTGTAGTTCCACCTATTTTAGAGAGTTTAGGTAAAATTAAAAATCCATGGCCAAATGTGGATGCCCATTCTGGGGCATTACTTGTTCATTACGGATTAAAGGAACATGGGTTTTATACCGTATTATTTGGTGTTTCCAGAGCCATTGGTGTGTTATCTGCCTTGTGTTGGTCCAGAGCGCTTAATTTCCCGTTGGAAAGACCTAAATCAATTACGACGGATTGGGTGAAAGAGTTCTTAGCTGAGAAAAGTAATTAATCATAAGAAATAAACCATAGAAAAATGATAGCATACCCTGATGATTTATATTACACACGGGAACATGAATGGATACGTGTAGAAGATAATATCGCTATGATAGGAATTACCGATTTTGCCCAAAGTGAATTAGGTGATATCGTATATGTTGAAGTAGAGGCAGTAGGTGATACGCTGGAAAAGGAAGCTGTATTTGGTACGGTTGAAGCCGTTAAAACTACGTCTGATTTATTTATGCCAGTGAGCGGTAAAGTACTTGAATTCAATACAGATTTAGATTCTGGAAATGGAGATAACCCGGCGTTGATTAATCAGGATCCTTATGAATCTGGTTGGATTATCAAAATCGAAATGACAAATCCGGAAGAATTAGAAGAACTTTTAAGTGCCGCTGAATATCAAAAACTGGTGAATTAATTTTTTTTTTAGTTGATACACCTTTTTTTTAAAAATGTTCATCTATCTTTAAAGGATTCTTAGGAATAAATAATTTTTTACCGTCTTAAATTTGTTAGTATGGCTATTGAAGTATCAGGCACAATGGTCCTTTATTCACTTTTGGCTTTTACTTTACTCACGATGGGTATTGTATTTGTAACGCGTTTTGTAATGTCCAAATTGAATGAAAGAACATTGAATGAAAAGTACAGCAAGTCAACTGAAAAATCAACTACATCAAACCGCGCCAAGTTCCTTGAGGCGGATGTATTCATGATGAGTGGTTCTTTTTTCAATTATGGCTTAGTTGTAGCACTTGGTATTACTGTTTTGGCTTTGGGTCTAACGGAATATGCTGAGAAGGTAGCCACTGGGGATAATTTCGTCATGATTGAAGAAGATATCGAGATGGAACCCCCTCGTACTGCTGAACCTCCTCCTCCACCTCCTCCACCCCCACCACCAGTAATTCAGGAAGTTCCCGATGAAACGGTTCTGGAAGAAGATGAGCCAGATTTCGTCGATCAATCGGTTGAAGCAAACGAAGTAGTGGAAGCACCACCTGTGGTTAAAGCTCCACCACCTCCACCACCTCCACCACCTCCACCACCAAAGGAAGATGATGAAATCTTCATGGTTGTTGAGGATATGCCACTCTTCCCTGGTTGTGATGCGGAGAAAACTAAAGAGGACAAGAAAAAATGTTCAGACAGAAAAGTGTTTGAATTCGTTTTCAAAAATCTAAAGTATCCTGTTATTGCGAGAGAAAATGGTATTGAAGGTACCGCTGTTATTCAGTTCGTCGTTGATAAAGACGGCGGCGTTAAGGACGTATCTGTCCTTAAAGATATAGGCGGTGGCTGCGGTGAAGAAGCATCTCGTGTGGTAAATACCATGAACGAATCTGGAATTAAATGGACACCAGGTCGCCAGCGTGGCAGACCGGTAAAAGTTCAGTTCCGTCTTCCTGTAAGGTTTAAATTACAATAATTATAATCTTTTATTGTAATTTTAAATGGTTGTTTTACTTAGGTGAAACAACCATTTTTGTTTTTATAAAACATGTTAGTGCCATTTTCGTTTTCTTATTTTAAGCTGTTTAATTCCTGATCATGCCACAAAAATTTATTTTTTTTAGTCTGTTTTTTGCTTTTCTAACATTCTCTTCTGTTTCTTTTGGACAAGACCAAAAGTTAGCCCAGCAGTATTTCGCCGAGGGTGATTATGAAAGAGCGCTCGTGTTATTTAAAAAACTTGCAGAGACTGCCCAGGGAAATACCTTCTTTTTGGAAAGGTATGTAGATTGCTTATTTCAATTAAAAATGTTTAAAGATGCGGAAAAAGTTTTGGTCAAAGAATTAAAAAAGAAAACCGCCGATCCTATTTTTCATATATCTCTTGGGCAGGTTTATGAAAAACTTGAAGATGAACCTGCTGCCTCTCAGCAATTTAATATGGCCATTTTAAGAATGACTCCGGAACGTTTTTTTATCATTCGTATTGGAAATACATTTACCAATATAAACCAATTAGATTGGGCCATTAAAACCTATGAAAAAGGAGCAACTTTACTAAATGATCAATTAGTTTTTTCCTATTACCTGGCCGATTTGTTTAGGAGAAAGGGTGACGGTGCAAAAATGATTAATCAATACCTCAATGTTGTTTCCGGTCAAGCGGATAGAATGGATAATATTCAAATGATTTTTCAGCGGTATTTATTGAAAGAGGATTTTAAGGAACTTAAAAAACAAATTTACGAACGTATTCAAACTAAACCAGATGCCATCGTTTATCCCGAATTACTCATTTGGCTTCTGTTGCAAGAAAAAGATTTTGCAGGTGCCTTCCGTCAGGTAAAAGCTTTAGACAGGAAATTAAAAGAAAATGGGAATAGAATATTTCAGTTTGCAAATATGGCAGCAAATGAAAATGATTTTAATACGGCGATAGAAGCTTATGATTATATCGTCGATGTAAAAGGAATTAGCTCAGGGTTCTATCTGGAAGCTAAAATAGAAGGGCTGCGTTGCCGAAGGTTTAAACTAGTGGAAGAATCCAATCTTTCTAACAATTATATCCTCGAGTTGAAAGCTAAATACTTAGCTTTCCTATATGAGTTGGGCAAAAATAGAAATACGGCCAGTGTCTTAATCGATCTGGCTGAATTGGAAGCGTTTTATTTAAATGATTTACCTAAAGCGATCGCCTTATTAACAGAGGTGATTGGCTTTCCTGGTATAAATAATCGTTTACAGGCAACTGCAAAGCTAAATTTAGGCGATTATCAATTAATGAATGGGGAAATTTGGGAAGCCACCCTGTTATATTCACAAGTTGATAAAGCATTTCAAGATGATTTACTCGGACAGGATGCTCGTTTTAGAAATGCCAGGTTATCCTACTACACAGGTGATTTTACCTGGGCGCAGTCTCAGTTTGACGTTTTAAAGGCTTCAACATCAAAATTTATTTCTAATGATGCTTTAGATTTATCTGTATTCATTATGGATAATTTAGGCCTAGATACTACGCCTGAACCTTTAAAAATGTATGCTAAAGCTGAATTACTTAGCTTTCAAAATCAAACGAAAGAGGCTTTTATCGCTTTAGATGAAATATTACAAAAATATCCTGATCATAGCTTGATCGATGATATTTGGTATCTAAAAGGTAATATTTATAGGAAACAAAAGAAATATTCAGAGGCGATTAGCTTTTATGAAAAAACTATTTCTGCTGATCCAGCGAGTATTCGTATAGACAATGCCCTATTCGCCTTAGGTGAATTACACGAAAAAAATGTAGTAGATATTGAGAAGGCCAGAGCTTACTATGAACGCATTTTCATGGAATTTACCGATAGTTTATATGCGGTAGAAGCAAGAAAGAGATATAGACAACTGAGGGGAGATAAAATTCAATAACACCTAATATATTGCGCCTTAATTCTCCCTGTTGTTAAAATAATAACGGCAGAAATAAGGCGCAATACTTGATGACTACGAACGCTTCATTATCGAAACCTACATTGATTTAAATCAGGCTGCGATAAAATACAAAAAAGGATTATTTAGTATGTGTATCGTCAGAAACGGTCAACTTATGACGACCTTTTGCACGACGGTTAGCAAGAACCCGGCGTCCATTTTTAGAACTCATGCGGGAACGGAATCCATGTTTATTTACGCGTTTGCGTTTTGATGGTTGGTAAGTACGTTTCATTGCTGTTATTTTTAAGCAATATGCTCAATTAATTCAAAATGTTTGCAAAAGTATGGATTTTTAACAAGAAACAAAAATTTAAACAGTCATTATTTCTTTTTCCTTTCCTTCAAGTAGTTCGTCAATCTTTTTTATATGTTTATCAGTAAGTTGCTGTACTATTTCTTCCTTCTTTTTTCCTTCATCTTCAGAAAAACCGTCTTTGACTGCCTTTTTTATTCCTTCCATTGCTTCTCTGCGGGAAGAACGGGAACTAACTTTAGCATCCTCACCCAGCGTTTTTGATTTTTTAACCAAGTCGCGGCGACGTTCTTCTGTTAGGGGAGGAAAAGAAAGACGCACCACTTCCCCGTCATTCATCGGTGTAACACCAAGATTAGCCTCGAAAATTGAACGCTCAATAGGGGCAAGCATTGATTTTTCCCAAGGCTGAATAACTAATGAGCGGGCATCTGAAGTTGAAATATTAGCAACCTGACTCATTGGTGTTGGCGAACCGTAGTAATTTACCAATAAATCTTTGACAGTTGCTGGTGTAGCTTTGCCAGTTGTGATCTTACCTAACTCTTTGTGAAGGTGATCCAACGCTTTTTCCATGGCTTCCTGAGCCGTTTCCACTAAAAAATTTACTTCTTCCAACATAGCAATTTGGATTATGACCAGAATTTAAAATTATTTTTCTTTATGCCTTAACATTAATCATTGGAAGAACCAAAGAATCGAAGGGCAAAGTATAAAAGCATAACCAAGGCAGAAAAGGCAGCAGATACATAAGTCATAGCAGCCCACCATAAGGCATCTTTTGCACCCTCATGTTCCGCCCCATGTGTAAATCCAGATTGATTTAACCATACCAACGCCCTGTTTGAAGCATCAAATTCAACGGGTAAGGTTATCAGACTGAAAACAGCAGTTACTAAAAATGTTAGCATGGTGATAAACAGAATAGTTTGATTTCCACCAGATCCAAATAAACCAAGGGCTAACATTAAAAGCCATTGTTGTAAAGATGACGCTATATTCACAATGGGAACAACCGCTGAACGCATAGTTAACCAGGCATAAGCCTGATTGTGTTGCACTGCATGTCCGCATTCGTGGGCCGCAACGGCAGCTGCCGCAATAGTCCTTCCGTTATAAACATCAGGGCTTAAATTTACCACTTTAGACATTGGATTATAATGGTCTGTTAGCATACCATGACCTTCTTCAATCCGAACGTCTTGAATACCATAAAAACTTAACATTTTTTCAGCAATTTCCCGTCCTGACAGACCTGAACGAATGCCAATCTGGCTGTAATGCCTAAATTTATTTTTTAAACGCTGACTGATAATGAAACCAACCAAGGAGAGAAGCCCTGCTAAAATAAAATATCCCATGATTTGAATTTTTTACGAATATAACGTAAATCGTTAAAAATTAGTTTATTTATAATGAAGAAATGCGGTCAAAACCTGTATATGGTATCAATGCCTTAGGAATTAGTATCCCATCTTCGGTTTGATTATTTTCCAACAAGGCAGCCACAATGCGAGCCAATGCCAGTGCACTTCCATTTAGCGTATGTGCAAGCCTTGTTTGTTTGTCTTCTTTGAATCTTAATTTTAGTCTATTACTTTGAAACGTTTCAAAATTGGACACTGAGCTAACCTCCAGCCATCTTTTTTGACCTGCACTATAAACTTCAAAGTCAAAGGTTAAAGCAGAAGAAAAAGACATATCTCCGCCACAGAGTCTTAAAATTCTATAAGGTAATTCAAGTTTGTCTAGGAGACCAGCCACATGTTCAATCATTTCATCAAGCATTTGATAAGAAAGATCAGGATGAGCCACTTGAACGATTTCTACTTTATCAAATTGATGAACCCGGTTTAAACCTCTTACATGAGCACCATAGGAACCTGCCTCTCTTCTAAAACATGGCGTGTAACCACACATTTTAACCGGAAGTTTAGTTGCATCAAGTATTACATCGCGTAAAATATTAGTTATTGGAACCTCAGCAGTAGGGATAAGGTATAAATCATCTTTTTCAACATAATACATCTGACCGTCCTTATCAGGGAGCTGACCCGTAGCCGTTGCAGAGGCTTCATTTACCAATAATGGGGGCATAATTTCCTCATAACCAGCATTTACACCTTCATCTAAAAAAAACTGAATTAGGGCACGTTGTAATTTTGCCCCTTTGCCACGGTAAACAGGAAAACCACTACCTGTGATTTTTACACCCAATTCTAAATCGAAAAGTTGATACTTTTTGGCTAACTCCCAATGTGGAAGTGCCTTTTCATCTAATGTTGGGAGTTCATGCGGCCAAGGCCTAAACTCCTCATTATCTTCAGGTAATTTCCCGTGAGGTACCGAAGAATGAGGTAGATTGGGTATCAGATATAATAACCCATCCAGCTCTTTTTCAATATTTCCTAATTGCCCCTCTAAGGCTACTGTTTTTTCTTTTAAGGCATTTACTTTTGCTTTAATCGCATCAGCTTCTTCTTTCTTACCCTCTTTAAAAAGCTTACCAACCTCATCGGAGAATTGATTCCTTTCGGTGAGTAATTTCTCAAGTTCTGTTCGCCATAACTTACGCTGATCATCTAACTTTAGAATTTCAGAAATTTTCTCAGCAGCCTCTGGGACATTTTTTTTCTTGAGTCCTTCGACAACTTCCAACTGATTTTGACGGATAACGCTAATCTGCAACATAACTTTTCTTCCCTTTTATTCGTGAATGAACCAGAAAGAGGTCTTTCTACTTCTTTTTCAAAAAGAATTTAACACAAACTTTAAATTTTTTGCAAAGATAATACTTAGTATAAAAAAATAATCTATTTTTGTACCATTGTTTCCTTATAATGTGAAGGAACTAAGAAATTCACCCTGTTTTTTCCTTTTTCTTTGAATTTAGCCGCTTTTTGATGGCTTCTTCTTTTTGATATCAGCTTTTTCAAAGAATCTTGTATCATACTCTGTTTTAAAAAGGAAAATGGCAGTTTCATTAAATTATCCTTATATGATTCGAATATCGAATCTCCTATTTTTTTAAAGTTTTATTCATGCAATACGACATTGTCCAGCTCAATGAGATGTTGGTACCCGAATTACGCGATTTAGCGGAAGAAATGCAGGTGCCAGGGTTCAAAAAATTAGCCAAAAAAGAGTTAGTGTACAAAATCCTGGATCAACAGGCTTTATTAGGTACTAAATCTGAAAAAGTAACAGCCCCGCCAGTTATTCAAATAAGTAATCCTAAACCTGAGCAAATCAGTTTAGAATTTGATAAAGTAGATGACTTACCTGTTTCTAAAGAGGTGAACGATCCTCAGGTTAATCAGGAAGCTGATTTGCCAGAAGAACAAATAAAGGAAACGCCAAGAGAATTAACAAGAGTCAGAAGGTCAACCTCTGTTCCAGAACATAATGTTAGTGCGGAGACAAATCGTCGGGAATTTCCCAGTGTCCGCAGAGTTTCATCACCTAGAGATCCACAACCTGAAGAAGGTTCTAACCCAGGTGAACGCAGAGATTTTTCAAGATCCAGAAGAAATCCTGAAAATATTCCGACGGATAATATACCTACTGAAAATAAACCAGTTGAATTTGAGTCTGACGCAAGAAAAAATGTACCTTCCCAAGATATGTGGGATAAACCTGGCGCAGCGGAAATTGCCCCAATTCCTGAAAACATAGATGCTGAAAACAGAAGAATTTTAAGGAAAAGAAGAGAAGATGGCGAAATTCCGAGGGTTAATAATCCTTTGCCACCTCAACAAAGACCTGCTATGTTGCCGAGAGATAACAGAGCTCCCTTAAGAGATAATAGAAAGCCGCTTCCTGAAGTTGCCAATTCGGAAGTGCCTCAGCAAGTCCCGGTTGCTCCACCACCGCCTCCCGTAATCAGATTTGAACCAGAATTAGATGGTATTATTGAAAGTGAAGGAAGTTTGGAAATGATGCCAGATGGCTACGGTTTTTTAAGGTCATCAGATTATAATTATCTGTCTTCTCCTGATGATGTTTATGTTTCTCCTTCCCAAATTAAGTTGTTTGGCTTAAGAACTGGAGATACCATTAAAGGAACTTTAAGACCACCTAAAGAAGGAGAAAAATACTTTGCCCTACTAAAGGTTTCTAAAATAAATGGAACTAATCCGGAAAATATCAAAGAGAGAATTCCTTTTGATTATTTAACCCCCCTTTTCCCTACTGAAAAGTTTAAACTTACCGCTTCTTCTTCAGGAAAAGATATGGGTAATAGAATGATTGACTTGTTTACTCCCATAGGTAAAGGTCAACGTGGCCTCATCGTTGCTCAACCTAAAACAGGTAAAACTTTCCTTTTGAAAGATCTGGCAAATGCAATTTCTAAAAATAATCCTGAATGTTATATCATAGTACTTCTCATTGATGAACGTCCTGAAGAAGTAACCGATTTCAAAAGAAGTGTTAATGCAGAGGTTATTGCATCAACCTTTGATGAACCAGCAGATAATCATGTAAGGGTCGCCAATTTAGTGCTTGAAAAAGCAAAACGCTTAGTTGAAAGTGGTCATGATGTGGTTATAATGCTCGATTCTATCACTCGTTTGGCAAGAGCTTATAATACAGTAGCTCCCGCAAGTGGCAAGGTGCTTTCTGGTGGAGTGGAGGCAAATGCCTTACATAAACCTAAAAAATTCTTCGGCGCAGCCCGAAATATCGAAGGGGGAGGTTCCCTGACTATTTTGGCAACTGCCTTAATTGATACCGGTTCAAAAATGGACGGAGTTATTTTTGAAGAATTTAAAGGTACAGGAAACATGGAACTTCAACTAGACAGAGGTCTGGCAAATAAACGAATGTTCCCTTCCATAGATTTGACAAAATCGTCTACACGACGCGAAGATTTATTGTTGGACAAAGAAACCTTGCAAAGAATGTTTATTCTTAGGAATCATTTAGCCGATATGAAGCCAGAAGAGGCCATGGAATTCTTACGTAAACACATGGCTGGAACAAAATCAAATGATGATTTTCTTTCTTCAATGAATGGTTAATGAATCATTAAGGGAAGCCTGAATAGTTCGTGTTTAGGTTGGAATTTAAGATAATGAAGCTAATTGTTCGTTTAAATGTTGGTTTTTTTATTCTCTTTTTTAGTTGGGCTCAACTTAAAGGTCAAAATGCTGACTATGTTCCAAATGAATTCCTGGTTCAGTTTAATCCAGATGTTTCCGGAGTAAATTGGTTCAATACTATTCTTTTAGAAAAGAAAGAATCTGGTATTTCAAAAATAAAATTACTTTCAGCGCAACTTAATATCTATCAGATTGATATTAATCCTTCTGCCATTTCTGAAAATGATGCCTTTCGTTTTCTTCAAATCCAATCGGGCATTAGATATGTTCAAAGAAATCATTACATTAAATTTCGGAGTGTAATTCCAAATGATTCGCTTTTTTCTCAGCAATACTATCTTCAAAATAAAGGCCAGACCGGCGGTACCCTTGGGTTAGATATAAAAGCTGTGGATGCATGGAATATTACCCAAGGTGGGGTTACGCCTGCTGGTGATACCATCGTGGTTTGCGTGATTGATAACGGCGTTGATATAGAACACCCCGATTTAAAAGATAACATCTGGGTCAATCATCGGGAAATTCCAAATAATAATAAAGATGACGATGGAAATGGTTATGTAGATGATCATTTGGGCTGGAATGTTGACTTTAAATCCGATGAGGTCAGTTATATTAACTTTCATGGAACGCCAGTTGCCGGATTAATTGGTGCATCAGGTAATAATAAAATAGGCGTAACTGGAATTAACTGGAAAGTTAAATTGATGGTGGTCACTTCCCAGATAGCCAATGTATTATCAGAAAGTAGAGCTATAGAAGCTTATTCCTATCCTCTGAAAATGAGGAAATTATATAATGATTCTAAAGGAAAAAATGGGGCCTTTGTGGTTGCAACCAATACTTCCTGGGGTATTGACAAAAGAAAACCAGATGAATTTCCTATTTGGTGTAATTTTTATAATGCCTTAGGGGAAGCTGGAATTTTAAACGTGGCAGCTACGATTAATCAAAATATTGATGTCGATGTTGTAGGGGATATTCCTACTACTTGCCCAAGTGACTTTATGATTGCTTCTACCGCAATCTCTGACAAAGGGGATTTAAGATATGGCTATGGAAAAAAATCTATAGATATTACTTCGTTAGGATTTAATTTGCTAACAACGGCAGATAAAGGCGGATATATCCGACAAAGCGGTAATTCCTTTGTTTCTCCACAAATAGCAGGCGCCATTGGATTACTTTACGCTTCTCCATGCCCAACTTTAGCGGTTTTAGCCAGAACAGATCCAGAGGCTGCTGCTCGACTAGTGAGAAAGGCATTGATGGGCGGAGTAACTATTTTAGATAGTTTGATCAGCAAAGTTAGCTCTGGTGGGGTTTTAAATATCGACAAAAGTATTAGATACCTTATAGATAGTTGTGGAAAATGTCCGCCTTTAGCAAAAATAGAGGTGAATAATGTCTCTACTACTTCCGTTCAGGTATCCTGGATTGCCAATGATAGTATAAAAAAAGTAGATCTGTTTTACAGGAAAAAGGAAAGTCCTGACTGGATATCTCTTTATCCAGCTAATCCACTAATAATAAATGGATTATTGTCCTGTCAGGAATATGAATTATCCTTAAACAGAACATGCCTGAATTTAGAATCTACAAATCAATTGCTTGCCTTTAAAACAGATGGCTGCTGCAAAAATCCTCCAAGTTTAGAAACGGTAACCATTGGAAATACCGAATTGACTTTAAAATGGGATAAAATTACGATTGCTTCTGGGTATATCCTTCGATGGAAATTATCGAAAGATTCCCTTTCAAATATCTGGCAATCGGCTCAGGTAGTTCAAAATGGGGTCACCATTAAAGGCTTACTTTCTTGTTCCGAATATGATTTTCAAATTAGGAGTTTGTGTGATTCTGCTCAGATAGCCTTTAGTCATTCCTTTAAAATTAAAACAATAGGGTGTGGTAACTGTTTGGAGAAAAATTATTGTATTCCCAAAGGAATAACTATTGTAAGTGCTGAAAATGAATGGATTTCTCAAATAAAAATAGGAGATTTTGTCCAATTATCTAAAAAAGACGGATACGGAGATTTTACTAGAACAGCCGGGCCAACTTTAAAACCCGGAGTTTCTTATCCATTAATCTTAGAGCCAGGCTATTTAAATACAGCCTATGATGAATATTTTATCGTATGGATTGATCTAAATCAAGATGGGTCATTCACAAATGAGGAAGAGCTATTTAATTCTGGGGCACCTAAAAAAGGAATGGTTAACTCTATCATGAATATTCCACTTTCGACTAAACTAGGTTCCACCCGAATGCGTGTTGTCATGCAATACAGGCAAGAGCCAGGTGCATGTGTATTTCCGGTTGAATTTTTTGGGGAAGTAGAAGATTATTGTGTTAATTTCAGCAACACGGTAAACACCTTACCCCTGATCAGCAATGCAAATATTCTGGTCTACCCAAATCCAAATGAGGGTTCTTTTATGATTGATTTTCAAAGAGAACATGAATGGGAGACGGTAACTTTAATTAATAGTATAGGGCAAAACATGGCTAGTTTTCCCATAGGAAAAGGAATCAGACAATTCCAATGGCAAGCTAAAAAAATTAATCCAGGCAACTACATCTTAATTTTTCGAGGAGAGAAAGGCGTTTATGCCCATCGAATAACGGTATTATAATTTTTGGTCTATATTTTCAATTTCTGCGGAATCATAATTTCCAAACCAATCTTTCAATTTAGTTTTCGCCTGTGATTTTACAGCATCATTAATATAGGAAGCTATAGCTACGAGACCTATGCCTAAAACGCCGAGGTCATCAGTATAACCTATGAAGGGAGTCAAATCAGGAATTAAATCTATTGGAGCAATAAGATACCCCAACACGCCAATAATTATATTTTTGGCCCATGCTGGGGTTTCTTTTCTTTTGAAGGCATAAAAAAGCAACAAGGAAGAATATACAGATTGTATGCCAATTTTTTTTGCATAAGACTGAAAAGTGTTCCAGAAGTTTATTTCTGAAAAGAATACAGCATATTTCCTAATTCGGGAAAGCATATATAAGGATTAAAGTTTAATCCAATCGTTGTTTTACCTCAGTGATTTCGTAAACCTCAATGATATCACCCATTCTCATTTCGTTGAAATTTTTAATGGATAAACCACATTCCATTCCATTTCTAACCTCCTTAACATCATCTTTGAATCGTTTTAGAGAAGAAACTTCACCATGCGTATTTTCTCTGGTAGGGAAAACAATAATGCCGTCTCTTACAAGTCTGATATGGCTATTTCTACTTATTTTACCTTCCTGAACATAACAACCTGCGATAGTTCCTATTTTACTAATCTTATAGATTTCTCTAATTTCCACCATACCTATAATGGTTTCCACCTTGGTAGGTTCGAGCATACCTTCAATGGCAGCTTTCACCTCCTCAATAGCTTCGTAGATAATGGAATAGGTTTTAATTTCAACACCCTCTTTTTCGGCTAATTTTCTTGCACCCAGAGAAGGACGAACCTGGAAACCTATGATGATTGCATCAGAAGCTGAAGCGAGAAGTACATCTGACTCGATGATACCACCTACTGCTTTGTGAATTACATTCACCTGAACTTTTTCAATAGAAAGTTTGATAAGAGAATCAGAAAGGGCTTCAATAGAACCGTCCACGTCACCTTTAACGATAAGTTTTAATTCTTTAAAGTTACCCAGAGCTAAACGGCGACCAATTTCATCAAGTGAAATACGTTTAGTTGCACGATTTGTTTGTTCTCTGGTAATTTGTGCTCTTTTAGATGCAATTTGTCTGGCCTCCTGATCGGTATCCACCACTTTAAATCTGTCACCAGCTTGTGGAGCGCCCGTTAATCCAAGCACTAATACTGGCGTTGAAGGACCAGCAGATTTAATTCTTTGGCCTCTTTCGTTTAATAAGGCTCTTACCTTTCCAGCAAACTCACCTGCTACTAAAGAATCTTTATCGGACAGGGTACCATTTTGAACAAGTAGTTTGGTAACATAACCTCTGCCTTTATCTAAGGAAGCTTCTATTACGGTTCCAAAAGCTGCGCGATTTGGGTTTGCTTTTAATTCAAGCATCTCCGCCTCCAGCAATATTTTCTCCAATATTTCGGGTATTCCTAAACCAGTTTTGGCTGAAATATCTTGTGATTGATATTTTCCACCCCATTCTTCCACCAGAAGATTCATAGAGGCTAGTTCCTGTTTTATTTTCTCAGGTTGGGCTCCTACTTTATCCACTTTATTTATAGCAAAGATAATTGGCACATTGGCAGCTTGAGCATGCGAAATGGCTTCTTTTGTTTGTGGCATAATACTATCATCAGCAGCGATGATAATGATAGCAATATCTGTTACTTTAGCACCACGTGCACGCATGGCTGTAAAGGCTTCGTGACCTGGAGTATCGAGAAAAGTAATTTTCTTATTATCTCCAATAATCATTTCATACGCGCCGATATGCTGGGTGATACCTCCGGCTTCACCTGAAACTACGTTGGCACTTCTAATATAATCGAGGAGGGATGTTTTACCATGATCGACGTGACCCATCACCGTTACAATTGGGGCACGGTGCACCAAAAGGGCTGGATCATCTTCAATAACGACTACTTCCTCATCAGCTTGTTCCTCTACGGAAATAAATTCTACTTCTCTACCAAATTCACTGGCAACAAGCTCTATAATTTCAGCATCCAGACGCTGATTAATTGAAACGATAACACCAAGGTTCATACATACTGTAATGACCTCTGAGATGGCTACATCAAGAATATTAGCTAATTCCTGAGCAGAAATGAATTCAGTTATTTCTAATTTACCTGTTAATTCATCTTGATCAAGTTGTTCTTGTTTTTCTCTAAAGCGATCTCGTTTATCACGCTGGAATTTTTGGCGTTTATTTTTTCCACCACCAGAAAGGCGGGCCATTGTCGCCTTGATTTTATCTTCAATTTCCTTTTTGGAAACTTCTTTAGGTTCCTCTCTGCCAACGGGTGGCCTATTTGCTGGTGGTCTGTTATTTGGTCCGGAATTATTACTACTATTGTTAGGTGAAGGACGTCTTTGTTGACCACCTTGATTATTTTGTCCTCCTTGTCCTTGCCCACCTTGACTTCCATGTCCACCTTGACCTTGTCCACCAGTATTTGGTCTGTTTTGTGGATTATTGTTAGATTGGTTTCCAGATCCTTGAGATGAACCCTGATTAGGACCTTGTCCTTGATTAGTATTTTGTCCCTGTCCGGTATTTTGGGTATTCCCAGTTCCTTCTCCGGCTACTTTTTTACGTTTACGTTTACGCTTTCTTCTTGCTTCTTCTGATTCTGAAGAAGCAGGATTTGCTGGTTTAGCTCCAGCAACAGGTGGTTGATTATTTCCTGTACCTGCTGGTTTAGCCGCAGGAGGAGGAGGTGTGGAAGGTTTACTTCTGCCTCTGTTCCTGTCAAAAGAGTTGGTATCTATTTTACCTAAAATTTTCAATCCTCTTAATTCCGGAGTTTCGGCACGCATCATATTATCGTCCTCAACAGCAGCTGGCGGCACTACTTTTTGTGGTACCACTTCAGGTTTTACAACTGGCGGAGGAGTGACAGGTTGATTTATTTTTGTATCAACGGCACTCTTTTCTTCTTTTACTTTCGGAACTGCAGGTTCATTTTTTGCAGGTTCGCTTTTATTTATTACTGGTGGAACATCAGTAACAGGAGGAGAAACAGGAGCTTCAGCTGGTTTTGCGGAAACTTTAGCTGCGGCAGGTTGAGTCACCTCAGGTTTTTCTTTTTCCTTAGTTCTTTGTTGTAAACGACTGCTGAGATCAATTTTACCAAGAACAGTAGGGCGTTGCAACTGAATGGCACCTTCCGGTCTTTCTGGCGTTGCTTCAACATTAGGGGTTACGACAGCTTTAGCAGGTTCCGCTATGGCAACCTCATGCTCTTCTTTTCCGGTTTTCCCAGCACCAAAACTGACTGATTTTGCCTGTTGTTTAATGTCTCCTGATTTCTGGAACTCCTTTAACAGTTCAGAGTACATCTGATCTGTTATTTTTGCGGTGGGTTTATTCTCCACCTCGTACCCCTTTTTGGCAAGATGCTCAACGAGTGTGGATAAACCCACGTTCAGTTCCTTTACTATCTGAATAAGTTTCAACGGCATTCGATTTAATACAAATTTGCAGTGCAAAACTACAAAAGAGTTTCGTTAAATTATAATAGGAATTTTATCATTCCTCAAATTCGGCAGCAAGAATAGATAAAACTTCCTCAATTGTTTCAGTTTCCAGGTCTGTGCGGCGAATTAGTTCTTCTTTACTTAGGGTTAATACACTTCTGGCGGTATCGCAACCGATTCCTTTTAATGCATCAATAACCCATCCTTCAATTTCGTCTGAGAATTCTTCTAAATCAACATCATCAATCTCGAATTCCTCATTATTTCTAAATACATCTATTTCATATCCGGTAAGTAAACCCGCCAGTTTAATATTTGTTCCCCCTTTTCCAATAGCCAGTGAAACCTGTTCGGGTTCCAAAAATACTTTCACTATTTTCTTATCCTGATTTACATTAATAGACGTCACTTTTGCAGGTGTCAAGGCGCGCTGTATATAAAGCTGCAAATTATTGGTGTAATTTACAATGTCAATATTTTCGTTATTTAGTTCTCTGACAATACCATGTATTCTGGAACCTTTCATACCAACACAAGCGCCAACAGGATCAATCCGGTCATCAAACGATTCAACAGCAACCTTGGCACGTTCTCCCGGCATTCTAACTATTTTGCGAATCGTAATCAAGCCGTCTTCAATCTCAGGTACTTCTTGTTCCAGGAGTTTCTCTAAAAATAAAGCATCAGTTCTTGAGGCAATAACGGTGGGATTGTTATTCCTCATTTCCACCGATTTGATTACTGCCTTAACTAAATCCCCTTTTCGATAATAATCCCCTTTGATCATTTCTGTTTTAGGTAAAATAAGTTCATTTCCTGTTGCATCATCAACAATGAGAATCTCTTTTTTAAGAATCTGATGTACTTCAGCTGTGACTATTTCACCTAATCTGTCATTATATTTTTTGAAGACCTCCTCTTTTTCAAGATCCATAATCCTTGAAATAAGCGTTTGGCGAGCTGCCATAATGGCCCTTCTTCCAAAATCCTCTAACTGTAATTGTTCATAACACTCTTCTCCAACTTCATAATCAGCGTCAATAGATATGGCCTCAGATACAGAAATTTGACTTTTTTCATCAGCAACCTCTCCATCAGGGACTATTTCACGAACCCGCCATAACTCTAAATCTCCTTTTTGAGTATTTACAATAACATCGAAATTTTCATCGGAGCCAAATTTCTTTTTGATAAGGGTACGGAATACATCCTCTAAAACTCTTACCATTGTTGGACGATCAATATTCTTCCCGTCCTTAAATTCTGAAAATGTTTCTACAAGGTTCAACATATTTTTATCCTTTTAAAATGAAACCTTAACGAGTGCGTTTTTGATAGTGTTAAAAGAACACCTTTTCTCAAACTGGGTATTTATTTTCTTCTTCCCTTCCAGTATTTTCTCTTCCCACACAATCAATACTCCTTCCTCATCAACTTCTTTCATTATGCCTAACACCTGACTGTTGTCTTCAAGTGTTAAAACTAGTTTTCTACCTAAATGCTTTTTAAACTGTCTGGGTAAAACTAAAGGCCGACTTACACCTGGTGATGAAACTTCTAAAGTATATGTTTCTCCAAGCCACTTGTTTTCGTCTAGTAATCCTTCTAAAAATCGACTGATAATGCGGCAAATGTCAAAATCAATTCCTGTATCACTGTCTATGAATACTTCCACTTTCTGTTTGGCAGATATGCTCATATCTAACAAAAAGCAATGACTAATTTCAGGTTCCCGAAATTTCTCTGCCAATAACTGGCTTAATTTTTCCTTGATTTCGTCCATAAATTTAACACTTGGATTAAAATAAAAAAGAGGGTAATTTTCCCTCTCACTTACTTTTTTCCATTATTACTCGGCAAAGATAATAAATATTTTTGTTTTTTTATTAATATTGACATTATTTAAAGTGTTTGCTGCAATTTATGTTCTAAATGTAAGGTTTATTGCCTTTGTAGGCCACTTGTATGAACTTACAATCCTTTAAATTTGTTTAAAATTCTTTTATTATTTAAACGGAAATAGTAATGCACAAAGATACCCTTCTTAATGATGCCTTGAATGGTGGTTTTTTATCGCCGGAAGAGGGTGTTTTCCTCTTTGAAAATGCACCGACCGCAGAACTTATGGAGGTTGGTAACTTAATCCGTTTTAAGCTTAATCCGGAAAAAAAAGTAACCTGGATTATTGACAGAAATTCAAATACAACAAACGTATGTGTGGCCAATTGCAAATTCTGTAATTTCTACAGAAGACCTGGTCATGAAGAATCTTATACTACTACTTTAGAGGAGTATGCGGTCAAAATAGAGGAAACTTTTCGGTTGGGAGGCGAACAATTACTGCTCCAGGGTGGACATCATCCTGACTTGGGTTTAGCTTATTATGTTAATCTTTTTAGTGAATTAAAAAGGAGGTACCCCACGCTAAAGTTGCATGCTTTAGGACCACCTGAAATAGCTCATATTACTAAATTGGAGGGCTCAACTCATATTGAAGTGTTAAAGGCTCTTAAGGAAGCAGGGCTGGATTCCTTGCCAGGTGCGGGTGCTGAAATTTTAGATGACAGGGTAAGAAGGTTGATTTCAAAAGGAAAATGCGGTGCCGAAGAATGGTTAGATGTTATGAGGGCTGCGCATCAAATAAATCTTACCTCTTCCGCTACTTTGATGTTTGGGCACATTGAAACTAATCTGGAGCGGATGGAACATCTCGTCAAAATAAGACAAGTGCAGAGTGAAAAACCCGCAAATGCTAAAGGTTTTATTGCTTTTATACCCTGGCCTTTTCAAGATGAAGATACGATTTTAAGAAAATTAAAACGCGCGCGTAATGCTTGTACAGGCGACGAATATATCAGAATGATTGCCTTAAGCAGAATTATGCTCCCTAATATCCAGCATATTCAAGCGTCTTGGCTTACCGTTGGAAAAACAGTAGCTCAGGTATGTTTACATTCTGGCGCTGATGATTTTGGCTCTATTATGATTGAGGAAAATGTTGTTTCTGCCGCTGGTGCCCGTTTTAGATTTACCGCCAATGGCATACAAGATGCCATTAAAGAGGCTGGCTTTGAACCTCAGTTGAGAAATCAACAATATGAATATCGACAAATTCCAGAAAATATGGAACAGCAGATTTTGAATAAAGAAACCATGCTGGTTGATTGATTTCATGAACTAAAAAAAAATATTTTATGAGGTTTGAAAAAGCAGAGGAAGCTATCTCTTTCATTAAGTCTAAAACAGATTTTGAACCAGATTTTGGCTTAATTCTCGGCACGGGGCTGGGTGATTTATCTGATGAAATTGAAGTTGTTTACCAGTTTAATTATGCGGAAATTCCTCACTTTGCCATCTCTACCGTGGAGAGTCATAAAGGTCAACTCGTTTTTGGTTACCTCGCAGGTAGAAAAGTGGTGGCAATGGCAGGCAGATTCCATTATTACGAAGGTTATTCAGCTGCTGAAGTGACTTTTCCAGTTATCGTATTGAAAAAACTAGGGATAAAAAGATTGTTTATAAGTAATGCAGCAGGCTCGGTAAATCCAGACATTTATGCCGGCGATTTAGTAATTATTCGGGATCATATTAATCTTACCCCAGATAATCCTCTAAGGGGAATCAATGATCAACGTCTTGGCCCCAGATTCCCCGATATGTTGCATGCCTATGATCATGAGGGCAATAAAAAAGTGCTAGAGATAGCCTCAAACCTAGGAATTAAACTTCATGAAGGGGTTTATTTAGGTTTACAAGGGCCAAATATGGAAACACCCGCTGAATACAAATTTGCACATATAATAGGTGCCGATGTTTTGGGTATGTCCACGGTTTCAGAAGTTATTATGGCAAAATATTTATCTTTACCACTATTCGTATTTTCCATAGCAACAAACAGATGCTATCCGCTGGACGAAATAGGGGTTTCAACCGTGGAAGAGGTCATTAGAATGGCGCAGGAATCTGGTAAAACATTATCAAAACTAATAAAGGAAATTCTTCCTTCTCTCTAAATATGTTAGCAAAACGAATTATTCCTTGTTTAGATATTAAGGACGGGAGGACGGTAAAAGGGGTCAATTTTTTAGACCTGAAAGATGCCGGTGATCCTGTAGAACTTGGCAAAAAATATAGGGAGGAAGGGGCAGATGAATTGGTTTTTTTAGATATCACAGCAACGCACGAAAAACGAAAGACGCTCGCTGCATTAGCCAAAAATATTGCTCGGCATTTGAATATTCCATTTACCATAGGTGGTGGTATTACTTCTATTGATGATGCTTCTTATCTGCTTGAGGCCGGAGCAGATAAAATTTCTGTTAATTCTGCTGCTGTGAAAAATCCTTCGCTTATCAATCAATTAGCCGATACTTTTGGTAATCAATTTGTGGTCGTAGCTATTGACGCTAAACAAATAAATGGAGAATGGTTTGTCTATTTGAATGGAGGGCGTTTAGCCACAGATATTCCTCTTTTTCAATGGGCTAAAGAGGCCGAAAGTCGAGGTGCCGGTGAAATATTGTTTACTTCTATGGATCATGATGGTACAAAAAATGGGTTCGCCTGTGCAGCCTTAGCTGAAATGTCCGATAATCTCGGTATTCCAATCATTGCCTCAGGGGGTGCAGGAACGATGGAACATTTTACGGAAGTTTTTACAATAGGTAAAGCCGATGCTGGATTAGCTGCTTCCATTTTTCATTTTAATGAAATAAAAATTTCCGACCTAAAGCAATCGCTCAAAAGTAATGGGATTCCTGTAAGATTTTAATAACTCAAAATGCAAAAAAAAGCAAACGATATTCCTGATTTTTCAAAAAGTGAACTCATTCCCGCCATCGTTCAGGACATAAACACGAAGTCCGTTCTAATGCTGGGTTATGTCAATGAAGACGCCTTCAATGCAACTTTAAGTACTTCAAAAGTTACCTTTTTTAGTCGATCAAAAAACAGACTTTGGATGAAAGGAGAATCTTCAGGAAATATTCTCTATTTGAAAGAATGGTATTTGGATTGCGATGCCGATACCCTGCTGTTTTTAGTAGAACCTACTGGACCCGTATGTCATACCGGTGATGAAACTTGCTTCGCTTTACCTAATGAGAGTACTCATTTTTTGCATGTATTGGAAAAAATTATTAATAATAGAAAATTAGAAGGTCAACCCAATTCTTATACCGCTTCCCTTTTTGCAAAAGGAATAAACAAAATTGCCCAAAAAGTAGGGGAGGAAGCAGTAGAATTAGTGATCGAAGCAAAGGATAATGACAGAGATTTATTTTTAAATGAAGCCGCTGATTTGATGTTCCATTATCTCATTTTACTCTCGGCAAAAAATACTTCCTTAAACGATGTATTGCAAATATTAGAAGAACGGCATAAAGTTCAATTTAATCATAAATAAGAAAATAACAATGACGCTACAAGAAATTACAGCTCAATTTGAAACTCAGTCAGGAAATTTCCCTTCCATTGGAAAAAGTATTAAATTCCAATTTAATGAAGGTGCTGTTTTTATCGATTTAAATGGCACTACTCCTCAGATTAGTAATGTTGATAATGAGGCAGATTGCACCATTACAACAAGTATTGAAACGATGGAGCAACTTCGAAGCGGATCTTTGAATCCTATGATGGCTATTATGAGTGGAAAAATTAAAGTTAAAGGAGATATGAGTGTGGCCATGAAGCTACAATCGATGTTAGGTGCCTAAAACCTGCTTTTATTCCTCTAAAGACGATGATTCAACCTGGGAATGGATTTAATTTCCAGGTTGATTCTATAATCATTCGCTCATTCGTTTCTGGATGGTCGAAATGTATTTGCGAAGCATGCAAACCTATGCCTGGGTTCTTCCAGGTTTCAGATAATGCGCCATAGTGTATATCTCCGATAATGGGATACCCAATCGCCGATAATTGAGCCCTGATTTGATGATATTTTCCAGTAATTAACTCGACTTGTAATAAGCTATAATTTTCATTTGATCGCAACCGCTTGTATTTAAGTTTCACTTCCTGGCTTCCTGGTATTTGTTCCTTATAAATAATTGCTTTTTTTTGTAAGGTATCCTTTTTAAAAAAATGACTCAATTTTCCTTCGGTAAGTGCAAAGTTTCCAACCACGAGGGCTAAGTAGATTTTTTTAATGGTTTTTTTTTTAAACTGGCTATTCATTATCTTTAAAACGGATGGCTTTTTTGCCAGTAAAAGAACCCCGCTGGTTGGTCGGTCTAATCGGTGGATAATGCCAATAAAGGGCTTTTTAACAGTCAATGCGAGGTAGTAAAGGGCTAAATCTTCTATAGTAATGATAGTTGGTGAAATTTTCTCTACAGCAATTTCAGGTGATTTATTTACAATCAACAAGAATTTATCTTCAAATAAGATGCTTTCATTAAACTGCTCAGGGGACATTAAAGTAGGTTTTTTTATTCTCTTACAACGGTCTAATTTTTAAAAAAAATTCGTATTGACCTTCCGTTTTTGGTCCATCATTAGGTGGTTACAAAACTAAATTAATTTGTTTACAAATTTGCATCAACCCATTTTACGAAGTTAATCAAATCCTTCTTTTACGTAAATCCTTCTTTTTATATTATTTATTAAAGTTTCGGTGCAATTTTCAAATCATTTTGCAAGAATATTTATGGATGGCAAAATGAATTTCAACCATTTTTTTAGTGTTTAAATCAATTTCTATCCGTTTAATCTAAATTACTTCCATTAAGCATAAGATTCAGTAGAAAAATAATCGTTATTAATTTTTTGCCTACTCCGAAGCCTTAGTGAGTAAAATGAACAATAAAATTTCCTTACCACCTCATATTACAGGTAGCGGAATAAAGGAATCGGTGTTCCATTCGGACATGTAGGTGGAGAAAAATTGATCACAATACAAACAAATGTTTTTCAGCTTTTCAGTTTGTTTTTCAGCTTCTATCTGGCTAAGGCCTAAATGTTCTCCCATTTTGAGTGGTTCCCCAGCATTTAAAGCCATAAAAACAGGGTGAGAACTCACTTTTGAAAGTATTTCTGAAATTTTATCCTTTCTCGCGTCGCCCAACGGGTATTTTGTTCCAGGGCAACAAGGATTTATTTTCCAAAGTTGGATACTGATTTCCTGAGTAACATCGTCATAACCTCCTAAAAAGTTTCTCGCTCCTGAATGAATGGCGCAGAAATTATGTACAGGATTTTTTGTCCAGGTATTCGTTTCTAAAGCTCTTCCCCGAGCCCAGTTTCCTCCAAGCCAAAGGTCCTCCGTTGCTCCCCAATATCCCCAGCTTATGACGTCTTCTTGTAGAAAATAACTGGTATTGTCATCATTGTCACAAGGTATATTCCTTTTTTGAAATATGGATTTTAGGTTTGATAAATGATTGTTTTTGTGGGTATGGTATCGGTCAATACTGGCAATATCAAAGCGGCAAACGCCCAGGGATAATAATTTATCTAATATTTTATCCGTTAGTAAATCGCCATTTGTTTGCAACATGACACGGGTTGTGGCACCGTATTTTTCTTGAATCGCCCTTAATATTTCATAAAGGAGTTTTTTTTCAGCAAGGGGTTCACCTCCCGATAAAATCAATCTGTCTATTTTGCCAGGTAAATGCTGAACTATTTTTAGACAATCCTCCAAACTCATTCTTTCCCCACGCGGACCAGAATGATTGTAACAATGACTACAAGTATCATTGCATAACTGGGTAAAAACCCAATAAACAGAGGGTATATAGTTGAAATCTTGCATCATCGGCAAATAAAGTTGAATCTTTTAGGAAGTAACAGGGTAACCTACCTTTTTGAACTTAGGGTATAAACCATATTTTCCTTTAGTAATTCAGATAAATTATTGGACAAAATTTCAATCTTATTCATTTCGCTTTTTGGAAAGAAAATGTCGGTCATAACGGTTAATCCATCATCGGCAAATAATTCAACACTGGTCTTGTCGACAACTAAATGAAGATTCAGCAAATGACCTTTCGACAAACAAGGCGTTGTATGTTTGGCTGCAAATAAGGGATTGAATTCAGATATTCCTGCTTTTCGTCGATCTATAAAATAGTTATTTCCAGAGGGATTATAACCAATGATCAGCGTATCGCTGGAAGTGCTTGTAATTAAAATTTGAAAAGGTTCCTTGCATTTTGACCGGTCGAAAGTAATGAGGGCCTCACAAATTGCTGGTGATTGATGGAGCAGCAAGCATTTGTTTCCAGTCATCTTGTCTTTGGAAATACTGATTTTATTTTTTCTATAAGCTGAAAATTCTTTAACCACCGTGCTTTTTAATTTCCATTCAGCAGGGGCAGTTTTCACTAAAGTTACTTCTCTGGGTAAGGTCATGGCACTACGCCAGCGCTGCGTTGGAACCTGTTGGGCATATTGCCAGTTGCTCATCCAGCCGAGCATCAGTTTTCTCCCGTCTTGAGCGGGAATATCAGACCAGGATACCATGGCATAATTATCAGTTCCTGCATCGAGCCAATACTGTTTATTATCAGGTTGACTATTGGTGAACCGATGACCGTCGAAATCTCCAACAAAATAACTTGTTCCTGTGCCTCCGTTAGGAGCACCTGATTGCATGCTAACCACTAAAACCCATTTGGTTTCATTGGTGCCACTTACTTTTATGGGAAAAAGATCAGGACATTCCCAAAGTCTTTTCTCATCTTTCAGACCATATTCAGATTCAAATTTCCAAGACTTTAAGTCAGAAGAAGCGTAAAACATGGCTCTATCCTTAACGGCGAGCACCATAATCCATTTTTTCGATGCTGGGTGCCAGATAACTTTTGGGTCTCTAAAATCTTTATAGGTGGTATTTGGAATGACAGGATTAGCTGCATATTTCTTCCAGGTTCGTCCATTATCTAAGGAATAAGCAACGCCCTGCGTTTGAAAATCATTGGTTCCCAATCGCTCTTTTTCAGCGTTATGATAGGTAAAAATGGCCACCATGGGCGGATTTTCCTTAGTGCCGAAGCCACTGGTATTTTCCCAGTCAATGACGGCACTTCCTGAAAAGATATAACCCAGCGAATCTGGGTAAAGCGCAATAGGCAAATGTTCCCATTGAATTAAATCTTCACTCACTGCATGTCCCCAGTGCATGGGACCCCAAACATTGCTTTTGGGGTAGTATTGGTAAAACAGGTGATATTCTCCTTTGTAAAAAACAAGTCCATTTGGGTCATTCATCCACATCGAATCAGGTGTAAAATGAAATTCAGGCCTGTATTTTTCATCATTCCCGTCCATTTTATGGTTAGCAGGGTTCGTTGCATTCACACCCATAAGGTATATTGCCAAAAACTGTAATATGTAATGTATTCCCATGTTATAAAAAATATGCCACCCACCAGGGTGCCGGATTATATTAGCATTGTCCCATTTGTCGCTTAGCCCCAGAGGGGTGACATCTTCTTAGATATTTAGCCCAACAGGACAACATTTCCCATTTTAAATTTTAATCATTTTTATTGGAAATATCGAATGATTTGAGGAATACAGGAAATAGAGTCCCGGAGGAATATCCCCCAAATATTGATTTTCAATATCATAGCCTTGATAAATAGTTTGACCGAAGCTATTTTTTAAAATGAGTAAAGGCTTAGAATCAAAATCTTTCTCAATATAAATAAATTGATTGAAAGGATTTGGGAAAGCCAATATCTTTTTTGTTTGAAGTGTTCCAGAAGAACTGACCAAGGTTTGGCAAAAGGAATTTACACCAAGAAGTTTTGCCAATTCATTGCATAAAAAGTAATAATTGGCAATATCTGTATCAGATAATTTATCGGTTAATAGATCTTTTGTTTCTAATGGATCCTTCGACAGATTAAATAATTTTTGCTTGCCGTTATCAAATTTCATTAGTTTATAATGTCTGTTGCGGATCGTTTTTCCATCATTATCATCGGTCGTTAATTTAAATATTTCACTAAACGTCCAGTTCCGAATACTATCAGAGGTGTTTTTTAAAATAGGCATTAAACTTTTACTATCGATGGGTCTATTGGCAGGTACTGAATATTTCCATGAATCAAATCCAAATGATTCTAAAATGGTAGCGAATAAATCTACTGCATTGACAAGCGCATTATTTGTCCTATTAGGATTTATAACATCTGGTCCTGATATGATGCAAGGTACGGTAATACCATATTGATAAATGGTCCCTTTTGAATTAACCGTCGGTGAAATTTTTGAGGTAGAGGGTGTATTTCCATTGTCACCAATGAAAATAATAGTCGTATTTTCATATTTATTTAACACTTTCAGGCTATCACAAAGTCTTCCAATTTCCTTGTCCATCGCTTGAATCATGGCTTTAAAATAGGATTTTGGTTTTGCCTGAATATCAGAAGCCGTCCCACTCAAATTGTTGAATTGGTGAAGAGAAGCAGGTGGCAAATGATAAGGAGAATGAGGGGCGTTAAAAGCTAGCCAAAGGAAAAAAGGCTTGCTCTGGTTTGTGCGTTTCAGCCAATCAACGGCATTATTTACATTTTCAGAAGTGGCATAATTGGTTACCGTGGATTGAACGCCGTTGGTATATTTGGTCCAATTAATATAGCTAGTAATTTGTCCGGTAAAAGGCCCTTCAAAGTGATTATAACCTAAGGCTATTGGACTTTGTAAATTTGAAGACGGGGAAGGTTGATTTAAATGCCATTTGCCAATATTTGCCTTAGCTATGCTGGGATTGAAAAAATTTAACATTTTAGGGATTGATATTTCAGCCGTATCAATTGATTTTGAACCACCCTCTCCCCCAACAATTCCGCCTACCCCTGTTCTAAAGGCATATCTCCCTGTTAAAATGGAGCTCCTCGTAGCAGAACAAACCGGATTTGCCATCATATTGGTAAACTTCACCCCCTTTTGTAATAATCTTCTAATATTTGGTACATCAACGGTATCTCCGTCATTTTCATAGAAGCCAAAATAATCCGTACCTAAATCATCTGCTATAATTAAGATGGTATTTGTTTGAGCGAAGGAAAAGGAAACGACGCTCAAACAAAATTTAAATAATACACTTTTAAGCATAAAAAAAATTAACGGTAGAAAATTCTACATCCAAAAGAAAGAGTTTCATTCAATAAGACGGGTTTATTTTTCAAAAGAGCATCCACATTATTGGCAACATAAGGAACGGCGAGTGATGGGTGCTCCCCATTGTCATCAATGGCTCCTTTATATTTTAGCACCCATTGATTTTGCTCTTTCCAAATGATGAAGGCACTAGGGGTATGTTCGGCATTAAAATTTTTTGCAACCAATTGATTTACATCATGTAAATATGGAAAGGTAAATTTATCGGATTTTGCTTTTACCTGCATATCTTTAAAACTTTCATCCTCATAAACCAAAGTATCCATCGAATTTATAGCAAGAAGAGGAACATTCAAGGATTTATATTTAGCAGAAAGTGCGTTGAGTCTTTTAGAATATAATTTAGCAAAAGGACATTCATTGCAAATAAAAACAACAATAAATCCTTTTGCATCATTATACGTTGCCGTTGAAATCATTTCATTATTTACATTTTTCAATGTGAAATCTTGAATAATTCTTGGCTCATCTCTGCTTGTAAATAAGATACCAAAAATAAATGGGAAGATAATAAGGTTAGTAAAAGACATATTCCCAGACATTTTATTCGGGCTTTACAAAAGTTCTAGAACTTGTCCTTTTGCTATCCTGATCCGTTAAAAGGAGGTGATAAATACCTGCTTTTAAACTGTGAATGTCAATACCATTTTCAAGATGAGGTTGTGGTAACATCAATTTTGTTCTTCCCAAAGCATCTATTATTTTAACATAATAAGCAGATTGATTAGGTGAATTGAAGCGGATAAAAATTCTATCCTGTGCTGGATTTGGATAAACATTAAAATGGTCGTTCAATGGATCCAAATTACGCGTTGCAGTGGTATTAGTCACCACAAATTGACCCATCATGCCTTCATCTTCGTGTAATGCGATATGGCAATGATACATGAAAGGATGCAAAGGATCTGCAAAGTCATCGAATTTTGCAATGAATTTTACTACCGAATTGGTATTTCCTGTTCTTCCGGGTACAAAAACGACATCCTTCCATCCAGCCTGGGAGGCATCGGGTGCAACACCATTGATGCTTAGAATATTAAATTCAACATCATGAATATGAAAAGGATGACCAAAAATGGATGAGCTTGTTATTTGCCAAATTTCTGTATTATTTAACGGAACGTTATATTCATTATAATTTAATTTATACAACTTGCGATTGATGAGAAATGCATTAGGACCTAAAATATTTGGAAATCCTGAGCTATCGGAAATGGTTAATAGTCGGGTTAGCTGGGCATCAGCAGCTTTTAAATAAGTGTTTGCAGCTAAAGTGTTTGGAATGGAAGTGATTGGATTTGCCGTAGGAGCACCCACATTTATCCTTAAAATATTAAAATCCTTTTTACCCAAAAAATTAGCAAATGGTCCATTTACGAAATTTTCTCCGCCGGGAATATTATTGCCCAGTAAAGAATTATAGGCTTTCAAATCGACATTCGACCCGTTCTGATTGGTAAAATTTACCAGAATTTCAATCCTTTCGCCAGCATGAAGCAGATATTTGGTCTTGGCAACGGGCTCATTTAATAAGCCTCCATCTGAGGTGATTACGTAGAAGGTTCGGCCATCACTAAAGCCTATGTTAAAAGATCTTTCGATGGCAGCATTTAAAACCCTGAACCTTACTACTTGTGCCGGAACGTCATATTTGGCGCGTAGCGTCATATTAGTTAACATGCTATCACCATAAGGAACTATTGAAAATTGGTTTGAGCTATTAAAATCTCTGTCCGATAGTATAAGAGGAATATCATCAACACCATATTTTCTAGGTAAAGCTAAGGCCTTTTCTTTAGCATCTCTGACGATTAAAAGTCCACCAATACCCTTGGTAATTTGTTCCATCGCCATTTCATGTAAATGCGGATGGTACCAATAGGTCGCTGCTTCATTTTTAATCGTCCAATAAGGTTTCCATATCGTATTAGGCGGGATTATTTGGTGAGGCCCTCCGTCCATTACAGCAGGAAGGTGCATACCGTGCCAGTGAATAGTAACGCTATCTTTTAATTTATTTTGAACATTCATTTGAATCTGGTCGCCCTTATTTACAAAAATGGTTGGACCCCAGAACTTACCATTGATTGCACCTGTAATTGTTTGATTTCCAGTGTTTACAATTTGAGCGAAAGTATCAATAATGCGTAAATTAAAATTGGTACCATTCAGGGTATCTGGAATCCAAAGGTTGTTATAAGATTGTCCTTTGGCATTAAATGTTAGTATAATAAGGAGGAATAAGGGTAGTAATTTTTTTTTCATTTTTTCATTTTAAGATAAGGAATCAAAATACTCTTTATAAGAGTAAAGGACATCAAAACTACATTGTACTCATATAGTTTATGAAATAAATAATTAAGATTTTTTTGCTTTAACTTTTCAATTTTAAAGGTATCCAAATTTGCTCTTCAGAATTTTCATCTCCATTTTTATATTTTTCACCTAAAACTTCAAAATGGGGTCTGTCATCAAGTTGGTAAATGGAAGAAGGAATCCAATCAGTATAGAGGTAATCAAAAATTTCAGTTGAGGTTCCTTTGTGGTTAAATATAGCATATAAGCCACCTTCAAGAACTAAAGTTTGTAATTCTGAGGGTATATTTTCAAACTTACTAACTTCAATTAAAGCCCATTTCATGAAGGGAACATGAAGCTGGATGGAGTCAAAAAATCCTTTTGGGTAAATTTGCAAACTATAGAAATCATTTGACACCTTAGGTGAAATATTCCGCTGTTTTGGTATAAACTTTTCCCAAAGTAGCCTAGTATGATCCTCAATCAAAGACATTTCCATACAATGACCCACCAATAATTTAGGAGATAAGGTAATTATTACTGGTGAAGGTATATTTCGGTTTGTCATTTGAATAGTTAAATCATTTCATTAATTTTCCTAATAACCCCATGGCATCATCCATGACGGAGCCATCTTTATCGGCATCAAGCATGTCCAGCAAACCACCCATTCCAGACTCTTTAGCCTTTTCTTGCGCTTTCCCCTTTTGGGTATCCAACAAAGAACTCATGCCTGCCAAATCCAGTCCGCTTTCAGCTTTAGTTTTTGAAAGGGTTTGCATGATTAAAGGTGCAATCATACTTAATAAACCTCCTGCTTGAGCTGGATTTATCCCTGAAGTTTTACTTAATTCACTGACTACCTTATCCGATTTTCCACCTAAAATATTGGAAACCAAACTAGTAACATCACCACTGTTCGGACCTCCTTTTGCTACAAGCGCCATAATATCATCCATAACAGAACCATCTTTGTTTTTATCTAAAAGAGATAAAAAACCATGTTCATTATTGGTAGCACTTGCACTTTTTGACTTATTTGCCAATTCTGTCATTAAACTGGGTAATGCACCATGAGCCGCTTTTTCAGCTTGTACAGGCGAGACACCTAATTTTTCAGCTATTTCCGTGATTCCACCATTTTGAAGCTGGGACATTATCATTTGAAACATTTCCATTGGGTAAGTATTTTAAAGGGAGATTTTAAATATTATCCCGCTCAATATACATGATTTGCTACTATTTTTAAAGGATAGTGCGGATAAAGTTCTTTGTTTTTCAATATCCTTCTGAGTTCATTCAGTTGTCCTGTGTGAAGGATTTTCCTAAAGATCCAAACTTAACAGTAAAATTTTTACCTTGATACATAATCTTATCATCTAACTGCGGTTTGAATGGCTCCTTATATTTTGGAAAAGGTGAAATTATTCTTTATTTTGTGACCATTTCGTTTATCAGTCAAGACGAAAAAGAAAGTTACAAGGTATAAAAATGCGTAAAAAAGTTTTAATCATAACTTATTATTGGCCTCCTTCAGGAGGAATAGGCGTTTTAAGATGCTTAAAATTTGCAAAATACCTGACGAATTTTGGTTGGGAACCCATTATTTTTACGGCTGAAAATGCACATTATCCTTCATTTGACTATACTAATGTAAGTGATATTCCAGCCGATTTGACTGTATTGACTTGCCCCATTATTGAGCCGTATGGCATTTATAAGATGTTGACGTTCCAGTCCCCTAAGGCTAACGTGAATAATGTCTTTAATGTAAAACCGTCCAAACTTAATTGGATGCATCATTTTGCTGTTTGGGTGAGAAGTAATTTTTTTATCCCTGATGCCAGAGCACTTTGGATTAAACCCGCCTACAAATATTTGTCCCATTGGTTGGATAATAACAAAGTAGATGCCATTATTAGTAATGGGCCACCTCACAGTAATACACGAATTGCCACGTTGTTAAAGAAAAAATATAATTTCCCCTGGTTAGCTGATTTTCAAGATCCTTGGACACAAGTTGATTATTATCAATTACTTAATTTAACTCCTTGGGCAAATAGTTATCATCATAAACTGGAACAGGAAGCCTTTTTATATGCTGATAAACTAACTATTGTAAGTAAGGCTTGGGCAAAAAGCCTGGAAGAAATTGGGGCAAAAAATGTGGATGTCCTTTATTGGGGCTTTGATCCTGCTGATTATGAAGCCCTGGATAAAAAATTAGATGATAAATTTACATTGACCTATTTCGGTATTATGGGTTATGATCGAAATCCAATAAACCTTTTTAAAGCCATAGCTGCATTAATTGAGGAATTTCCTTCTTTTCGGGAAGATTTCTGCCTTCAATTGATTGGACAGATTGATTATAGTATTTTTGAGGAAATAAATAAGGCAGGTGTAATGGCATCCGTTCTATATGTAGGTTCCCTCAGCAGGGAAGAAACTTTGCAGAAGGCACAGGGAAGTCGTGCTTTACTCCTACTATTAAATCAACAGACTAATGCCGAGGGACGAATTCCCGGGAAATCATTCGAATATATGGCTTTAAGGAGACCCATTTTATTCGTTGGAGACACTAATGCTGAAATTTCTGGAATTATCGATTCCGTCGCAGGTAATCAAATATGTGATTACGAGGATTACGAAAAAATAAAATTATCGCTTTCAATTCTTTACAATAATTATAAAAATAATCAAGACACTGAAATGTCAGACTCATTTTCTGATGAATGGTCCGTGGTAAGTCAAACTAAAAAATTAGCTGGATTACTATCTGAAATGACAGATTGAGGTTATTTCTTCTTCTTTTTTTCTTCCAATGGCTTTTTCTCCACTTGTACCTCCGTCATATCCACTTCAGCCATTGATTTTTTTATGCTTGTGAACACAACAAAACCTAGCATGACTAAACTTAAAAAGGAAAAAACAAAGGCTATTTGCCTACCTATATAAACGCTTTTAGGTCTGAAAATAAATTGAATCTCACTATACCCTGATGGAATGCGAAGAGCCCGCAAAGCATAATTTACTCTTATAGGTTCAACTTTTTTGTTATTTATAAAAACATCCCAGCCTGTTTCAGGCCCGTACCAGATTTCTGGAAATACAGCTAATTCGTCTCTTTTTAGAACTGCTTCATAATTTAATTCTACTGATGAATAGGAACTCAAAGCAATTTTACCATCTCCTGTTGGGTATAAACCTGACAGATTTGAGGAAAATTCTTTGTGAACTATGGCCTCTTCCTTTGGATTAAAGTTGTAAAGGGAACCCAATTCCTCTTCAGGGGTGTTCACCCACTTAATTCTTTTTATCAGCCATACTGTTCCTAATGCACCATTATTTAATGAAGGGCTCAATTGACCGTCAGCACTTTTTTGTATTAAATACCTTGTATTTAACATATTATAAACAGATGGATTTCCATTTGAAATATGATAGTTAATTAAATCTTCGTATCGTCTTAATTTTGCCGCAGAATACCCTCCGATGATATTGAATTCTTTCGCAGCATTTCCATTTATGAAAGGATTACCAGCAGATAAATCCATAACTCTATACAGGTGTGATTGGTCTTGCTTTATTTGTTTGGCTACGTTTTCGTAGGTATCTGAACTGACGTTCTGATTTGATAAATCTTGTGGTAGCTGTATCATTAAACTTAAAAAAGCCGATCCCGCTAAATCAGATAAAGAGATGAAAAATATAAATGCAATTAATAATCTATTCGTTATCATTTTTTAGGTGTTCTTTTAAGTTCAATTATAAAGATAAAAGCGAAATTTAAGGCTTTTATGATTAAATAAAAATAGGTACGAACCTTTTATTCAAAATTTTTAAAACAATTTCGACTACATTGCTATTTAGTCTCAAATTCTACTATGAAATATATTATGTCGTTGTGGATTTTATTGAATTTTAACCTGTTGGTAGCTCAGAATTTTCCCTTGCCAACTTTAACATGGGGTCCTCTGCTGCAACAACCAATTGAAGCTAAAATGGCAGGCATTATTGCCGATTCTACCCGTTTTTATGCTTGGAGATACGGTAAATATGCCAGGAAAGGAGATGAAATTTATCTCGAAAGATACAATCAGGATGGTTCTCTGGGTCTGTATAGAAAATTGAAAATGAATCCGGGAGAGGCTTTTAGGAAATTTTTTTCCTGGAAAGGTAAGAAAGTTGCCCTCTTAGAAGGAAAAGAATATGTTAGACTCATTTCTATAGGTAATGAATCATTGGCGCCAGGTTCTGAAATGCTTTATCTTAAAAAAGAAAAAGATCAATTTTGGCAAAATGTAGAAGTAGATCCATCTCAGGGTCGATTACTTATTTTACTGCGCGAAAAAAAAGGCTGGCAGCAAAGTGTAAGACTCAGATTGGTGGTTTTCGATCAAAATATGGAAGTCTGCTGGGATGAGGAGACTCAATTACCTTATGTTTATGCGGAATATTATCCGGAAAAAGTGTTGATTTCACCAGAAGGAGACGTTTTTATTACCGGTTATACCCAATTTGCCTATGAACGTACCGTTGACAAGGGAAAGCCGAATTTTCAATTTATTATCCTTTCCTTTACCGGTTTTGGTAAAATTCAAACGGAATTTCAAATAGGACTAAGACGGAAAATTGTATCCGATTTTCATGTTACCTTGAGTGAGGAAGGTAAATTGGTGGGCGTTGGCTTTTATAGCGAAAATAAATCAGCCGCAGCTGGTGGCGTATTTCTGACCAATATAGATCCTTATAACCAAACTGCTTCAGGAGGGAAATTACATGCTTTTTCTAAAGCAATGGATATGGGCAGGGTGAGACTTGGGCAACAGTTTGAATGGAACGAACTTTCTAATAATAAAGGGGAGTTTTTACATTATTATATAAGAAACTTCTTGCCCGATGACACCGGTGGCGGTTTGTTAATCGCAGAACAGGTCATCTTACAAGAGAATTATATTTCTTTTAAAGAAGGCTATAATCCTACTCAAATTAATTATAATTTTAATGACTTATTAATCATTAGGTTATCTAAGGATGGTCAGGTAAACTGGGTAAAAAAAATACCTAAAAAACAAAGAACGCTGAATGATAAAGGAAAATATTCTTCTATTTCAACGATTCCATCCTACAAGGATAATTATTTAATTTATAACGATAATGGAAAAAATTTTAGTAAAAACAATAAAATTAAGACTTTTAAGGGTTTACAATCCGTTATTGCATTAACCCACATTGATGAATTTGGAAATTCAGAGAGCTTTCCAATCGCCATTAATGAGGAACAAGGAGTGCTCTTTCAGCCTGGCTTGACTTCACAATTCGGGAAAGACAAAAAAATAATTTATGGTGAAAAAGGTAAATATTTTCGTTTTGGTATTCTGACTTTTTAAATAGATTATCTTTGTCCCCATTTGTTACCCGATTACATGTCAAAATCAATGAAAAATATCGCCATCTTGGCTTCTGGCGCTGGGTCTAACGCTCAAAAAATAATTGAATATTTTTCAAATAGAATGGATATATCTGTCCATCTTATTATTTCAAATAAGAAGGATGCCGGGGTTTTATCTATCGCTAAACTGTCTGGAATTTCTTCCTTAGTTATTTCAAAGGATTCCTTTTATCAGTCGACAGACCTGCTAGTGGCGTTAGAAAAACATGAGATTGACTTCATTGTGCTGGCTGGCTTTCTTTGGTTAATACCCGGCTATTTAATTCATAATTATCCCGATAGAATGGTAAATATTCATCCGGCACTACTTCCAAAATATGGAGGAAAAGGAATGTATGGACATTTCGTTCATGAGGCAGTCCATGAGGCAAAAGAATTATTTTCAGGAATTACAATTCATTATGTAAATGAAAAATATGATGAGGGTTCTATCGTTTTTCAAGAGAAATGTGAAATTTCTCCACTAGATCAGCCGCTGGATATTGCTAAAAAAGTACAGCTTTTGGAGCATACTTATTATCCTGTTGTGATTGATCAATTGGTAAGTTCCTTAGCTGACTAAATTTATAAATATTCTAATGGTGAAATATAACGTGTTTAAAATATATTTTAAGATTTGCTTTTTATTGTTCCTGCCTTTCATTGCCTTCAGTCAATCTATAAAAGATATGGAAGATGAAGCGATAAAGCTTCATCAAGCTGGCAATTTTCGTCAGGCAGCATCTTTATGGGTGAAACTATTTAATGAAAAAGAGAAAGCGAATTATGCTTTTGAGGCAGCTGAAAATTATTATCTCCTCAAGGACTATCGACAGGCAGCTAGCTTTTATCTTAAAATTAAAAATGATTATAATAAGTTCGATAATCTTATTTATAAATACGCAAAATGTCTAAAACAAGATGGACAATACGAAACAGCCATAAAAGCTTTTCAATTGTTCCTGAAACTATATGAAGGTTCTGATAAGGGATTTTGGGAGGAAATGGTGGCTCTGGAACAGGAGGGTTGTTCTCTGGGATTGAAACTTCCTGAATCCATTTCTGATCAAATTGCATTGCGGCGGCCAAAGGAATTAAATACCGATAAAGATGAATTTTCTGTGTCTCAGTTTGATGAAAATTATCTTTTTTATGCTTCAACAGCTAGTGGGAAATCAACCATTATGGCTTCAGCAAAAAAAGATAAATCTTGGGATAAAGGGGTAATCCCTTCTTCTTTTCCCTTAATTCCCAACGGACAGGTTTCAACAGGTAGTTTTAATGCCGATGGTACGCGCTTTTATTTTACTATCTGTGCTAAGGATGGTGCTTATGATAATAGATTGACCCGTTGCGAAATATATAGAATGAAAAAAATCGGATCCTCCTGGTCCCAACCTGTACGTTTGCCCGATGATATAAATTTGAAGGGTTTTACAGCTACCCATCCCAATGTGGTTACTAAAAATGGCAGAGAAATTCTATATTTTGTATCAGATAGACCGTCCGGAAGGGGGGGTATGGATATCTGGTTCGTCTCGCGTGACGCTTCTTCTGAGGATGCCGCTTTTCTGACCCCTGTAAACGCTGGACCTACCGTCAATACGCAAAATGATGAGCTCTCGCCTTTTTATCATGTAAAAAATAATATCCTTTATTTCTCGTCCAATGGCTTTCCCTCTTTAGGTGGTTTCGATATATTTTCAGCTGCAGGTACCATGTCTAGTTGGGGAGAGGTGAAAAATATAGGTCTGCCCTATAATTCTCCCGCTGATGATCTACATTTTTCTTTCTCCTCTGACGAAAAATCAGGATGGCTTACCTCAAACAGAATTTATGAAAGTGAAAAATTGATCACTACCAATAATGATATTTTCCAATTTGAAGTTAAACCGTCGGTTCTGAAACTATACCTTGAAGTATTTGATGTTCAGGGTAAAATCCTTCCAAAGTTCTCTTTAAAATTGTTTGAGGATCCAAAAGAAAATAAGCAGCCTCAACTTTCCAGAGATTATACGATTGTTTCCCAATTGGCTCTGGATGTTTTACCCAATCGTGATTATTTAGTGCGCATACAGGCACCTGGTTTTTTGACGGAAGAACAACCGTTTAAAATGGCGGAAGCCTCAGATGGAAGGATGAAATTGATCTTCAAATTGAAACCAGAAGTTAAACCAACCGTAAAACAGGAAGTTGTTCCGGTAGTTGATCAAAAAAGGGTTGAGGCAATAATGGAGGAGGTTGAAAAAAATCAGACTTCAAAGCCGGAAGTGAGGCCATCAGAAGTTTATAGAGCCAAGGGAATTTCACCTTATGACTCTTGGGAATATGAATCGGATGCTCCCAGACTTCCAGGTATTAGTTATAAAATTCAGCTGGAAGCAACAGATAAGGTGCAGATGGAAAAATATAAACAGCTTTCCAATTTGGGCAATGTTCATACGGAGTATTTGATTGAAAGAAAATTATTTAGAATGTTAATAGGTCCTTTTCCCTCTGTAACGGAAGCAAAAAGTGTAAAGGCGAGCAGTATAAAAAGTGGATTTTTAAAAGCTTTTATCGTGAAATACGAAGATGGTATCAGAGTGGGTATGACGGGTTTGTAGGTAAAGGTAATTGGGCATGATATCTTTGGTTAAATGCTTCTATGCCCTGAAGTCCACCTGTGTGAATAGCTACCAAAGTGGTTCCAGGTCTGAAATAATCTGCTTTAATCATTTCATTTAAGGCATACATCATTTTTCCGGAATATATGGGGTCTAAAATAATATGGTACTTTTGGTGAAAATGACTAATAAAGTCTATCAGACCCTGATGATATTTGGCGTAGCCGCCTAAGTGAAAATTGCAGTTTAATACCATTCCATTTCCCATATTATTTTCTGAAAATCCTTTCAATACATATATTCCCAACAGGGGTATTTTATGTCTGTTGTTTAAAAACAAACCTTTAATAGTTCCTCCAGTTCCAACCGGCAAGGCTATTACTATTTTATCACTTTGCGTATTTATTCGGTGAAATGAGTTACTTATTTCATTCATTAATTGCTCCATTCCGCGCGCGGACGCCTCGTTACTTCCTCCTTCGGGAATAAAATGAAAATGATCATATTTTTCTTGTAAAAACGGGGGTAAATGGAAAGGATCTAATGATTTATAGTCATTTCTTGAAATATAATGCAGTTCCATGCCATAAGCTGTAGCCTTTTGAAGCGTGTGGCTTATGGCAAGATTATTTTCACCCCTTACAATACCTATAGTTTTTATACCAAGTAAATGTCCTGCAGCCGCCAAAGCAACCAAATGATTAGAATGAATGCCTCCCTGAGTGATTAAAGGCCATTTGCTGTTCCGGTCATATTGAGCAAATGTCCCCCACATTTTTCTCCACTTATTTCCAGCAATTTCTGGATGTGTTGGAACATAGAGTAAATCGTCTCTTTTCAGGAAAACATTAACCCCTTTTTTTTGCCATTCTTCATTTTCCAGCTGGGAAACTGGAGAAATGGGAGGATGAAGAAAATATTCCCAGGCATCTTCAGAAAGGGAATGCATGGATTTAAACTGATTTATCAGAAAAAACCATCTCGTCATTAAGCGTCGTAATGGGCCCAAATTTTTCCAATAATGAAAAATCAATATTTTCCTTATTACCCATGACTAGTAGCGTATAATTTCTGTTTTTTACATATTCATGTTGAAAGGCAGATAAATCAGCCCCATTGGCATCATTAAATCTTTCATACAGAGGTTTTCTTAGATCCTGGGTCTGGCCGAGGTCTTTGATTTTCATGTAATTCCAAAAGATGGCTCCAGGAGTCATTCGCTCACTTTCCAGTCTTTTTAAAATGGAAATACGGGCATTTTCAATTTGAGTGGGAACGAGAGGCATATTTTCCAACAAATCATTAAGGCATGGAATGGCATCTGCTAATTTATCGGGTTGAGTACCAATATATGCTTGCAAATAATGTGCCTCCTGTATTTTCCTTGGGGAAGTGTAAAACGCATAAGTTGCATAAGCAAGTGCCTTTGATTCCCTGATTTCCTGAAAAACAATACTTGAGAGACCGTATCCAAAATATTCGTTATACCATTCTTTCATGAAATGTTCTTCCAGGTTAAAAGATGGAGTGCCTTTTGAAATCCACATTAAATCGGTTTGAACAATTGGGAAGTTGTAAAAAAGGACTTGATTTTCTGTATTTGGAAGCTGTATAAATGATTTACTTTCAGGTATTTTATTTCTTTCAGCAGGTACATTATGGTGTTTACGAAGAATGGGGATAACACTTTCAAGATCTCTGCTGCCAAAATAATAAACAGTATGTTCATACCGATTTAAATGATGAATTCTTTGTACCAATTCTTCTGCATCTAACTGGAGCAATTGCTCTTTGTTTAACCGGAAATTAAAAGGTGATTGTTCACCATAACGGGCGTAAGAACCCAAGGCATTCCGAAGCATATAAGCTCGGTCTCTCCGCGCATTTTCTCTTTTAATGATTAAATCAGAAGCAACATTTTTTAACTTCTCCGCATTTGGAACTGCACCACTAAGTATTTTTTCTAATAAAATAAGGGCTTCTTCCATCGATTTTTCCAATCCGGAAAGAGAAATATAACACCTTTCTTCTTCCATACTTACCTCAAAAGTGGTTCCAAGTCTAAAAAAGGCTTGCTGGATTTCTGAAGGTTGATGGTCTTTGGTTCCTAAATAAGGTAGGTATTTAAATATGATGGGCAAAAGCGGATCATGCACTTTACCTATCGGGTAAATAAAATCCAAACGGAATAAATCATTATCTGGATTCTTTACATAAAAGATAGGAATGCCGGGAAATAATTCGTCTTGCTTAATATTTTCCTGATAAGAAACAAAAACAGGTTTCAATCTGGGAGATTCAGTAGATAGAAATTCATTGGCAAATTCAGAAGAACCGTCTCTATTTATATCAACCGCCGTGATGGGAGGTTTCTCTACTTTTATGACGGAAGGATCATCGCCTTTTCGTTTATAAACGACCACATAATTATCTCGGTGTATGTATTTTTTTGCAAATTGAATGATATCTTCCTTACTGAAATGGACCATATCGCTGACCCTTGTGGCAAATTTTTTCCAAGGAATACCTAAAATAAAAGCTTGCGTAATACTGCTTGTTCTGGCCTCGTTTGACTGCAAAGATTTTAGTTCACCCAAACGGAAATCATTGCAAACGGCTTCAGGCAACCAATCTGGGAAATTTCCTTCCAGTAAAATATCAAGTTGATTTAATAAAAGGGTTTCCACTTCCTCTAACGATTGACCTTCTCGGGGTTTACCGTAAAATCCAAAAGCAGAATAATCTTCATGAAACCACGTCCATGCTTCAGATTCCAGTACGAGTTGCTGTTGATTTATATTTAAATCTAATAAACCAGCCTGCTGATTGTAAAATAAATGTTGGATTAGACTAAGGATATAGGGCGTATCGGTATTTGCACCTGGTAAACGCCAGGCCATTTGAATAAATGGGGATTCCTGCCCGAGGGCTTCCATTCTTTTAACCGATTGAATAGGAGGTTGATCTTCAAAAGTGGTAGTTGGAATTTCAGTTGCCTCTTTATCACCCCAGTATTTTTCAATAAGAGCTATCGTTTTATCAGGATCTAAGTCACCTGCCAGGATGATAGCCATGTTATTGGGCACATAATAGGTACTAAAAAACTTATGGATATTATAGTGGGATGGATTTCTAAGATGTTCTGCACTTCCAATCGTGGTTTGCGTACCATAAGGATGATTCGGAAATAAGCCAGTATGCAATAAATTGCTCACTTTACGAATATCCTTGTCCTGGCTAATATTAAATTCTTCGTAAACCGTTTCCAGTTCTGTATGAAATAACCTTAAGGTAAGTTGTGAAAAACGCTCTGACTCAAGGGCAATCCAACGTTCTAACTCATTACTTGGTATAGCATTAAGGTAAACCGTTTGTTCAAACCAAGTGTAGGCATTGGTTCCTTTCGCGCCAATAGAGGAGGCTAATTTATCATATTCACCAGGAATTGTTAGTTTAGCTGCCTCGTATGATTTTTGATCAATAAGCTGATAAATTTCTTTGCGATCATCTTCAGATGAGGCATTTCGGTGTTTTTCGTATAGAGCGGCAATTTCCTCGAGCAATACTTTTTCTTCTTCCCAATTAGATGTGCCAATTTTTGAAGTCCCTTTAAACAACATGTGCTCCATATAGTGAGCAAGCCCGGTCGTTTCTGCCGGATCGTGTTTTGAACCCGCCCGTACTGCAATTTGAGTGCTAAGGGTTGGGTGATAAGGATTTATACTTAAAAATACTTGTAAACCATTTTTAAGTGTATATTTTTTTACCTGAAATGGGTCATTTTCAAATTGTTCTGATAAAAGAGCAGAAGACAAATTGTTTAGCGTCATAAGATGGTTTTTCCAAGTAAAGCTAACACTGCTTTACTCTGTATGAAATGTCGTTGTTCGTGTAAAAGGATGACATCAAAGGCGTCATCTAAAGAGTACACGATGTTGTTGTTAGCAGGTGATGCAATGATCTGTTTGCGTTGAATCAAATCCTCAGATTGAATGCGTATATTCCTTAATTCCTGTTGATGTTTTTCAAAAATTTCCAGCAAAGATCCTTCTTCGACAAAATTACAAGGTTCCCAAACTGGGAATGTTTTTACTTTGGCTTCTTCTTTCTCAGGTTTTACATATTCGATAAGCACAGAGCCGAATAGTTTGGGTAAAAAAGGTATCTTTCCAAGAAAAGGTACTTTATAGGTGTTATTTCTAATTTGTTCGATTAATAGAAAGTAAGTTCTGTTTACAACAATCAGGTGAGCCAGATTTTCAGCAATACTCCACCTGCCAGGTTCCGGTTTAAAATGTAAGTCTTCCTGCCTTAATAAGCCGAAATCTTTAATAACGGCCTCAGTAAGTTGATCCAATTGGTTAACCCAAATTAACTGATTCATTATTTTTTTTTGCAAATTTAACCCGATTCGCCTTTTATAACACTAAATTGATTTATTTTGGTTTAATTTATAATGAAAAGTTCATGAAAAAAATATTTCCTATTGCCATTTTGTGCTTATTTGCCTTTATATTTTGGGGATTTATGGCGTTAAATACCACCCATTTTCCAGATAAAATGGCACTTTACGAATCTCATAACAGGTACAAAGAACCTATGTTGAAGGAAAGAAGGTTTAAGCATGCCGATATCGTTCCTTTGTTGAATGCTTTGCCTCCGGCATATCGACTAAGGATTTTAGGTAAATCAAATGAGGGAAGGAATATTTATGCCGCCACCATGGGAACTGGTCCGGTTTCTGTTTTATTATGGTCACAAATGCACGGGGATGAACCTACGGCTACCATGGCCTTGTTTGATATTTTTAGATTTATGCAGCGACACGATGAATTTGATGGTTTTAGAGATCAGATTCTATCAAAATTGACCATTCATGTGGTTCCAATGCTCAATCCTGATGGCGCCGAGCGTTATACCCGCCGGAATGTTCAGGATATTGACATCAATAGAGATGCCCAAAGGTTACAAACGCCGGAAGGGAATATCTTAAAGGCCATCAGAGATTCTGTGCAGGCAGATTGGGGCTTCAACCTGCACGATCAAAGTCGGTATTATGCGGCAGGAAATGTGCCTAAAACAGCAGCCATTTCATTTTTAGCCCCTGCATACGACGAAGCCAAAACGATGAGTGAAAAAAGATCTGATGCAGCTCGTCTCATTGGTGTAATGAATAAGACGATTCAGGAAATTATTCCAGGGAGTGTTGGAAAATATGACGATACCTTCGAACCTCGCGCTTTTGGTGATAATATCCAGAAGTGGGGTACAAGAACCATCCTTATAGAAACGGGCGCCTTACCTGGCGATCCTGAAAAACAAGAGTTAAGACGAATCAATTACACCGCTATATTGACGGCCTTGTCCGCCATTGCCGATGAATCATATAAAAATATGACGGTAAGCGAATATGATGGTATTCCCTTTAATAATAGCAATGCATTTCATGATCTACTTCTTAGAGAAATACAATTGCCTGTGCTGAAAGGGAAGTTTTTCGTTTCAGATCTGGCATACAGAAATGATGAAGTTCAGCTCGCTGACAACAGATCGTTTTATCTGTCGTCAAAAATATCTGAACTGGGAGATTTATCTACCTTTTTTGCCTATAACGATAAGAATCTGAATGGATTTAAGGCAAAAATGGGGAAAGTTTACCCTACTATTCTGGCAGATTTTGCCGCAGCAAAAAGTCTGGATGTAGCCTCGTTATTAAGTCAAGGAATTACCTATATACAGGTGGCTAATTTTAAGAAATCGAAGGAA
>Ga0209088_10000105_pt1 | contig 60785 bp, 76 predicted proteins | sample S_140625_EF_Meta_FD_187324 | JGI IMG/M metagenome (GOLD analysis project Ga0209088, IMG submission 187324) | Freshwater microbial communities from Lake Simoncouche, Canada to study carbon cycling - S_140625_EF_MetaG (SPAdes) (version 2) | ecosystem: Environmental > Aquatic > Freshwater > Lake ... | reverse complement strand
CTGGGATGGCAGTGCCGTTGAGACCACCTATCGCTATCTGATCCAAACCCAGCACGATCCCACCCCCATACGCACCGCCGACCAATCCACCCCCTTCGCCACCAGTGTGGTTGGCGGCGCGGTTGGGGGCCCGGCCGCCGATGGCGCCCCCCGATACCCCCTGCCGGGTTATCCCAGCAACGTGCGCGGTCTCTGGTAAGAAGTTCATGGCGCTGCGGCGCCCCACGGGGGTCTAGCAATCTGGTGAATGCAGCGAACTCATAATTCGCCTTAGCCGAGTTCGATCCTCGGGACCCCCATCCCAAAAACAATAGTCAGGACAGGGGATCTCATCCAGCTGTGGCCATTCAGCCGGGCCTTCAGAAGGCACAAAAAGGCCTGAAAAGGCCCATAAGGGGCCAAAGTAGGCACGCTTTTAGGCACGGCCGATGCCACCCAAGGACCCGTATCTCGCCCGCGTAAACCGGGCCCTCCGTGCACTCGGAGCCAGCGTGTCGATGGAGGTCACGCCGTCCGGCGGCCGGCTGCGGTTGCGGGGCACCCTGCCAATGGCAGATGGCACCTGGAAGCAACGCCGGATCGCCACCGCTTTTCCCTATCCAGCCGGGATTGACCAAGCCCGGGAGCTGGCCGAGCAGCTGGGCCAGGACATCGAGCTGCATCGCCGCGGCCTTCAGCCGTTCCCTTTTGACCGCTGGGCCCAGGCTGGTGCCGGATCGAGCAACTGTGCTGCCCGGGAAAGCATCAGCGGGCATGAAGCGATTCGGCGGACCGAGATCTGGTGGCACGAGCGGCGCCAGCGTGGCCCGAAATCGGCGGTGAGCTGGGCGACTGCCTACGGGGGGCCGCTGCGGCCACTGCTGCAGCAGCAGGATGTGACGCTCAACATTCTGCGAGCCCTGGTGGCAAGCAAGCCTGTTGGTGGGTGCGCAAGGCGCAAGGCGGCATTGGCAGCGACGGCTGTGGCGCAGGCCCTGGCAATGGGCATGGAGGCTGTGCAAGAGCTGCGGGATCTCGGGAAGGGCTACAGCCCCTCGAAGGCGCGGCCGCGCAGCTTGCCCGATGACCAGGTGATCATCGATGCGATCGATGGAATGCCCGCCAATTGGCAGTGGGTCGCCGGCATCTGCGCCACCTATGGCACCCGCCCCCACGAAGCCCTGCTGATGGCCTGTGTCGAACGCAATGGTCTGGCGGTGATCCGGGCGGGAAAAACTGGTGCTCGAAAGAGCCTGCCGCTGCCGAAGGCCTGGATCGAGCGATGGAACCTCGATGAGCAACGGCTGCCGGCAATCAATTTCGAAAGGGACAGCCGAACCGTGGGGGCGCAGCTAGCGGTGGCCTTTCGCCGGTTCCAAGTGCCGTTTCAGCCGTACGACCTTCGCCATGCCTGGGCCGTGCGGGCCATCTCCAACCCGCAGATCAGCCCATCGCTGGCAGCCAAGAGCATGGGCCATTCCTTGACGGTCCACACCACGCTGTACCAGCGTTATTTCGACAATGACTCGATGGCATCACTTGTGGCGCAGATGTGAGGCATAGCCCTCCACATCCACCAGCAGCCGCCGCCGCCGCTTGGTGCTGTCCTCATTGGTATCCCTGACGAACTTGGGAGGGATGGTTCCCCGGTCAATGGCCCCACGCAGCGCTTTGGCACTGGAGAACTGCAAAACCCCGGCGGCCGCGGGCAGTGGCAGCCAAAGGCTTTTTGGGCTGGTCGGCCTGGCATGCAGCTGGAAACTGGCCAAAAGCCTGTCCAGCTGCTCTGCAATCTCGTCGAGGCGCCTGTTAATCGCCTCGGCTGCAGCATCGCCCATGGCTTCAGTTGGTGAGCGCGACGCCACTGGCCTCTTTCAACTTGTGGATCGTGCGCCGCGCCGGCAGGGACTGCAACGGCAAATCAGGCTGGAAAGAATTGTTGCGGCTCAGTGACCCCGATTTTTCATCGAAGAAGAAGAACGATGGATCCACTTCAGCCGTGGGCTTGCGAAGAACCACCTTGTCTTCGACAAGCATCTGAATGCCGCGGCCAGCCTTTTTGACCTTGATGGTGAGGGTGAGGCTGCCGGCCTTGTCGGTGGCCATCACCGCCTGGGTGAGCTCGGCCAGGGCCACGGTGAGCTCGCCGTGCAAGGCGCCTTGACGCTGGAGAAACAGCCAGGCCGAAAAGGCCTGCAAGTTTGCGGTCTCGCCGTTGGCCGCGGCGTCGTCGGTGGCTGGTAAATCTGAGGATTCGTAAGTCATTTTGAGTTTCTATGAAAGAGGAAGAAAAAGCTGATGTACTGAAGCAAAATGGCAAAAAGAGCAATGCAAATTAGGCCTTGATCTGTCACAGCGGACCAGCCGGAATGCCGTGGTAGACAATGAGGTCGGTTTGTTCTTCAATCACTTTGATGGCATCGTTAATTGAGGATCGCAAGATTTGATCCGGCCTATCCAGCAGCAACCGCAAGGTCAATTTTTGGTCGCGCAATGAATACCTAAATCGTGCTGGGACCTTAAATGGGTCACGTCCTTCGAAAGGCGCCAAGGCCAAGGTAATACTTTTGGGAATTTTCAGCTGGTTCTGCCTGCCGGCACTGGCTTTGTGCTCTTCGGTGTATTGAAAACTGACTTCCCCAGAAGCCAGCCTCAATGCCTGCTGGAATTTTACTCCAGAAGCAACAGAAAGACTGGAGGCAATCTCCAATAAATCTGCCGCATCTGAATTCACAATGTCAGCCAGATGGTCTTCCAAGAAATCTGCAAACTCATCTTGCGGATGGTTTTTTTTGCAAAATTCACTCCATTCGGACCACGCTGCAGTGAGCTGGAATTCCAAGATTGCTCGATGAGCGCCCCAGCCAGGTTCTTGGTCTTTAAAATGCAAAGGGATGAGGCGGCAATGGCCATCCAATACGGCCGTGATTGTGTGCTTGTTGCAATCAGCCCATAGTTCAGCCCGTGGGCCAGGATGGATGTGACTATTGATATAATTAATAAATCCATCTAATTGATAAAATATGAAAGTGCCTGATGGCCTTAATGGTGGCAAGCCAGTTTCATGACGATAGCGATTCCCCGTCAGATCAGTTAATTCGATAAAACCGTTGCCGGTATTGGCCAAGTAAATCTTTCCAGGCTGAACCTCAAGCGGCCTGCAAGCTGATTGGGCAATTTCAGCGACTGCATCGGCTTCAGTCCTATTGCCATTGCTTGGAGAAGCGGCATGAACAATTTGATCAGAGCTGGCCATAATGGAAAAAGTCGAATGTGGGGAAAAAGTTGCGGGTTGTCAGGCGTGGATGATGGAAGCGGAGCTAACCAAAACCTTCACCGACTGCCGGGGGGGAGATCGGGTGTCGCAATCTCATCGCAGAGCTTTGCTCGCAGCAGCGCTTCCCATTGCTCGGGGTGCGCTGCAATCCACTCGCGGGCGGAATTGCAATGCTTAATTAGGGGCAGCCCTTGGCGCGATCGCCAGGCATTGGCTGCACAACGCGAGCATTGGGCTCCGGTGCCGGGTTGATGGCATAGATCAAGCTGCTCCAGGGTCCAGTACCCATCCAAAACAGCCATAGCCGCTCGCTGGCCCCAGTTCGTAACGCCCCTCTCAAGCCGAGAGCGCGTAACCACTCCCTCGCCAACGGAGACTGCGGAGATGTCAACTGTGGCCTCTGAAGCGACCAGATCATCCATGGTCTTGGGTGATTTCATCACGCTTCAGCCAGCTGGGGTTCAGGGGCCGCGGCCATTGCGGGATCAAGCGGATTGACCACGCCAGTAGCCGCGGCCAGGGCCAACAGGGACTCGATGCGCTCGGCCCTGGTCTTCGGTGGCGGCTGGATCGCCTGGGCAGGAGGCAGGGCAAAAGCCCGGTGCTCCGCAGGCACCGGCTGTAGAGGGGTGAAAGTCCCCGCAGCGGCCAGCCGCTGGGGCAGATCACTCCGCAGCCCGCGACCCACACACGGGGAAATGCCCTGGCAGGGATAGAGATACCGAAGCAAGGCCATGTGCAAAGCCATGTCTGGCACGGGCTCAGGATCCAACAACAGCTGTTGTGCCGCAAAAATCAAATGACCCTTGTTCAGCTCCTGCCGCGCCTGCTGCGGAAAGGTCAAAAATGCAAACGTGTGATCATCGCCAGTGAGCTTTTTGGCAAAGCGCTGGAGGGACGAAAGGCTTTCCAGCACGTCAAACAGGTCATCGGAACTGATCGTCATGGGCCCTCCGTACCTCGAGGTTGATCCCCCGATTCATCGCATCCCGCTTCTGCTGGCGCAGGTCGGAAGGGTCAAAATTCGGTTTGCCGGATCCTAGCATCCTGGATTCTGTATGGGCGAGGGCAAGCGGAAAATCGCTTGTTGTCGCTGCCACCGCCAAGCCTGCAATCACCCGGCGGTGCCCCTCGTGGCCCAGGGACTGCCAGCCGGCTTCGACTGCCTGTTCGAGGTAGCCCTCCAGCACGCCGTGTTCGACCGCCAGGCGAATCGCGTTCAAGGTCCGGTTTCCCAACTGCAGCCGATCGGCCCGGGGATATTCGCGGCAGCGGCGCTCCCACCAGTACGCCAGCAGAGTCAGCAGATAGGGCTCCAACTCCGGGGTATCGCCCGGCAAGGGGAAAGACTGCGCCGAGCGGCTTTTGGCGGTGGCCGCGGCCTTCGGTTGGGCTTTGGGTTTGCTTGCCGCTTCAGCTGCGACAACGAGTTCGGCGGTGATTGGGCTGGTGGCCGCGGCCACCGGTGCCGGGTCACCGGAAGCATCCGTCGGGGTCGGTTCAACCGGATTAAGGCTGATCACCTCCGTCACCTCGACCACGCTGGCGGGTTCGTCCCCCGGTGCGCGCAGCGCAGTGGGGGATACAGGGGGTTCTAAAGGCTGTTCTTCTTTCTTCTTGTTAAGTACTTCTTGTTTGTATCCCCCATTTGGGGGAGGGGTCCCCTCCCCCGGTTGGGGTAGGGGTACCTCACCCCTTTTGGGGTATCCCCCATTTGGGGGAACCCCCCGTCTGGGGGATACCCCTTTCGGGGGAGTTCCCCTGCCAGGGGATGGGCCACTTTTTTGACGAGGCTCTTCCCCAGTGTTCATTAAGGTTTTGACAGATAATGCCGGCTCGGAGCGCACATGAAAAACGGTCGTGAAACCAGGCCGTTGAACACTGGTGACCCAGCCCCCGGCTTCAAGCCATCGATGGGCTTGACGCACGTCATCAGCCTTCATGCCGCATTCCACGCTTTGGGTTTCAATCGACGGGTAGGCCTTGTCGTCGGTGCCGGCATGATCCCAAAGCCATGCGTAGACGAACAAATGGTTCTTCCGGTCTCTGCAATCCCGCAGCAACTGCTTAGGGACAATGACAAAATCAGTACGCTTAAGGGTTGACTGATCTGGCTGTGATGGCATAGAATTCAGATGTTGAATGTGATGGAAGAGGGCCTGGCCTGACTGGGCTCGACGCCTTACGGATCGCTGGGGAGCGGCTGTAAGCACACGTTCTGCATAGAACCCCGGTTCGGCCCCGGGGTTTCTTTGTGGATGCAGACATAGGCCATCCACGAAACAGGATAGGGGCTTGCTGGCGTCTCGAACAACTGATGGGCGGGAATCGGGCAGAATGCAAGAGCCCCCTTCTCCATGCGGACACGGTCATTGCCCCAAGCCACCCCGCCAGAACTGCAGCGCTTTGCTCGCGGGCAAGAGACCTTCGCCGCTTTGACTCGCAGCTGGATGGCGCGATCGGGCTGGAGTTATGCCGCCATGGCCGACCTGGCCGAAGCCGCTGTCATCGCCCTGGAGGCGAACGGCATCCCCGGCATGGGGAAGGGCCCTTATGCCAAGGATGATCTTGCTATCGCCAATGGCCACGTCTGGCGCGCCAAGAGGGATGGCATTGGCATCAACAGCACCATCCCCAAGCTGAATCAGGAACAGGGATCAGAAGACTGGGAACGGGTCGCCACTGTGCGCAGGATTTTTGCCTCCCAGATCAACAACCTTCAGCTCCAACGGGTCAAGCAGGTTTCGCCGGTGATTTTTGACAGCTACGGGCTGCTCAACAAATACATCGAGGCCGTCCAGACCGGCAAACTGCCAGCACCCAAATCAGAGGTGTTGGCTCGGCACATCACCAACGCTGTAACGATCACCGACGAGCAGGGCCTCTACGGCGCTGAGGAATTTTTCAGCGTCTACTTGGGCAACGTGGCCCCTGAAATCGTCGAACCGGTGGTGAGCGATCAGGAAGCTCGATCCATTAGCGCAGCCGTAGCCAAGAAAATTCGCGAAGGCATTCAGGCCTGCAAACTTGATCTGATCGACGACTGGAGCCAGTTCCTCTCCTGTTACCCCACATCAAACCCTGAGCGACTGGCCCGCATCCGCGAGGTCGCCCTTGGCCTTGGTGTCTGGTCAGCGGATCAGGTGCGCGACGAGGAGGCCGCCGTCGCCATAGCCCTGGTCCGCCTGGCCAGCCGCAATCGGCCGCAGCTCAGCGATGCCTCAGCAACCGCTGCACCAGCACTGGAGGAATCCCAGGCATCAACCCAGGGGCAGGGCTGACGGGGCCGCGGCGGTCCCATCGCTCCCACGTTCGTACGCCAGCTCCACCTGCTCATTGCTCTCCGGGCACCGCCAGCGCAACACCAGCCGGTCCACAGGCCAGAGCAGCAACCATTGCGACCGAGCCCGCCAAATCTTGTCGGCAGCCTCTGCCGAGCTGGTCTCACATGTCAGATCCGAACCTGTAACCGCAAAAATCAGCGCTGGAACCGTCACGGGCAAAGCAATGGGCATTGGCATACAGGATCTTGGATGGGTGCTATCCTTTGGCTGTCCAGCCCACCATACTGATTTGTGGATGTTCCCCAGCAGGGCACCGAGCCCACGCTCACGGATGAAAAACCGGCTCATCAACCGGAAAACCTTCGCTTACAAGTTCTTGAAAAAAAGCTCGCAAGATTAGGCGAATGGGCCTTATCTGCCCAGGAAGGTTTCAGAGGCCTACAAGAAAAACAAGACCTGATTGCTGCTGACCTCGCTTCTCATCAGGCAGCACTACAAACTCAACAGCAGGCCGCGGCTGTTGACGTGGTGATGGGTTACAGGCCTTCAGTTGAGCAGCTAATCCTGCTGTTTGAGGCCTTGGCGCAGTGGCAATGCGGTGCCCCTGAGGTTGAGAAATCAGCCCGGGCCAGTTTCAAAACCAAAGAGCACAATGAAGGAGGAGGAGGGGGGAAAGATGTAAGTTATTCTTACGCGACACCAGGAGAAATTTCCTCGCTGGCACGGACAGCAGGAGAAGTTGGGCTAGCGCATTTTCATCGAGAAGTTGTTCTTTCAGATTATAGTGTCATTAGAACTTATTTGTTACATAAGGGCGGTGGTTTTATTTACTCAGACGTGCCACTTTTGACGAGGGAAAATAAATTACTTAGTCCTATGCAAGTGTGGTCAGTGGCTAACACTTCGGCAAGGCGACTAGGACTCCTTTCGGTCTTAGGCATCATGCCAAGCGACACCGATGATGATGGCAATCCGCGCCAGCCAGAAGGCCAGGCAAATGGCCGCGGCCGATCAATTCGAACTGTGGGTGCGAGTTCGGGCTCCTCACCCAGACTGGGAGAAAAACCACCGCCATTGCCTGAAGCGAACATAAAGCGCATCCCAACTTCCAAACCTGCTGCCGTAGGGGCGGAGCCTGGGCAAGCGGAAGCACCGATCCCAACCACAGCAACGGCCGGCTATGTGCCCGCATGATGACCCTTGCCATCAAGCCATCCTTTTTGCTATTGCGCTAGCGAGTCAATTCTCAATGGCGTTGTTTGAGTTTCTCAACCCATGATCCTCAATGGCGCGAGACATTTCAAACGATGGTGCGCAACCAATTGCAAGTCCATTTGATTTATCCTCCAACCAAAGCATCTAAAGACTATGTCACGAATTGTTCGAACAGCTGAGCCTGATGTCTTCTTTCATGAAGACGCCGGTTATCTCATCCCTCCTAAACAGAGCAATCTGGCGCCCCTGCTTTTGATTGCCCGATGTGGCACCCTAGGCCTGCGTGCCAATGGCACCCTGGTTTGCTTGCACCGGCCTGAGGAATGGTCAGCCGGCATGCACGGCATGTACGGCGAATGGAGCGAGGTTGACACGAAATGCCGAAGCCTTACTTGGGATGAAACGGCGACTTTGTTGGAACACACAGAAGCAATGCTTCTGTTGCCAGAAAAAAGCTTGAGCCTGGAAACCCTGCCCATAGCTTGCCTTGTTTGGGCCCAGGCCCACATCGTAAGCCTCATGCCGTACAAGAAAGCGCAGCTTCGCATAGAAGAACTTCAAGAAGCCATTGAAGATGTCAAGAAGAAGAACAGTAAGCTAAAAGCAGCTTTGACTAAATCTAAAAATTCCTGAAGCAAACTTACAACTAATCCAAAAACCCATCCCCGCAAATCAAGAACGAAGGCCGCTCGTGGCCTGATTGGCGCACTTCTGACCCTGACAAGGCCATCGAGCACGACCGATCTGCTCACGACCTGGGCAACAAAGCCTGATTCCTATTTTATCTTTTCCCATGAACACAATTCAAGCCATTGGCAAGGTCACTCGCGAACCGGAAATAGACGGAGAAATTACGCGAATGGAGCTTGCTTCCTTCGACAATCAAGATCCAAGGCCAATCTGGTTCAAGGTTTCCGTCAAGGGGCACAAAAAACTGATGGCAAGCATCAAAAAGGAATCATTGGTGGCCATTACAGGCTCTATGAAATCTATGCACTGGCCCAACCCAGCCACAAAAGTAACCTATAGGACACTGGTCCTATGCGCAACATCGCGATCGAGCAGTCCGTAAAAAATGTCATGATGCAAGGCTGATGGCTATTGAATTGCAAGGCTTCTGGCTTTCTCTTTGGGGCAAAACCCTGGATTCCAGTGCGATTGTTGAGCTGCAGACTGGTCAGCCAAGGAAATTCCTGCCGCCTGGGACATTTTGTGAACCAGTAAAAGCCAAGGTTGGCCACATAGTGACTACCGAGACTTACAACATATGGCCTGTTACCATTGGTTTGGCGGAATCATATCCATGTATTGTTCATTACTTGGAGTTATCCGATGTGCCTGACGGGCCAGGATCGATCTACAAGCAATTGATCTTGCCGTCGGGTGGCGTCAGCTGTCCCGCTAAACCTCCCACCTTTCGATTCTCAGTCGGAAGCCTGATAATACGAGCACCCTTGGCGAATTCGTGCAGACAGGATGAAGCGTTGATCGCCACACCGGTCTCCCATTTCACAGCAAATGGTTGGTGCCGCCGCACCTTCCACTACGACGACCCTGCCAGAGTGTTTCAACCAACTGCAATTGTTTATCGAGACAGACTTGATGCCATCGTTTTTGTGGAAGAGTTCAACCGACAAGGCGACACCATTGTGACTGAACGATTCTCGCTGCAGTAATCGGTAGAATGGATGGACAGTCTTTGCATCACGATGACTGGACCGATTGCCGACAAGAAGCCTGAAGCGGTCAAAACCATCCTCACCATCACTGCTCTACAGGATTCCTGGCTCAAGAAGAAGCCAATCCCAGCGAGTGACCTCAGCTCAGACCTAATGAAGCCAGTGAAGGCAGGAGCCATTCACGGTTTGGTGGCCGTACGTGAAATCCCCCGCACGGCCCATGTGGAGGTGGATCTTGCCGAAGGCGGCGGCACCTGGGTGATCTGGCAGCCCCACTGGAGAGGTTTCTCAGTGCCTCCCACCAGCCCCATCGTCAGCGGCTTGATTGATTGGCGCGACATGGGCGCAGCGGTATCGACTCATCTCAGCGTTGGTGAGGTGCTGCAGTTCGATCCCCGTCGGCGGCCATCACCCTCCAGCGGGGACATCCCCCGCATCATCCACACTGCACGCAAAGGCTTTGAGCCCCTCAGGCTTGCCTGGGGGACACCGCTGGGCGTGACGAGCTTCTACCGACCTGAGCCTATCAACGCTGAAGTTGGAGGGGTTCGGAACAGTCACCACATCCCCGGCAACGCATTTGACATCTACCCCATCGGCCGCAGCTTGGAGGAGTTATACCAATGGGCTCGCGTTCGCTGGACGGGCGGCCTGGGCGATGGCCGAGATAGGGGCTTTCTCCACTTCGACACCCGCAATGGTGGGGGATTTGCACCCGGCGGTGGCCGTAGGCCTGCGGCTGAGTGGATCTACTGATTACAAAATTGGATGCCCTACAAACGGCCCGAACCCATCATCCCACCGATTCTGACGGCAGGGCAGGCATTGTTCCTGGCATCCCAGCGGCAGCTGCACCGCCAATCAATCGAGGAGCCCGATGCTGACGCGGAACCCTTTGCCCACATAATGGATTTCAACGGAGAATTCCAGCAGAATCTTGCGTAGGGCATCGTCGCTGCAAGCTGCCAAGGTGGCCGGATCCCGCAGCAGGCAGTCGTAAACCGTCGACGCATCGCTGGAGGCGCTGGGCGTCAAGGCAACAATCTGATCACGCAGTTGGCAGATCGCCACCCCCAGGGCATTAACCCCCTCGGTTTGCAGGGCCTCCAGCCGGGCTAGCTGATCTCGGCACTCCTGCAGCTTGTAGCAGTCGCTCTCGGCTTGCTGCACAGCCCATTCCTTGGCCAGCCGTGCCATGCGAGGGGCCGCTCGACGGGTCAGCGCGGCGATCGTTGCCGTGCGCAACGCCTCCTCTTCCAGCTGGGCCCCATGGCACGGGCAGCCGACCCGACTGCATTTGTAGTTGCTCGCCCGGCTGTCCCAGCGGAACTGGCTTGAGCAGCCGCTGCACACAATCAGCCGACTGAAAAGGCGGCATTCATCCCGGCGTGGCTGATGGCCGCGGATGTAGAGCAACCGCTTGAGAATTCGCCATTCTGATTGTGAGATCAGGCACGGGCCATGGCCCCATTCAACCGTGGCCCATTGAAGCGAGCGAGGGACTCGATGCCCGTTGCCACCCCGAAGGGTTGGGTTCGTAATCCATCTGCTGAACCCTTTTCGTGTCGGTATCCAAGGAAATGCAATCGGCAAAGCCCTGGTAATTGCTGAATACGTGAGTTCGGACTGAATTGCCAATTCAACCAACAGCCTTGCCTGGCGCCAGTTGGATTCGCAGCGCTGTATCCGTCCGTTGCTGTAGCTAAAACCAAACGGTACTCGTCGCATCGGCCAATAAGGATCCTTCCTTGTACGGCGTCAAACACCAGTCTGCGCCTGGACCCAACTGGGTAAACTGGTTAACAGATTACACAGATAAGCTTTTCAAAATGGCCGCCAAACGCCCTGCCGCCGCTGGTCAGCTGGCTCCCATTGCTAGGCCGGTGGAGGACGCAGAGACCAGTCCCAGAGCGCGAGTTGTCTCCCTGGCCGAGCTGACGCCAGACCCGCGCAACGCCCGGCGGCGCACGGAGCGCTCGCACGGGATGCTGACCCGGTCAATCTCCGACTTCGGTGCGGCCCGCTCGATCGTGGTCGATGAGAACGGGGTGGTGCTTTGTGGCAACGGCACGGTGGAGGCCGCGGCCATCCACGGCATCAACCGGGTGCTTGTGATTCCGACTGATGGCAACACCCTGGTCGCGGTGCAGCGGACCGATCTGAGCCCAACCGCAAAAACGGGCCTTGCCCTGGCGGACAACCGCAGCAGCGACACTTCGGAGTTTTCCGGGCAGTTGCTGGCCGAGCTGATGGAGGCCGACACGATGCTCGACATCAGCCCCTGGTTCACCGAAGACGAGTTCTCGGCCCTGCAGAAGGCTGATGAGGTGGAGTCCCTCCCCCCTGAAGAGCCGGCGGCGAAGTCAGGCCTGGAGATCAAGATCGCTTTCAACAATCAGGAGGCCTTTGACCGCTTTGGGTCGCTGCTGGTCCAGCTGGCCGCCAGCCTGCCGGAGCTGGACGAGCTGTCGGAGCGGTTGGCCCTGGTGATCGAGGAGCACCTCAACCGGCGAGACCGGCGAGGCTGAGGTCCGCCTGCAGGCCCTGCAGATTTGAGCACCACCTGCAGGCCCTCCGAGTGGTGTGGCGTCAGCCCCAACCCGGCAGAATGAGCAACTGGCAATAACGCTGTGCCGCAGGGCCTTTTGGAACTTGAGGCCCGGCTGGCCCGGCTGGATGCCAAGGCCAAGCAAGCGGCCCCCGGGCAAATCGGTCTCGACTTTGGGTCCACGCCCGCACCACCGGCCGCCGCCGGTGCGGGGCGCCAGGGCAAGCCCTGCGGTGATGGCCACATCAGCGCCGCCTATTCCTGCCACAAGAATGGAGGCGACGCCCCCCAAGGGCCAGCGGCTGGCGACACCTTCACATCGGATGAAGCCATTGCCCTAACGGTGTTGGCCAACAAGAAGCTGCGCAGCGACAAGGCCAGAAACAAGGCCATGATCGATCTGGGTGTCCGGCCAGATACGGATTTCGTCGCCCTGGTCATGGCCGCACGGGAAAAGCTGGGCGGGACCAGCTGGTGGCAGGACGAAAGCGGGTGGAAGGACAAACTGCAGCGCTTTGCAGCTGCTGCAGGGATAACGCACAAAGCCCCCGCCAAGAAGAAGCAGGACCCAGAGCTGATGAGCTCGGCCGAGGTGAAAACCTCCGCTGACCAGCTGGCATTTGCCAAACAGCAGCGGGCTGCGGCCCGCTGCGCTGGCGACACCACGGGGGAACAGGCCTGGGCTGATTTGCAGCGGGACCTCCAACGCCGCCGCCTGGGGGCGGCCATGGCCGGCAAGCGACAAAGTCAAACGGGACTCTTCGGGGCCACCGATAATGTCATCCCTGCATTGTGTGGGCCGACTGGGAGTCCAGCAGTTTTACAGCTTTAATCAGGATCGCATTCCTCAGAGTCCAGCGATTCCCACCGGTTGTGCTCGTCGGCCTGCTGGTTCCATTCTCGCCGTAGGTCGTCCTCGCTGAGCGGGCCAGGGGGGATGTCGTCAGATGTCAGTGCGGTGCGGGGGGTGGCCATGGGTGCAGCCAAGTGTAAAGAATTAAAGGGTAAAAGGGTAAAGAATTAATCCTGGGGGAGGCAACAGACGCGGAAACCGACGCTGCAGAGGCGGGAGCCCAGGTGCCTCCTGAGCCGATAGGCCGAACGGCAGGCACTGGGAGCGAGGCTCCAAGAGCCGCCGCGCACCAGCCGCTCAGGGGAGGCAACAGACGCGGAAACCGAAGGTGTTATTGCGGTTGTCCGGGTGGAAGGGGAAGCGGTAAGCCGAGCGGCAGCCCCTGGGGAAGTAGTTCCACGACCCGCCGCGCAGCACTTTCCCAGGCTGTTGCCCTCCACCCAGGCACTGCCATCCGTCGGCGCCCCCTCGTAGCTCTCGTGCCATTCATCCAGGCACCATTCCCATACATTGCCGTGCATGTCATGCAGGCCCCAGCCATTGGCCGGGAAGCTTGCTACATCAGTGGTTTGCGCAGTGTTGTAATTGGCCAGCTCCGGCTTCAGCGTGGCCCCGAAATGAAACGGCGTGTTGGTGCCGGCGCGGCAGGCGTACTCCCACTGGGCTTCACTGGGGAGGGTGTACTTCTTGCCGGTGCGTTGGCTCAGGCGATGGCAAAATTCCATTGCATCTAGCCAGCTCACCCGCTCCACTGGGCGATTGTCGCCTTTGAAGTGCGAGGGATCGGGATCCAGGTCGCGCTCCAGCTTTCGCCAACCCGCAACCTCCCGCCACTGTGCCTGGGTTATCGGTGTCTGGGCCATAAAGAAAGAGCCCAGGGTCACCTCGTACTGGGGGCCTTCATCGCTGTACCTATTTGGCTCATCGGTAGGGGAACCCATCAGGAAACTGCCAGCAGGAATAAGCGCCAGCGGGATTAGGTCTGCTGTCGGTTTAGCCGCTGCAGGCTGATGGTCGGCGTCAATCCTTGTCAGCTCGGCTAATGCAACTGTGGCACTAGCGAATAGGGCCCGGTCGTTTTGAGTGCGGACAAACTGCACAGCAAACTCAAAGCCGGCTTGGCTGGAATCAGTGGTCATGGTTGGTCCTCGGTGTTGGTGGGTTGGTAGTTGACCATGTGATCGGGCAGGAGCGGCAGGGGGCCGGTCATGCCGTTGTCGGTAAAAATCGGATTCGCGGTACAGCGGTTATCTTGAGTTCGTAACTGGAGGCCAATCTGGCGCAGCCGCTCGCTTGCTGCCACCGGCACCGGAGCGGGCGCTGGTATAGCGCGGATCGCTTCAATGGCGGCATCGGCAATCTCTGCTACGCGGTCGCCGTTTTCGGCCACCGGCACAAAATCGTCTGGGCCCATCGTTCCGTAGCCCCAGGCCTCCCATACCCTCCTGCAGTCGTAGGCTCCGCTGCCCAGTGCTTCGGCTACGGCCTGGTGGACCGCCTCGCGGCGTTGGTCGTCAAGCTCGGCCACCGGCACCCCTCGCAGGGCGGCCAGCTCGGCTTCCTGCTGCTGGAGCAGGGTAGCGGCGCGGCGCAGCTTCAGAAATGCGTCAAGGCTGATTGCGCAAGCCTGCTCTCGCGTGGGCGTCAGGAACTCCACCAACTCCCCCACCTCCCCTGGCTCCGGCGCTGGCGGGGTGGCGGGTCAGCGCGACCCCAGCCATTCACCACGGCGCGGGCGGTAAATCTGGCTTCAGATTGGGCTGGTGAATTGCCAAGGTCATCCCACTCAGGGGTTGAATCTAATCTTTCAAAACGCATAGCCTTGTAAATCTGCTTGGCAACTTCTTCTATCTGCGCTTCAGTTGGTGCAATCATGGTTTTGATTCCAGGATGTTGAGTTGGCCGGGGCCAGGTTCTGGTGATCGACGCTTTGACCAGGGCGGGGGCTGGTAGACCTTTGGAGCCAGCTGGCGCTTGATCTCGCTCAACCAGATCTTGTAGGGGTGTCCACTCTTGGGCTCCCAGGGAAAAGCATCGGAAAGGGCCCGCCGCAGCGCCGGCAGGTCGCTGGTGCCGACGTCCTTGATCACCTGGGCAATCAACGGGGCCGCCTGCTTTCGCCAGTAGGAGGTGGTCATATTGCTTCCAGCTTGAGCTCGTCCGGGGGGACGATTGCAAGCACTTGGAAGGGCAGAGCTGCTGCCTCGTCTTCCCTGAGGTAACGGGTCCAGCTATTCATCCAACCGTGGCCTTGCCACTGGAAGCCGGCCTCCTTGGCCAGGTGTCGTTCGTCGTATGGGACCAGGGCTGCATGAAGCAGCTGGGGCTTCTGGGCATCCAGCAGCAGCTCCGCCAGGTCCTCCCTGGTGGCGAGCACCTGGGCCAGGTAAGTGCAGTCGGTAAGGGCCCGGTGGGCGGCCCACACCGGCACCCCATGGGCCAGGGCCAGATCGATTACCGATGGCGTGGCGCGCAACCCGGGCCGGTGCCACCTGAAGTCACGCAGGGTGCAGATCCAAGGCGTCGGCGACTTGCAGTTAAGCAAGGGCTCCAGCCAAAGGCGATCAAAGTCGACGTTGTGCGCAATCACCGCGTCGCACAAGTCGTAGAGGCTTTGCAGATAGGAGATCGCCCAGTCAGACAACTGCTCAACCGGGCCCGAAGCCAGCAGGGAATCGGGGATCCCGTTGACTGCTTCGGCGCCGTTGGGCACCACGCTCGGCAGCAGGGCCGAGAATTGGTGGGTGACGGCCCGGTGTCCCACATCAAAAAGAATGGCCCCAATCTCAATCGGAGCGTTTTCTTCGAAGTCGATGCCCGTCGTCTCGACGTCGACGATCAAGAGATTGCGGAGAGGGAGTGTCATGGTTTGGATTCTTCGGGTGGTGCTGGCAAGAAAGTGTCGATTGCCGTTTCTCCAGGACTGACCCCCAGGGCCTGGGGAAGGGCGCCGTGCTGAGCAACGGCAAGGGCCTGCAACTTCAGCAGCTCGGGATTGGTGGCAGTGAACCAGCCGGCCCGCTTCAGCCAGGCCGGCAGGCTCAGGTCATCGGCGGCCGCAATCATCGGGCCCAGCAGCTCCAGCTGGGCGGGGTTGGTAGCCCCGAACCCCTGGGGATGGCTCCTACTGCGGTTAAATCTCATGGGATGCAATCGGAAGGGCGATGGCGATAGGTGGGCTTGCAGATCTTACTACCCATACAAGATCCTGTATGCTGACATCGTTGGCCCACCGACGCTCTTCATCCGGCAGGGCCCACCAAAATCATGACAACGCTGGCAGGCATCATGAGAGCTGATTGGGGCAAAAGCCTCAAGCTGTCCTACAAGGAGGGGCACCTCAGCTGGGTAATCGCAGCAACGGCTGCCTTTTATGTGGCCGGAATGGCCACCAGGGCCGTAATGAGGCGCCTTCGGGCTGAGCCACTGTTCTGGCTGTTGCGTCCGAAGGCGCCCAGCTTGGTCCTTGGCATTGACCCGGGCACAGAAGACGGTTCGAAGGACAATGCGGTAATGGCCCTGGCCGTTGCCACCCCGTATGTGTTTCTCTCGACCCCTGGACCCATCAGCTTCCCAGTTGCAGACTTCCTGGCAGCTGGTGGGATGGAGGCGGCGGAGATTCAACAAGTGCTGGGTGAACCAAGGCAACCACAGCCCTACCAAGTAGGAGTCATTGAGTCCATTGAAAGCGGTGGAAGCAGCTACAACCCCAAGCCCAGCTATCCTCCATCCGATCGCTCGGGCCCGCGCCAGCGCCGGCCCTGGGGCTTCAAAGCATCGTGATCCAGGTGCTGTCCATCGGCCGCGCCGCCGCCCCAGCTTGGCACGCCATGGCCAGGGCCATCACGGCATCATCGTGGTGGCCTGGGGCGGCGGCGCGCCCGCCTTTTTCGTCCTGGCGGAAGTTCCGCAGCTGATGGCCCAGGCCCTCGCGCTCTTCTCCGGCCGGGAATGGGCCCTTGGGGATGACCAGCTCCTCCTGCTCCAACAACAGCACGATCCGATCGGTCATCAGCAATTTTGAGGGCCCGCCAGTATGGATTTCGGTGATTTCAATTGATGGGCGCAGCAAGCAAAGAGCTTCAGCAACCGCTGCGCCAACACCATTGTTTTCAACCGCCACCAGCACCGGCGCATATTCGTCGATGAGCCGGGCGCAACGCCGCAGGCCGTAGTCCCGGCTTTGGCCGCTCACGTTGAATCCGGCCACCACCCGCCACGGGCTGCGGGTGACATCGAGGACGATGCCGCAGAAGCCGTCGCCGCCGCCGCCATTGGGATCAATACCCAGCACGTAGACGTTCTGCCGATAGGGCGATTCCCAGCCACCGCGAGACTCGGCCAGCTTGATCAGATCGTGGGAGTAAACCTCAGAGTCGCTGGCGGTAAAATCAAGCTCGAATTCACTTTGCCACTGAGCCTTGGTGATTTGTAGCGCGCGTCTATGTTTTTCAGGCCACTCTGGATCCTGGTTGTAAACCGGATGCTGGGAGTAATGAATGCAAATCTTGGCGTACTGGTTGTCCGGGCTGATTTGCAGCCGCGGGAGGCCATTGGCCCCCATCGGCGTGGGATCGACAACCACTTCGCCGTGATCTTCGTGCCAGTGATCAGAAAACGCGCCTGATCGGCCCTTGGGGGTTGTGACCCACACGTGCCGCGCCGCGTCACCCAGCATGCTGGTGGTCGGAAGGGCGCCCTGCTCAATCCCTTTGAGTTTTTCGATGAAGGCCGCTTCATCGAACAGCAACATCGACGCCGAGGGGATGCCCCGGGCAGCCCGTTCGGTGGGCGGCAGAAAATGCAGGCTGCCGAAGCCGTTGAAAACCAGCTTCCGCATTGAATCCTTTGCGAACTTGGGGCAGCGTTCCCGCAGGCTGCTGGCCTGGCCCTTGATTCGAGCGGCCAGCTCGCTGGCGTCTTCGCCGGTTTTCGAAAAAACGACACCTGTCCATGCCGTTTTACGAATGGATTGACAGAGCTTGTACGAAATGATCGTTTCAGATGCACCTACCTGACGGCTTTTCAGCACATAAACATTTTTCACCCTGCGAATTACTTTGATTAAATCACGTTGATATAAGTAAGGCACAAATGGCATGTACTTGCCACTTGAAGCGATTAACGTCTGTTCTGCGAAGTCTGGCCAGGCAGGAGGAAGCGTGTCCCATGGGGCGGCGGCCTTTTCAGACGTGCCAAGCACTGGAATGGGTGAATACCAATCAACTATTGAAGGTGGCTTTACAATTATCTGAACCATGCCTTACTCAAAATCCTCGCGAGGATCATGGGCCGCAGCTTCCCTGGTTGCCTGGTTGGCCACAATGTCGGCATCAGGCGCCTTTTCCATGAAATAGCGAGCCATCGAGTCGCACGCCTGGATCATTGCGCCAGGATTTTTCAGCGTTCTCGCCAGCTTGTAAGAATTCTCATAGCGATGAAAAATAATCAAGGCTATTCGCCTCTTATCGGTTTCTGTCAGCGACTCGACCATACCGCCAATCGCTTCATTGATATAAAGGCGAGCATTTGGCAGGCTCAGCCCCCATTTCTGGATGCAATGGCCCTCTAGGTCAAGGGCGGAATAGCCGTTAATACAAAGGGTTTGTAGCTCCCGCACACGGAATAGTTTCTCTAATCGCGTTGCTTTTTTCCTGGGCTTTTTGGCTCCGGCAGTTTTTTTTTCTGCTGCTCCTGCCACTCGTCAAGCAGACATGTTCGTCATGTTACCCATTTAATAGCAAATCAACTGGAAGAGTGCCCGCTGCCAATGGCTTGGCCCCGGCTCCTTCCACTCATAATGCCAATAACAATGATGGGCAAAGCGGCCAATGCAGCGGGTCTTTGGTGCAATTGAGGCCCAACTGGACCGCATCGATGCTCGCCTAGGTGCCCGCAAGGCACGAGCGCCTGGCCAACTGGATCTGTTCGGCGGTGGCGCCCAAATTGACATGACGATGCCTGGCCAGGCTCCCAACAGCGGCCGGAACAGCCAGAAGCCACCTGCGGTGGGCCGGGCGGCCCGCGGCGCAACCGCACGAGAGGGCAAGCCTTGCGGGGATGGTCACATCTCTGCGGACCTCACCTGCCACAAATCAGGCAGTGCAGCGACACCAGACGCCCAAACACCACCCAAGGGGCCTGCCTCCGCTCCAGCCACGCCAACAGCAGGGGAGGCGGCCCAGGGCAACACCAGCGCCGAGGCCTCTCCAGGCAGCGGTGCTGCCACCAGCTACGCCAGCCCAGCAGACCTCAGCTACGAGCTTGCCCTGAATGCCCACCGAGGCACTTCCTTTGACCCGGAGAAACGAGCCAGATCAGACCAAAAGGATTACGCCGCTCATCTAAACAGCCTCTACGCACGACTGCAGGAGTCGGCTGAGTCACCGGAGCAAAGAGCGATCTTGGACGCCGAGATGAAGGCATACAAGGATGGCTACACCAAGCGCTATACCGCCTGGCTGGGCGCAAAAAGCCGGATTTTGAGCCCAATGATCGCCGGGCCCAGCAATTTCCCGGTGCGGCGCATGGAGAAGGCAAGCCGTGCTGAAGATGTGAGACGGCGCGAGCTGGAGGATTTCACCACCAGGGCCCAAAGCAGCATCTATCGCAAGCTGCAGCGTGGCCGCACTCCAGAGGCCGCCCACGCCCAGGAGCTGGCCATGGTCACCCGCAGCATCAATAGAAGCATCACCTGGACAAGGGAAGCGGAATCGGGGCGCACGTTTTACGACCGGTCGTCAGCGGCGGCCTCGATTTCGGGCAAAATAAGCCGCTTGGCCAAAAACGGCCAGGTGGAGCTAGTGCGTGACCTTCTCGACCACCTAAGAGACCAACAGGACACGCTGCGCAAGCCATTGTTCACCCCCAGGCATTCGGTCTGGAACCTGGAGGAGACGGCCCGGCAACAACGGCTGGCAACAACCGCCAAAGCCGCCTCAGCAAAAGCCGGTGCAGCAGCAGCGGACTACAAAAGCGGTGAGATCGAGCGTGATTTCGACAACAACCGGGTCCGGATCCGGTTCCACAATGGCAAGCCATCCGATGCCATCCGCAGCCAGTTGAAAGGCTCTGGCTGGCGCTGGAGCCCCAGCAACAGCGCGTGGCAGCGCATGAACACCGAGAACAGCGTCTACGCGGCCAAGCGCATACTCCAATCAGCTGATGAAGAGCAAAAATCCCGTGGTGACAGCATTGAAGCAATCGAAAACAGACTGCTACGGCTGAGTGCAGCTAAATCAAAAGTTGCTTGTTAGGATTGGGGAGCAATTGACCAGCTTTAGGCCAAAGCAAAAGGATGACAGACCGACAAACTGGCAGAACCACCGCAAAATGAGTGCTGCCCCACTCGGCGCGGTTTTTGTGTGGCTAAACAGCAACTTGTTCTACCCAAAGGCATTAGCAGCAAAGTTGGGGCGTGATGACCTGGAGGTGCGCCCATTGTCATGGCTGAATGTACGCAACACAAGGGGACGCAGATTCAACTACTCAGAGGTGGTTGTGGACCATGCTGTCCTGTTTGACAGCGAGCGCTGTGCAGCGCTAAATATCTTGCGCCTAAATGGTTGTAAAGTGTATGGAGCTAAAAGAGCCTTTCTGCAGCAAATAAATGAGCAATTCTCAAGACAGCTGCCCAGTGAGATACTAGATGAACTTGCCCATCAATACTAAATGAGCACGAATTGGCGCCAGTTTGCGGCCATCGCTTTTGATCCCACGGTGGCTGCAGTGATCAAAGCGTTGAACATCGAAGTGCCCCCCGAAGGGCGGCCTGTGGCGTTTGCCGGTGCGGACTCATTCATGGCGGCCCGCACAACAGAAGGCAAATGGGTGGTGCTCGATCATGGCGGCAGCCGGTTTGTCGATGGTCCCGCCGAGGTGCTCAAAGCGGCCAAGTTGGCCGCCGGCACCCCCCACGGCGACGCCCTGCGCCAGTGGCTGGGGTGGTGGGGCTGGGTGCCAGCGGCCAAGGCCAAACCTCAATCAGGCGGCTAGGACGCCATGGCAGCAGTGGATTGGAGCAAATACCCAGACGACTGGAAAGAGATCGCCCTCAATGTGAAGCGCCAATCGGACTGGGCCTGCGAAGGCTGCAAAACCCAGTGCCGGCGCCCCGGGGAGCCGTTTGTCACCCACCGGCTGACACTCACGATCGCTCACATCAACCACATCGAGCACGACTGCCGGCCCGAGAACCTGGTGGCCCTATGCGCACCCTGCTACCTGCGCTATGACGGTGAGAGGCGCCGGCTGCAAAGGCGAGCGATGGCACGCATTCAAAACGTAAAGCCATGCACGATCCAGGATTCTTAGTCACAGTCACAGTCACGGACAAAGATGCCATTGGGGCCATAAACCCCGGCGACATCATAGAATCTTCCCTCTTTTATAAGGCCCAAATTGAACACGCGCCAGGGGTGACAGCAGAGGGTGAACGATATGATGCCATTGTTCGCGATATAAGACCAATCGGCGTATAGCTGCTAAAACAATGATTCCTGAATGACTTGCTCACCATCGTCGGTCAAGGCCAGGCGACGCAGCTTGCCCATTGCCTTGTTGACAATGTTGGAAACCCGATCAGCAGTTGTATCAAGCATCCTGGCGATTTCTGTTTTAGGCAATTCATTTAGATACAACAGCTCAATTATTTCGGTTTCTTCATTTGATAGAAACGGGAGCATTGCCGCCAGCCTCTCAAGCTGAAGAGCATTTTCCAGCCGATCTTCCTCAATATCGACGCGGCTTTTGGGGCATGGCAAGACCTCTTCTAGGCAGTGCTTCTCATCAGGCAACAGGACTGATGTGCTGCCGCATCTTTTAGCGCGAGCCCCTATCCGAATGCGTTCCAACTGTTCCATACTTTTTAGCCCTGAAATCTCCAGCAACTCAGCATCCGTAAGCCGATTTGGACTGGATGCGATATGGCGCTCGACACTGTACAGCACCTCCAGCACATTGGTCGGGATGCGAATCGTATCCGCAGTTTCCGCCAGGGCGCGATACATCGCCTGTCGCACCCACCAATAGGCATAAGTGCCTAGGGTATAACCCTTGGTTGGATCGAACATCTCGACCCCGCGCTGCAAGCCAATTGCCCCCTCCTGGATCAGATCCTCAAGGGGGAGGCCCATCCGGCTGTACTTTTTGGCGATGGTGACGCACATCCGCATGTTTCCTGTCACCAATCGGTCTCGTGCCCGCTTGCCTGCTCGCCGTATTCCCCCCGGCGCCGCGTCAGGGCCGCCAGGCCAATCCAGCCACGCTCGAACCTGCTGGCCCATGAGCAGCTGCTCGGTCTTGTTTGGGATCGGATACCGGCCGAAATCGGCCAGCATGGCACCGACCATTGATGATCTCTCGCCTGACCTGCTGGCCATGGCCCCGCATCGCCGATGTTCGCCGCAAGCTTACAGTCCATTGCATCCAGCATTGGCGATGAAGCGCCCTGGCATTCAGGAGAACGGACGGGCGGCCTTAACCTGATCGAGCGCCTTTCGTAAAAGAGCAGGGATTTTGGATACCGACAAAATCGCTTTTGAGGAACGGTTTGACGGGGTATTGGTTAACACCCTGACCAGAATGGGCACCAGTCAGGACAAGGAGCGATACACCGGTGTTGCAGCGCCGGAAATTCTGCAACCCGCTGACCTGGACGCTTTATACATAAACAACTGGCTCTGCCGGCGCATCGTGGACACCATCCCGCAGGAGTGCACCAGGGCGGGCTGGGCCCTGACCCTGGGCCCGGAAACCACCAATGCTGAGAAGAAGCGGTTTGATCGGCTGGTTGCGACTGGCGAAAACATGGGGATCCGCACTCATGTCAAGGAAGCCATGAAGCAGTCTCGCCTTCATGGCGGCGCGGCGATAATCATGATCCTTGATGACAACACTCCCATCAATGAGCCTGTCAACCTCAAGAGGCTACGGGCCATCAAGGGGCTGCATGCCATGGATTGCCAACGGATTTGGCCGGCAGCGGGCTGGAGCGGTGTAGGCGAACCTGACCTTTATCAAATGCAAATCAATCGAGATGAAGATTTGCGGCGTATTGGGATGGAAGATCAAATACTGCATGTGCCTATCCATCGCTCCAGGCTGCTGCGTTTTGAAGGGGACGCTGCTCCGTACAGCTACAAAAGTCACTTTAAGTGGTGGGGCATATCCGTATTGCAGTCCGTTTGGAATGTATTTAAGCGCTATGAAACAGGCCAAGCAGCAGCCGCCAATATCCTTAACGATTTCAGCCTTTATGTGCAAAAAATCAAGGGTTTAAAAGCAATGGTGGAGCAAGGGAAAGGCGACTTTGTGGCCAATCGGTTGGCACTGAACGCGCTGATGCGTTCAGTGATCGGCGGGATTGCCCTGGACGCTGATGGCGAGGACGCCATGTTTCTGACCCGTTCGGCCGCCGGGGTCGATTCGATCATCGAAAGACTCAAGGATGAGGTGCAGGGGGCAAGCCGGATCCCCCATACCAAGCTTTGGGGCAGCTCCCCATCGGGGTTGGGGGCCACTGGGCAGTCCGAGAAGTCGGATTTTGCGCAGGAGGTGCACATGCTCCAGGAGGACCACCTGGATCGGGCGCTGCGCCAGTACTACAAAACCCTGGCCGCCTGCTCAACCGATCGGGCAGCAATGGAATTGCCGGAGGATTGGCAGATTGATTTTCACAGCACCATCACCCTTTCCGACCTGGAAGAGGCCGAGCTACGGGGCAAGGTGGCCTCGGCCGACAGCCAGTACCTCAACGCAGGTGTGTTGCAGCCCAACGAAGTGGCCGTGGCGCGTTTTGGCGGGGCCAAGTTCTCGATCGAAACCACCCTGCTGGACCGCGAGAAGAATGGCGCGATCAAACAGGATCCCCAAAACCTGCCACCACCCACCTTTGGTGGTGACCTGGGCACTCTGCCCAATGAGGCCATTGGCCAGGGCCAGGGCCAGGGCCAGCAGCTGTCCCCCCGGGGGGACAGCGGGGACGAACGCGACGACGGTTGCTGCAGCCCCTGCGACGCCGCCACCGCCAAAGGGAAGCCCGCCACCTGCAACGACGGCGCCGTCGACGGCCAGCAGCAGGCCGATGACCAGCTGGAGGGCCAGCAAGCGGCGGCCGCCGAGGCCATCGCCAGGGCCATCGCGCAGGACGAGCGCCGCAAGGGCTGCGGCCGGCGGCCCGGGGTACGGGCGGACGGCAGCCGGGTGACCGGTCGGCGGGTGGTGGCCGGCGTGCCAGTTGACGTCCGCAGCGATGGCAGCGCCACCCTGGTCGGACCCTACGGGCAGGCCCTGGCTCTGGAAGCGGCAGTGGGCTTTGACTCCACCGGGCTATGGGAGGTGCTGAGCCCAGCCGGCCAATGGACCGCCGTGGTGGGAGTGAAAGACCAGGCCATGGTGGTGGCCGCCGCCGGCCCGGGTGCCCGGGTGCGCCGCCTCGATGGCACTGACATGGTGGCGATGGGGGTCCGATGCGACAGCTATGAGCCATGAGCATTGACCGTCGGCTGGAGCTCCAGCAGCGGCTAAGCGACGAACTGCGGGGCCTGGAGGATGAAGCGATCGGGCGGATCGGTCGCGTCTTCGAGGGGGCCCTGCGGAAAACGGTCGCACGCATTTTTGCGCAGCTCAATGGCATCGCCGCCCAACCCGCCTATGACCCAAAGACCACCCCAGGGGCGTTTTTGGGATCCACCCCCGAGGGGCAGGTATCCATCAATCCGGTTTTGAAGAATCAAGCCCAGCTGATCCTGCAGGGGCAGCTGCTCCAAGATCTCCGCCAGATCATCGACTCGATGCAGCTCTCCCCCCGGCAGATGGAGCGGCTGGAGAGCGAACTGAAAGCCCTGTTCGATCGGGCCCAGGGACTGGGCAGCGAATATGCCCTCCAGATCACCGGGGCAGAACTCGAGCCCTCCCTGGCGGCGCTCTCCCCTGAGGGGCAGATCGAGCGGCTGCCAGGCCAGGGCCAGGGCCAGGGGCCGGGCGACGGCCCGCCGCTGTTGCCCGGCCAGCAGGGCCCCGCACCGATTGACATGCCATCGGCGCCAGATCGGGGGTACCAGGGTGGGCAACGGCTGAGCCGGCTCTTCGATCTCAGCGGTGCGGTGATCGCGGCGGAACGCGATTTCAAGAGCCTGTCCGAGAACTACGCCAAAGAGCGTGATGCGGCCTCCGATGAGCACGTCAGGGCGTCAAAGGGTTACTACGCCAAGTGGTGGGCTGAATGGGGGGAGTCGGTGTCGTTTGAGACGGCGCGCCAGATGGCCCAGGGCCCCGATCCCCGGGCGCTGAAGGCCAAGCTGCGGGAGAGAATCCCAACCATCAACGAGGCCTTCAAAAACCGGGCGGAAACGATCGCCCGCACCGAAACCTTGATGGCATCTGGCGAGGCCCAAGAGCGGATCTACCGCCGGCTGCGGGTTGGCTTTGTGCAGTACCTGGCGACGCTTGATGACCGCACCTGCGAGTTCTGTGCGCCCCGATCCGGTTGCATCTACTGGATTGGTGGGGTGAAAACCCCGATCCATCCGAACTGCCGCTGCGGCGAGAGCCCGATTACCTTGGAATCGCTGGTGATCCAGAACAGCATGGCGAAATCGCCGGAGCAGACCTGGGAGGCCGAGTTCCAGGCCCATGCGGCGGCCACCATGGCCTATTTCCGGGCGGCCGCCGGCGCCGATGCGGTGCCCCGGCCGGTCGGTGGGCCCGGGGACATGCGGGGCAAGTCTGCTGACTACCCCCTGATGGAGCGGAAAGGCCTGCCGCAAAGCGTGGCGAGGAACGCCTTGAGCCCAGATGACCCACTGAACCAGGCCGCGCGCGATTGGCCAGCTGGTGACCCGGTGTGGTGCCCGCGGCGAGGATGGCTGGACCAACAGGCCAGGGCGGCCTACGAGGCGATTTTGAGATCAGTTTGATCAAGTACCCGTCAAGTGCCCGTCAAATGCCCTTGTCTTCAAGGGCAGCTTGCAATGTTGGCTGCTGTTTTTGCCGCGTCTCCTCGTGTCCTGAGCTGTTGGCGACCGCAACGCACCACCATCGATCCCGCTGATGGCAAGCACCCACAGCCGCTGCCGGTATGCAAGCCCATTCCGCGTCATACCCTGCCTCGGCCAGCGATCCGAGAACGTCGTCCATTCCTCGGTAAGTGATCGCTGCGACGTTTTCCAAGACGATGTATCGCGGTTGTACCAGGCGAATGACTCTGAGCAGCTCGTAGAACAGGCCCGATCGGCTGCCAGCCAGGCCGGCACCCTTTCCGGCTAGGCTGATGTCCTGGCAGGGGAATCCACCGCAAACAATGTCAGCTGATCCGGGTTCTGGTTGGAAGGTGCAGATGTCATCGTGAATTGGGACGGTGGGCCAGTGTTTGGCAAGGATGCGCTGGCAAAACGGGTCGCACTCCACAAACTGCACGGTTTGAATGCCACCCAGCCAGCGAGCAGCAAGGCTGAAGCCGCCGATGCCGCTGAAGGTGTCAATCATTCGCAACATGGTTTCATTTTTATAGGCTCAAGAACAACTGTTGGCCATGTCTCTAGCGGCTTCTTCCGCACCTTCTCCTGTGAATTGCAGCGATCGGTGTCCATGGGGTTGCCACGTCACCCAGCCCTTTGCCTTCAGCTGGGTCAAATGCTGGTGAATGCTACTCACGGTGGGAATTTCAAGAGCTTGCGCGAGCTCTTTTAGGGTTGGAGACTGCCCGTGGAGATTCTGGTGTTTGAGGATTGCCATGGCGACATCGTGCTGGCGGCGGGTTGGTTGCTGTAGTGCCATTGTGAATCAGACAAGAAGAGCAAAAAATAAAGTCAGGAATGCCGCTTTAGTGCCTCCAACAACTGATGGGTTCGCCACTGCAACCACTTGGCCTCATCTTGTAATTGTCGTTCTTCTGTGGGGAACATAACAGCCATGGACTGGCGACCCTTGCCGCTGATGATCTGGGTTAGCTTTTTCGAAAAATAAAAACCACCAAGGCTATCAACTAACCCTACATAAAACCATTTGTTTGCATCATTTGGGGCTTGCTCCAGAAGGGATCCGAATTCTGCGGGTTGGGGCTCGGAAGTAACATTAACGGCAAGTGCCCAACGACGTTTGACAAAAACCCAGCGACAAACCGGGTCTAACTCAGCTGTTTGGCCAGGATCCACATCAATGGGCGGCGGTGTGATGATGCGAATCTGCTCGGTTTCGTAAGTTGGCTGCGACAACAACCAGGCCCAGGGCCCAGCCAGTATCTGAGGCCGTAACCGGCCACTAATTTCCATGGCCAGATAGCGAAGCCAGCCCGACTGGGCTAGGCTCAGGCCTCGTCGCTGTGTGGCCAGCTGCAGGGCAAAGTCCCCAACGTTTTGATTGGCGCGATCGGCGTCAATCACGATCTTGCGCGCTTCGGCGTCAGTTAGATCGCATTCGAACTCAATAATGTAGCCGTTCTTTGTATGCAGTTGGATTAGCATTGGTTCACAAAAATAAGGGCACCAAGGCTTCCCTTGGCGCCATGGGAAAGGAGAAAAAATCAGCCTGAGACACCCACCACTTGAACGAGGGCGCCCAGGGCTTGAGCTGCGTGAGCCCGCAATCGCTCGGCATCCAGCCGAGTCAACTGATACGGCCGGTTGCACAGTTGCCAAAAGCCTGGGTCAAATCGATTCCAGGCCAAGTAATGAGGCATAACCCCTTCTGGCGTCACCAAGCGCACCAAATAGCTTTCCATAAAACTCAGTCCTGGCGCAAAGTCGGGGCGACACTCGGGGCGACACCTCGCTGATACTGCAAGATCTCAACGGCGTCCCGCATCTGCATGATGTGTGGAAACAGGATGGCACCGCCTACCAACAAAACCCAAGAAATTAGGTGGTTTCCAATCATCAAAAAAGACGCCACAAAGGAATCGATTCCCTCGGATTTGCGCCTTTCGGATCGGCGCCTTTTGGCCGGCTGGCGAAACTTTTCACTTTGGAGTGATTCAGGATTTTCGCTGGTTTTGCAAGGAGGCAGCCGCCGGCTCTCAGCCAAAGCGGTGTTGGGTTGAGTCATGGGTCCGATCAGTAATCGGTCTGGACTTGTCAAGCATACAGGATCTTGGATGGCATGGAAGGGCGCGCCCTGCCGCTGGCGGCAGCCGTGCCCTGGCCGATCGCCTTAGCTTGACCAGACACCAACTGATTCGCATGATCGAAGAACAATTTGCCCTGAACGCACTCGCCACTTGGGTTCACGCAAACGGGATTCATCAGGTCAGAACCGCATTGGCATTTGCCAATCAAGCGGCCCAGCAAGCAGACATTGATAGCGATGGTCTGGCGGCCGTGTTGTTAGAAGAGGGAGAACGCCTTCGCATTGAGCCCACCCAAAGTGGTGTTACAACCGATGAGATTGCTCCAGTGCCAAATCCGGAGCAAGATCCGGGGCAAGATCCTGACGAGGCAAATCCTCCACAAACCCAGTCACATCAAGCAAAGGAGGCAAAGCCTGACAAGAAAAATCCGTAACATGTTAATCAAGGTTCATTGACACCAAGAGAAACAACAGTGGATGTCAGGCAGGAAACAGCGTCGCTCGTTAAATCAATCATTGACGAGCTGATTCACGACAGCGTGCATCTGCTGACTCTCAATACATCTGTCGCCACTGGTGAAACTACTGGCACCTTTCGTGCTGGCCAATTGGTCTACAACTACAAAATTCAAGGCGATAACGTTACTTATTCGCCCGTTAGTGACAATTCAGCTGGACGCGCTGACGCCAAGCGGGGCACAGCACGCAAAACGGTGCCCAGGGGGCATCCTGGATTCAGGCGGCTCGAAACCCGCATGGCGCGACTGGACGGTGCGACTGCCGCCATGGCGGCGATTGATCCGATCACGGCGCCACTGACGGCGGTGCTGGCCGCATCGCTGCCTGGGGCAGCCGTTTTGAGCTGGGACCGGCAGCACGCCCCCCCGGGACAAAGCCTCACCGGGCGAGTGGCGGCATCTGGGCTGGTTTACCAGTTTCGCGTCGATGGCGAAGCCGTGCGGTTCCGCCCAGCCTGGGATGGCGAGACTGATGCAACCTGGGCGGCGAGGTCTGAAGGATTTCTGGCGGCCCGGGGCCACCGCCTCGATTTCCGTGACACCCGAACCAAAGGCAAGAGCGCCAGCAAGCGGCGGTGCACCACCGGCTATGGCTGCGGGGCCTCCTGCATCTCAGTGAACAAGGAGTGCGTCATCAGGGCCGCCAGCGCCATCGGCAAGGAGCGGTTGCGGCGGCTGCAGGAGCTAGTCAGGCAGGGCGACCCAAATGCCGGGAAGGTGCAGGCGGCCGTGCAGGCAGGGCGCAATCAAAAGGCCAAAGGCCTGTTGGAGGGCCGGCAAGTGGAGCGGTTGCGCGCAATGCTGCAAGATCCGGCGGTTGCCCAGATGGTCCGCAGCGGCAAGGTGCCCGCAGCAACGGCCGCGGCGCCCGGCCCCGGCCTGGGGGGGGCCGGCCTGGGGGGCCCCGGCCCAGGGGGTCTGGCAGGGACCGTGGCGGTCGTGGCGCCGGACTCCATCGCGGTGGATCCCAAGCGCTTCCAGTTCAAGCTCAACTCATCTGCCAGCGGAGAGGTTGGCTCCCTTGCCGGCATCAAAAAATGGGACGACAACCTCGCCGGGGTGATCTCGGTGTGGCAGGACCCGGCCGATGGCAAGACCTATGTCGTGAACGGGCACAACCGCCTCGCATTGGCCAAACGGATGGCGGCAGAGTCCGTGACGATCCGGTACCTCAAGGCCGCCAATGCCAACGAGGCCCGGGCGATCGGGGCCCTGCAGAACATCGCCCAGGGCCAGGGCAGCGGCATCGATGCAGCGAAATTCTTCCGGGATTCCGGCATCACCGATCAGGCGGCCGTTGAACGCGCCGGCCTCCCCCTCCAATCCGGCAAGGCCGCCCAGGGCCTGGGGCTGGCCCGGCTGCCCGAGTCGATGTTCCGTGCGGTCATTGACAACGAGCTTTCAATCGCCCGTGGCGCGATCATCGGCAATTCAGGGCTGAGCAAGGCCAAACAGGCCGAAATCGGCAAGCTGTTGCGGCAGCGCAAAAACATCTCCGATGGCACCCTGGCGGAGTACGTCGAAAACTTGGCCGTCAGCGAGGCCAGCAAGCAAGGGGCCCTTGACCTCTTCGGGGGGCAAGAAACGGTAGACAACGGCCTGGCCCGGGCGGAGCTTGCCAACAACCTGCGGCGCAAGCTGGCCCGGGAAAAATCGCTCTTTGCCACCGTCAGCAAAAGCCGCGCGGCCGAGGCCCTCCAGCAGAAGGCCGGCAACAAGATCAACCAACGAGAAAGCGCCGGAGTTGCCGCCGAGGCCGATCAGGTGCTGAGGGTGTTCAAGGAGCTGAAGGACAAGGCCGGCCCGATCGCCACCGCCCTCAACAGCGCCGCCAACCGCATGATGAAGGGCGACCCGGCCGCCCTAGTGACGAAGGAGCTGGAGGAGCAGGTGATCGCCGCCATGCAGCTGGAGCTGGAACGGGCCGGCTTGCGCAAACCGAAGCACATCGCCAACGAGGCACCCACGGCCAGCATGTTCGACAGCCTCATCAGCCGGATCATCCGCCTGGATGCTCGCGCCCGAACCACCCCGGGCCAATTGCCCTTGATGGCCGGTGGTGCCCAACTCGATCTGGGCATGCAGCGTGGCAACACCACCAGCCAGGCGGGCCGCAAGCCAGCGGCGGTAGGCCGGGCCGCCAAGGCCGCGGCGACCGGCAATAGCAAAGCCGGCAAGCCCTGCGGGGATGGTCACATCTCTGCAGCTCTCACCTGCCACAAAGGAGGTGCAGGGGCCGGCAATGGGGCCATGGTCTACGCCGGTGAAAGTGATGACGGCAGCCGGTTTGTTGATGCCAAGCCGAACGCCGCGCCGTTGTTCAAGATCCCCCCTCGCCAGGAAACACCAGCAAGCCCAACGGCCAGCAAAACCCCGCTGGCCGCTGCCATGCGCCAGGCAATCCAGCAGATGAAGGCGGCAGACGTTCGGCAGATGTCGATGCTGGCCAACCAGCTGTTCGAATCCGAATGGAGCCTGGAGCGCAAAGGCAAATGGAAGGGAATGACCAAAGCTGCCGCCCAACAGGCCTACATACAAGAGTTCGGCCAACTGCAGGAAGCACAAGCCCAGCGACAGCAGCAGAGTCAGCAAACTCAAACGGCAGGCAGTGGCACGCCGATGAAGCTGTCCCAGCGCATGCGACAGCTGACTGAGACGATGAAAGCGTCTGACGAGCGGATGGCAAAGTTGGGGAAACAGATCTTTGAGCTGCGCCGCAGGACGTTGGACCTGGATGATCCCTCGCCAGGTGCAATGCCAGGGGCCACTCGACGGGCACTGCCAAAGGGGAAATAAGCAATGTCAACCGACGGCCGCCTGGCGCTGCTCCAAACCCGACTTGATGCCCTGGCCGCCCGGCTTGATGCCCGTGCCCGTGCCCGATCGGCCCCCGGCCAGCTGGATCTGCTCACCGGTGGCGGAGCGCAAGCAGAACTCCCCCTGGGCGGCACCACCGGTCAAGGGGGCCGCAAGCCATCAGCGGTAGGCCGGGCCGCCAAGGCCGCGGCGACCGCCAACAGCAAAGCCGGCAAGCCCTGCGGGGAGTCCCACATCTCGGCGGCCAAGCAGTGCCGCAAAGGGGAGACAGGCGAAAGCCAGGAAGGCCAGGAAGCTCCAGCTGACAAGCCGGCAGCAGGGCGGAAGGGAGGACGCCCAACAGCACCTGCCGACCCCCGGGAGGGAACCACCGGAGCGGTTGAGTCTGGTGACTATGAATTCGCCCGAAAATCCGAGGTCCCGAACGCCGGGGAAGACCTGGCCCTATCGGCCCGCCATCGGCGAAACATGTTCTCGGGGTTGGCGGCGGAGGAAGCCGCCGGCACCGCCGAAAAGAACCTCACCCGCGACAACCTGCTCAAGGCCACACCCCATGACCTGATCACCGGCATGACCCCGGCCAACAGCTTGAGCAGCCTGCAGAGTTACCTCACGCTCCAGGCGTTCCCGGCGCGGCCGTACAGCGAGAAGGAACTGGCGGGTTACCAGCGGGCAATGGAACGGCAGGCGCGGCCAGGGATGCAGTCCATGGCTGTTTCTCCGGAAGGCCTGCGGAAGCAATATCACGATGCTTTTCAGCAGCTCCATGGGCTGGTTCATGCGCTACAAAAACATGCCGATCCTAATGCCAATCGTTTAGTCATTCTAAAATGGATTAACGATAAGGTTCGAGAGTTACGGCAGCAAACAGGCGACACGTCGTCTTATGCAATCGGAACAGCAAAAGACCCATACAATCCTGTAGCCAACAGTCTGATTGATTTTTCGCGGCGCATTGGCCGCCGGGGGACTACCTCCGTCCCTGGGAAGATGGAAGATTTCTCCCGTCGGCTCAAGGCCGCCATGGGCAACGACTTTGGGTCGGCTAAAACCACCTTGGAAAAGGCGAGGGAAATTGCGACCCGGATCATGGAGGGCAGCAGCGTCAACGAGGCCTTCGGGACCGTCGGCGCCAATGGCAAGCGGCGCTTTAATCCGGCGGATCTCTACGTGGCCCCGGCCAATCGCCAAGGGGGCCGCAACGTCGGTGGCTCGACGATTGAGCAGGGCACCGATTTCATTCTCCAGGGTTCCGGGTTCCGAGGTCTGCAGTTTGGCAACAGCGTTAGCGATGACGAGCGCAAGCACCACCTGAAGAAGGCGGCCGAGGCCCTAGCCGACCTGGCCGATGTGACCGGCCTGCCTGATGAAGCCATGGGCTTGAAGGGTTCTCTGGGCCTGGCCATTGGCGCCAGAGGGCGAGGTGCTGCACTGGCTCACTTCGAGCCAAAGCTCAAGGTGATCAACCTCACTCGCAAACGGGGCATCGGCACCCTCTCCCACGAATGGGGCCACGCTTTGGACAACTACCTGGGGCTGAAGGCCGGGGTGGCGGCGAGCAGCGCCCCCAATAGCGACAGAATCCACCCGGACCACGTTTTCCTCACCAACTCAGGCAAACCGTGGGAGAAGGATCCCCAAAACCCATCCCCCGTGATCGACGCGATGAAGGCCGTGAAAGAGGCCCATGTCACATCGGGCTTCATGGATCAAGTGGATAAGGAGTCCAGGGGCCTGAAAAGGGCCATGGTTTTCAATGAGGACTACTGGCGTTCGCGGCCAGAGATGTTCGCTCGATCATTTGAAGCCCACATTGACCGCAAGCTGCAGGCCCTTGGCCGGGCGAACACCTATCTGACGCAGACCCCCGACTCTTTGCTATGGCCGACTGCTGAGCAGTCCGAAGCAATGGCGCCAGCCTTTGATCGGCTGATGGCCGCCGTGCGCGCAGAGCACTTTGCCAACGCACCAAAGCGTAATGATGCAAGGGGTGTCCGCATTGATCGTTTCATGGCCGCCTTGGCACGCAACACGCCTCAGAAGCCGAGAAAGCAGCCAGGGCAAACTGAACCCGAGCAAAAATCCGAATCTCCCGCCACCAAAGCCCCGATCAACTGGGACAACGTCGCCAGCGAAGTGAAGACCATGCTGGAGCTGGACCCCAAGGATCCAGAAGACGGCACCGATTAGAGGGCCAGCAGGGCATCGGCCGATACCTGCAGCACCTGGCAGATCACCCTGATCTGCGCCGGGGATGCCGAGGCCCTGCCCAGCTCAAGTTTGGCGATCCAGGGCTGGCCGACACCGGCGCATTCAGCCAGCTGGGCCTGGGTGAGGCCCCGCCGGTGGCGGGCGGTTCGGATGCGGCCGCCCATCTCCCGCCGGACGTACGGGGCAGGAGGGACCACAAATGGGCGGTCCTCAAACATGCCGATGCGGAATAAAACACGATTCAGGCTAAGGAAACCCGCAGTTTGGTATCTCATCCGAACTGGGTGGTGTGAGCGAGGAATGGAGGTTTGACCGTGGCGCCATTAGCCCCAACTGGGAGAAAACCCCAGATGGGTTCTTGCGTGTCCATGGAACCTTCAGCCGTACCGGTTGTCTCTCCTACAAGCGAGCAGACGGCAGCACCCAGGTCGAATATCGCCCGGAAGAAGAGGTTGCTCATCGCGATTCAATTCTTTCGCTTGGGGGATTGCCCGTCACCCATGAGCATCCCCCAGAGCTGCTGACCCCTGCCAACACTCGGCAGTATCAACGCGGATCGACTGGAACCGAAGTCGTATACGACAACGGTTTTGTCAAAGGCGTCGTCATCCTCACAGACGCCGAACTCATCGCCGCCGTTGAACGCGGCGATGCCAGGGAATTGTCGATTGGCTATCGCGTTCAGATTGATCGCACACCAGGGGTTACGGCCACAGGTGAGCGATACGACGCGATCCAGCGACGCATCGTGGGAAACCATTTGGCGGTGACCAAGGAAGGCCGATCTGGGTCTGAGGTCCGGCTGCACATGGATTCCGCATTCTCGATCGATCCACCACCCTCTCCGCCATCACCCCCCCCCTTGGAGGCCCATGAAATGACCACGGCTGTTGCAGCACTGTCCAGCGCCACCGCGACCTTGGCCACCGCCCTGGCGGGCCAAAGCCGCTCGGATGGCAAGCAACGCTCCATGCTCATGCAGGAAATGGCGATGGATATGGATCCTGAAGATGACCCCGACGGCGACCCCGAGGAAACCTCTGAAGAGGAGGGCATGGAACCCGAAGTTATGCGAAAGCCCAAAAAACCGATGGCCAGGCGTCGCCGTAGTGACAGCGTGGTGTCACGGCAGGAATACGAGCGGGTGGTGAACGCGCTGGCTGACAGCGAGCGAGCACACCAGACGGATCTTGGCCGGATGGATGCGATCAGCGAACGGCTCGCCGAACTGGAAGCAGATCTGGACAAAAGGCTCGATTCCAGCGAGATCTGTCTCGATGCGCTGGTCACCGAAAAGCTGGAGCTGCTGGAGCGGGCCAATGAATTGGCCGGTGAACGAATTGACCATTCCGGCCTATCGACGCGACAACTGCAACTGGAAGCAATGCAGAAATCGGGTGTGGCGATCGAGCGCTTCGATAGTAAATCCGACGAATACGTGGCCGCGGCATTCGACACCTACTGCGATGCCAACACCAGCCCCAACCGCCTGGACCACTCATCCGCTCTGAAGCTCCTGCTTGGCAAAACTTCGGGCAATTCTGAACCCGATCCCCGCGAAATATTTAAACAACGGCTTGAGAATGTTTCTCGACAACCGTTGACCAGCAATTGACCTCTCATTACTTAACTGTCCTCTTGCTAATTGACCATGGCCTTGATCGTTACACCCACTGCATCAGTCGTTGATGACGGCGCCCAAATTGCCTATCCGCTGACCATGGATCGGGGCAACCCCGGCCAAATTGCCGATCTACGGGACGCGACCATAGCCACTGGGCACAATGAAACCGCAGCTCGGATCCCGTTTGGCATTCCGGTGAGGCTGAACGGCTCTGGCCTCCTCAACAACAGCTGTATTCCCCTCACGGCCGCCGGCAGCATTTTGGGGCTAACTGCCCGGACTGCAGTTGCCGAACGCGATGGCCCCTCCGGTGCCTACGCCGATGGCATCCCGATTGGTGCCGCCGTCAATATTCTTACCCGTGGGCCCCTCTACCTGGAGGTGATTGAAACCGTGGCGCTGACCGACAGCCTGCGGTACTTCAAGTCCGGTCCAAATGCCGGCAAGTGGGGCAAGACAGCATCGGCTGGCAATTCGCTGCTTCTGACCGCTGGTAACTGGGCAATTCGAAAGGCCGGCGCCGTAGGAACCGTCCTGCTTCTGGAAATCAACACCCCAGCGGCATTGAGTTTCACTGCCGACTGATCACTTTTCCCAACCCTTCGCCAATCATCACCATGGCCACTCGACTTGATGCCCAGGCAGCCCCTGGAGCCTTTCTGCAAAAGGAGCTGCAATACGTCCAAGCCAGGGCATACGTAAAGGAATACCCCGAGATTATCTATCCCAAAATCTTGCCGGTCAGTTTTGAGGTTCCGGAGGGTGCCGATACCCATAAGTACGATATTTGGGATCGTGTTGGCGAGGCGGACTTTATAAGCGACAGCGGTGATGATCTGCCCACTTCAGATGTTAAGCGAGGTGAGGTTATTAACGCAATCCGTCAGATTGGCACTTCGTTTAGGTACACCACTGATGAAATCCGCAAAGCGCAGTTTTCAGGAATTAGGCTTGATCAGCGCAAAGCTGATTCTGCGACCCAATCAATTGAAGAGCGGCACAATCGGTGTGCTCTCTTCGGGGCGCCTGGCACAGGTCTAAAAGGATTCTTCAACCATCCAGCCGTAGACAGGCTGGTGCTCACCGGCAGCGCCACCGACGGCTGGTTTGATGCCGCAAATATCACCCCTGACCAAATGGTTGCCATCCTCAATGAAGGCATTACCTATCAAGGCACTGTTTCCAACCAAGTTGAGGCCGCTGACAGTCTTCTGATGCCCTATGTCGACTGGCGCAAGGTGACCACCACAAAGATGGGGACTAACGATTCCAAGACCGTGCTGAACTTTTTCTTGGAATGTAACCCTCAAATCAAGCGGGTAATGCCAATCAACGAATTGGAACCGTCAAAATCCGGCGGCAACCTTACTGCCAGGCGGATGGTTTTGTACAAATATTCCGAAGATAAAATAAAGTATATGATCTCCATGGCAACCAAGTTTTTACCTCCTCAGCCCATCAATCTGGCCTTTAAGGTCCCTGCCGAAAGCAAAAGCGCCGGTACACAAATCACATTCCCCAAGTCCGTGACCTACATCGATAAAGGCTGATCATCTTAATTCTGATTCACATACCCAATCGCCTCCCGTTTTATGGCTGCTACTGCAACTGTTCCCGCTTCAGCCTCTGCCAAGCCTGAGGTTGTTTCCGCCCTGGCGCCGGACCCTACGCCTCCCGCCGCCCCAGCCGCTGAAGTGGAGGCTGGGGCGGCGGCTCACCGCCGTCTTGCCATCGCCTACACCCCTGAGGTGATCGAGGCGCAGACGGCTGCGATCCCCGCTGGCGACTTTGTCGTCTGTTGGGTGGGCCAAGAAGAGCGCCTCATCCTCAAACCCGGGCTGAATTTCGACATCGATCCTGGGCTGTGGGAAAAAGCCAAGGAGCGCGCCAGCGTCCAAGAACTGTTGGGTCAGCGGGCGATTGAAGAGATCGACCTGGGCGGCCCGACCGTTAACGACACACCCGCCTTTGGCGTCACGGTGATCAAAACGTGCGACCAGTCCACGGCACTGCGCTTGGTGCATGTGTCGCGTGATGCCAAGCAGCTAGAAGGCTGGCTGGCCATGGAAGAGCGCACGCCGGTGCGCAACAACATCGCCAACAAGCTCAGGCAGCTCAAGGACGGGAAGAGCTGATCATGGCGGTCCCGACCCTGGAGGCATTCCTGGAGAGATTCCCGGAGATGGTCATTCACCCGGTGCCGGTGATTGAAGATGCCCTGCTGGTGTCGGGAAAACTGTGTGCTGCGGAAATTTGGGGCGACCTGCACGACAGCGGTGTGGGCTACTACGCAGCCCATCTGCTTGATCTGCGCAACCGCGAGATCGGCGCCATGGTCGGCCAGGCCGTCACGGGCATCTCTGGCACAGGGGTGAACGCCACCTTCTACGGCCAGCAATACGAAGCGCTGCGCTCCACGCTGCCCGTCTTGGGGATGGTTTTCTGATGTCCATTCCGTCGCTGCCGAGCTCAAACTACGGCACCCACGCCAATGCTGTCCTGACATTTGTGGTGAGCGGCTTTGCCACGGTGGACGACCCGGAGACGGGCAATCCGGTGCCCCGGCCGGAAACGCTCACCTACACCGCAGCGCTGCGTATCGCACAGCCCGACTGGAAGGGCCAGCCGGGGATCGACATGACCGACTACAACTGCTCGGGCCGGCTGCTGGAGCCCCCCACCCTGGATCCACGGCTCACCAGTGGCTCCCAGGCAGAGGCCACCATCAATGGCTACAGCGGCACCTTTGAGCTGCGGCCGGACATCGGCATCAATCGGGTGGCCCTGCCTGCCATCCGCCAAGCGATCCATGGCAAATTCACCATCGTCGGAGGCAGCCGCTGATGCCAATGGTCGACCTGCGGATCAATAGTGCCATCGATGAGACCTTCACCGATTTTGCGGCCTACCTGGCCCGGCGTTTTACGGCCGAAATCCGGGAGGACAAATGGAACTGGCCCACCGATCCCTCCCCCCGGGACATCGTGGACACCGGCAACCTCGCCAAATCGCTACGGGTGGTCGGGCCCGAAACGGTTGATAGCCGCATAGAGATTCGTTTTGAGTGGGCAGCTCCTTATGCGGCTGCCGAGCATGACGGTGCGGTTTTCAAGCGAACCGGCAGCAACGGGCAGGCCCTGACGATGCCGGCCCGGCCCTGGTCCCGGCCGGTGCTGTATGACCGGACCACCCTCCAGGAGTACTTCGAGCGGCGTTATGCTTTGGCCATGCAGCGCCAGGGCGATGGGGAAGAGCCTGAGGATGTGGCATGAGCGACCAGCTGGTCGAACGTGGCGCCAACCTGCGCCAGATCCGAGAGCAGCTGCTGGATCTCTTCGGCGCCCAGCTGGGCGTCTACGTCCTGCCCTCTGGGGCGACCAGGATTGCCTTTTGGATCACCGGCGGCGGCAAGGGTCAGCATCGGGTGCCACCGGATTGGCGGATCCGCGGCATCGAGGCCGTTCTGCAGCGCCGTCCCGTTCGGCAGCCGCTCGGCGGCATCGGCACGATCATTACCAACCGCATCTGGTCGTTGACATTTGTGTGTTACGACTCGACCCAAACCCTGGATGAAATCGACCTGTTGATCCTCCGGGCCTTTCCGGATGCGCAACGGCGCCCCCGTGCTGCCACCGACGACACCTACGAGCAGCTGAATGTGGAGCTGCCGGATGTCGTTACTATTCAACCAATACAACTCACTTAGACCCCCCCCACAATGACTGAAATTGCAATCGGCGCCAGCATCCACAAAGCAACCCGCAGTCTGGTACGGGTGGTTCCCTTAACCCTGCCCAATCGCTTATATGCAACCAGGGATAGCGCAGGCTTGATCACCCTGCCAACCCTACCTACAGGACAGGGCTACGTCAATATGCCAGGTGTCACTAAACTTTCCTTTCAAATTGACGACAGAGAAGAAGAGTTCAACCTATTTGGCGATAATGGCTGGCAAGATTCTGTGACAGTAGGCTCAAAAGTCACCGGTTCAGGTGAGATATTTTTTATGCGCAACATCCAAGTCTCAGCAGCTTCGGCGCCAGTATTCCAGGGCGACTACTCCGCAGACTTTGCCATAATTGAACGGTCGCGCTACGACAAAGATTTTGAGGTTTATATTGAATTTCTCAAGGAAATGGGCCGCGCTCAAGGTACAAGCGGTGATTTTGTTTATGATTATGCTGGATTTAACGGCGTATTTAGGGGATACAATGATCCCAATGCCAGCAACGCGGGCCTTACCAAAATCAGTTTTAATCTGATGAGCCGCAACGATGCAGTATTTGGCCGTTACATTTCCGGCCCAACCCCTCTGCCAATTGGAGAAATCCAATCCACCCAGCTAGCGACGGCGCCGAGCTCGGGCACCCGTCGCTGGGCCACATCCCCGGTGGACAACGCATCCTCCGTGGCAGTTTCGGCCGCGATCACCGTCACCTACACCAGCGACGGCACCGCTGCCCTGACGCAGCTTGCCCTCCCCCCGACCGGTGGCGGTGGCTTCCGCCTGGAGAATGCCTCCTCAGGCGTCCAGATCTTGGCGGGCGTGGCGCTGGCAAACAACGTGGTGACGATCACCCCGGCCGCTTCCCTGCCGGCGGCCACAATCCTGCGGCTGCGGGTGGCCGATGGCGCCATCCAGCAGTCGGTGGACGCCTCCAACAACGCATCGGCCAACGGTGTGCGCAAGCCCCTGCTGGGCTTTGCCACCACCTTCCGGACTGCGTGAACCTCATCGCCAGCCGGAGCCCTCGATGAATGACCCCGGCTTCTACCCCCTATTTGCGGCAGGGGACGGCTCCTGCCATTTGATCCACTGCAAAGTGACCTGCAACCGCATGGAGGTGGCCGTGATGATCATTGAGCCATCGTTTGGCGATGAATGGGCCCAGGTAACATCGGAGGCGGACTACGGGGGCGATCGTTGCGCCGTAAAGCTGCCAGCAGCCTGCGTGAATGCAAGCGAAAGACTTAAGATCTATAACGCAAGCCTTCCCTACAAAACGCTCGAATGACGACCAAGGCAAGGGATGCAGTCTTTGCATCATTTGAAGAACAATTTGTTGAATTTGGCCCCATTCGATTGCGGCAATACAGCGATTTGCTAGGTGGAGAGATTGAGGAATATGACCGGCAGCAACGGGAATCGGCCCAGTTGATGCTGCAGGTGAGTGAGATTGCTCGAACCATTGGCGAGCACCCGAATTCTGGGATGGATGCCGATCAGGCTTTCGTCCTGCTGAGCAGCCCTCAAACCGATGCCGCTCTCAAGATCTCCGTGGCCATGAAATGGGGCCCCCCGGGCGGCTTCGGGTGCATTGCGCCCTTGTTGCCTGCAAAGGAGGAGCAGCACACCCGCATGATCACCCTGGCGGTGCTTAGCCGCGGCTCCGCCCAGGTGAATGGCGAATGGCTGCCCCTGCGGGAAGGCTGGAGCGACGCAGACTCCCGGGCGCTGCCGGGCAAACTCCGCACCGCCATCATCAATTTCATGGTGCAAGAAGGCAAGGGCGGGCCCCAGCCGGCAGAAGCGGGGGAGGCGGGGGGCGCCGGGGGGGGAAAGCCCCAGGGGGCGCCAGAAAGCAAACCATCCACGAACAAATAGCAAACCTACGGGCGTTTTTAGAGCGAAAACCAACCGATTGGAATAGCATCTACTTTCGCCTGGCTAGTTCTGATCTGCATGATCCCCGCTTTCATGCAGATCAATTCCATTTGCAACCAGTCGGCCACATCTTTAAGGCGGTCGAATGGCTCAATGAGCATGATCAGCAGAAGGCCAACATCCTCTCCCACACCACGGCCCGGCTGGCGGCGATCGTCCTGGCGATTGGATCCCAGGGCACGGCCAAAAGCGACCACACCGAATTTCTGCCCTTCTTGGCGCCACTCCCTGGTGGCAAGCCCAACATCAAGCCAGCTGTGATCGCCACCATTGAGGGGCTGATTCGCGCCAGGCGTCTGCCCATGGCCATCGTCGCCCTGCTGGCGGAGGACATTCGCTCGACCATGAAACCGGCAGAATGACCAACAGGCAAATGGTTCGTTGGCAGGTGGGGATGTCGATCTCGGTGCTGCCGTACTGCGGCTCTATGGCGATCGCAGCGAGCTGGACAAAGAACTAGAGAAACTGCGTCGATATACCGAACAATTAGAAAAGCAGGGCATCAAGGTCAAATTTGACGCCGAAACCGGCAACGCCACCCGCGAGGTGAACACCCTCCAACAGAAGCTGGTGGGCCTGCGCAGCACGCTGGAGGCCGTGAGCCGGGGCATGGAGGGAGATGCGTCGGCCTGGGAGGGCCTCGCCGACATGCTCACCAAGGCGGGCAAGAGCGCCGATGGCGGCTCTGGCGGCATCTCCAAAATGGCCGGTGGCCTGGCCGGCCTCAGCCGGGCGGCCGGGGTGGCGCTGCCAATCCTGGGTCAGATCGGCCTGGCGGCCATGGGCCTGCAGGCAATTTTCAACGGTGTGGCCGCGGCCGTTGGCTCGATCACCGGGCCCCTGCAGGCCCTGTCTCAGCAGACGGGCGAATTCAACAAACAGGTGGCTGAGGCCAGCATCTTCACGTCACAGGCCTTTGCCGTGATCGGCCCGGACGGCAAAGCCATTGAGGGGACCTCAAACCAGATGCGGGCCCTACGCGGCCGGATCACAGGCGAATTCAAGGAAATCCAAAAGGAAGTGGCGATGATTTCGGGCGCTACCTCCAGTGAGGTGTACGACGCATTTAATATCATCAGCCAGAACAACTCTGGATTGGGTAAGCAGGGCGAAAACCTTAGCAATGTCACCAAGCTTTCGACTCGCATCGCTGCGGCAATGGCGACGCTCAACATCCCTGGTTATCAGTTGCGGGGAGAGGCCAGCAGCCTGCTGAGCGGCAATGTTCAACCTGGTGATGAGCTGGCGATGAAGCTGTATGGCCAGGGAGCTGGCGAGCGGATCCGCACCCTGCAAGCAGAAGGCAAATACTATGACGACTTGATGGATAAACTAAATAAGCTATATGACGGGCAGAAAGTATTAGCGGCATCACTGGAGAACACGCTGAGCAATTTCCAAGATGTGATGCAGTCAATAAATACGAGTGGTGGCCAGGGATTTGAACGTGGGTCAGCCCGTGCACTACAGGCAATTTTGACGCCGCTGACGGAATTAAAAGACACCTTTGGCGACATGATGCGATCCATAGGCGAAGGCCTGGAGCCAGTCATCGTGTTGGCGGGGCAGCTTGCCGGCGCACTGGTGCCGGTGTTATCAGTTGGCGCCTCTATCATTCAAATTGGTAGCGACATCACAGCTCTGGTTGGGAACCTTGCCGACGCCATACTTACGCCAATTATTCAGTATGTGACGGCTGGTCTTACCACAATCGCCAAGATGTTTCAGCTATTGGCGTCGCTGGTATCGACAATGCTGCGGCCAATCACGCTGTTTTTCCGGTTGATTGGCCAGCAGGGGGGAGACTATAGCGATAACGCCTTCGACAAAATCAACGACACCCTGGATAGCCTTATAGAGAAAAGCGACAGGCTGGGTGCAGTTATCTCGAAACCTTTCATTGAAGCCGCTAAGGCTGCCGCCTGGCTGGAGGGCAAGGCCCGGGGGCTGAGCGACAAGGAAATCATGGCGCGGCAAGCCGATATTGCCGCCGAATTTGCCGACAAAATCGGCACCAACGACAAGATCAGCCTGCGCAGCATCAATGTCTCGCCGCTGGCCAAGCAGATGCAGCAGGAGGCGGAGAAGCGCTACGCCGGGGCGATTCCAGAAGAGAAGCAGCTGGCCAAGACCAGAGAGCTGGCCGACATCAAGGAGAAGATCTACAACAACGAGATCACCGCCCTCAACCAGGGGCTGGCCCTGCTGCAGGCCCAGCGGGCCGTGCAGGAGAAGCTGTTTGGCTTGGCCGATGCTCGGCGCGGGCTGGAAACCCAACGGGCTCAGTTTCAGGTGTCGGTGGCGGCATCCCCCGAAGCCCGCGCCCAGGCCAGAGACCGCCGCAATCAACTGGCCAGTACCCAGGAGCAGCAACGGATTCGTGAGCGGGTCACCGCCTTGCAGTCGGAGAAGGCAATCCAGCAGCAGCAGCTAGAGATCAGCATCCGCCAGGCGGCCATCCAGCAGCAACAGCTGACCATCCAGCGGGCCGAAATCGACGTGCAGCGGCTCAAAACCCGGCTGGCGATGGAGGAGTTCTATCAAAAAGCCCAAAACGCTGCTCCCAACTCTGCTGAGCAGAAGTCTTTGCTTGCCAACTACCAAGTACAGAAGGACATTCTCAACATCTATCGCCAGCAGCTGGAAGCGGCCGATCGCGCCGTGGCCCTATCCGCCGAAGGCGCCACCAACCTGCGCCGCACCGGCGCCCTGCAGCAGCAAAGCCTCGACATCCAGCAGCGGGCACTGGGCGTCCAGGTCGAAGCGGCCAACCTCTCGTTGGCCCAGCAGCGGGTGTTGACCCGGCTGAACGAACAGGAACAGGCGATCAAAAACAACCTGGCCGAACGCACCCAGGTGGAAACCCGGTTGCAGAACGGCCGCCAGCAGGAGATCGCCATTCTTGAGCGCCAGCGCAATGCCCAAGAGAAGCTGCAGGCGATCGAAAAAAGCCGGACCGACCTGGCCAAGGCCCGCCTCGATGCCAATGCGCAGGATGCCGAGCGCATGCTGTCGCTGGCCCAGGCCCAGGCCGATGCCCGCAACAACCCCACATCGGTGTCGGCGGTGATCGGCGCCCAGATCGAGGCCCTGGCCCTCGGCCGCACCGGTTTGGTGAGCGAGGCCGATGCTGTCCGGGAGCTCTACGACGCCAAGGCCCGGCAGCTCAACCTGGAGCAATCGGTTGCCCGTCAGCAGCTGGAGTTCCAGCAGAAGCGGGAGGCTTCCGAGCAGCGGATCGCCCTGCTGCGCCTCCAGGTGGAGCGCACCAGCCAGAACATCGCCATTTTGAACCTGGAAGCAGCCAAAGAACAGCTGAAAAACCAGGCCCAACGCGACACCCTTAGTGGCGCCACCGGGGCCGCGGCGCCTCCAGTGGTCGCGACGGGGGGGCGCATGATTTCAGGGGCCAGGACCAATCGCACCCGCGATCCTGATGCGGAAGCAACCGGCTGGGACATCGTGGTGCCTGGTGGCCGCGGCGGTGCTGTCACCAATCCATTCGGGAAACTCACGATCACCGGCACCGGCTTTCAGGGCCGCGGTGCGGGATCAACTGGCAAAGGGTACGGCAGCTGGGTCAGCGGAGAGTTCAATATCGGCGGCAAGAAATACGAAATGCTGCTCGGTCACTTCGACAGCATTGACGTGGCCAAAGGGATGACCCTTGGACCCGGCGACCGCATTGGGAGCCAGGGCATTACGGGCCGGACCTTTGGGACCCATGTCACCACCCACGTCAACCCCAAAGGCGGGGCATCAACGGCTGACGCTTGGCAAGCGCTGGAAGCACTTACTCGTGCGTGGGAAACGGGACGCATGGTCCCTGGGTCAGGTTCAGCCGCGCTCCCCGCCATGGCGTCAAGACCCCGCAGTGGGCCCGACATCTTCGCCGGTATTGACATGAATGGCCCCATGCCAGATGCAACACCAGCACCGCTACGGCGGCTGCCAGGTGGCTCGGCGCCGATGCTGGCCGCCCAACCCCTCGAAAAGCCGCTGAACAGCCTGGGCAACAGCCTCCAGGCCAACACCGACAGCATGGAGCAGACGCGCCAATTGCTGGCCAACATTGACACCGCGATCAAAGACCTGCAGGATGAATTGGGAGGGACCAGAACCCGCAATGAATTTGACACCGAAGCCCTGAGAATCAACCAGGCGGAGCAGAGCAGGGCCATGGATGTGGAGCGGATAAGCGCCCAGCTCAAGGCTGAAATCCTTAACTCCCCCCGCGGCCGACTGGCTGCCGGCCTGACGGAGGACACCGTGGGCGGGTTGGGCGGCGGCGTCCGCCAAGCGCTTTCTACGGCAATGCAGGGCGGCGACATCCGGGGGGCGATCGCCCAGGCCCTGGCCGGCACCGCCGATCGCCTGGCCCAGACCACCCTCAATTCCATCCTCGCCCCCCTCGAACAGCTGCTCACCGGGAACCTGTTCCAGGCCCTTAGCGGCTTTAGCGGGGCGGCCGGGCAGCAGATGACCGCTGCCCAGCTGATGCTGCGGGCGGGTCAGCTGATGGCCCAAAGCGGCGTGGGCAGTGGCTTTACACCAGGTGGCGGTGGCGGGCTGGGGTTGATCGGCGACCTCTTCGGAGGCCTAGGCCCGGGTGCAGGGCTTGTGGGTGCCGGCATCAAGGGCCTAGGCAGCGCCTTCAATGTCACCGACTTCCCGCTGGCCCAGTTTGCCGCCGGCGGTGTCTCCCATGGCCCCAAAAGCGGGTACGCGGCCATGTTGCATGGCACCGAGGCCATTGTTCCCCTGCCGAACGGCCGTAGCCTGCCGGTGCAGCTGCAGGGAGGGGCGGCCGGCGGCGGCTGGGGCGGCGGATCAATCACCATCCCGATCAGCGTCGACGCCAAGGGCACGGCCGTCGCTGGCAACAACGAGAAGGGTTCAAGGTTGGGCGAAATGTTCGGACAGGCGGTGCAAGAGGTGCTAATCCGCGAGAAACGCCCCGGCGGCATTCTCTACAACTGATGCCCTTCACCCTGCCAGCCAGCCCCCGGCCGATCTACCCGGCAACCGAAACCACCAAGCCGGAGCTGCGGGGGAGCCAATTTGGCGACGGGCCGGAAGACCGCAAAGCCCTGGGCCTCAACCAGTTCCCCGTCACCCTGCCGCTGCAATGGGCGCCGCTGCCAATGGACCAGGCCAAGATCCTCACCACCTTTTTTGAGGCGCGCCTGCGCAACAACCAGGCCTTTCTCTGGACGCCACCGGACCGCCCTCAAGCGCGTTGGCGCTGCCCGCAATGGTCGCTGGATGGGGCTGGCCGCGGCTTGTATGTGCTCAGGGCCGTCTTTGAGCAGTCCTTCGGGATCCGATGACCTACTCCACCTTCCCGGCGGTGCCGTTAAAAAGCGAGCTGAGCAAAGAGGTGCGCAGCCTCGCCACCAAACAGCCCTTGGGGGACGGCTACACCTACATCACTCAGTTCGGGCTGCATCCGCTGGAGGAGACCTGGCGGGTGCGGATGCTGATCAAGCTCAGTGAAGCAGCCACGGTTCGGTCTTTCCTGGAGGCCCGGGCAACCGATGGGAAACCATTCCTCTGGACGCCGCCAGACCATGCGGGGGGCAGCACTCCCATGTGGAAGGTCGAAGAATGGCCAATCGCCAGGGAATTTCAGTCCAGGGTAAAAATTGATCTGCTGCTGCGTCGGATATGGGGAAAAATGGCACCACCTGGGAACAGGATTGGTGGGGTTCCGCATTATTGCCGGGGTCAACCCAATCTTGAGGCTGGCGTTTGGGTCCGTTGGGTTGGGGTCCAGTGGTTTGAGCGCAATTACGCGGGGCTAGGAGGTGGGTCTGGTCCATGGGTTCCGGTGACAATCAATGTCAACACTGGTTGGAAACCCTTGCGCACAACAAGTGGCGAGTTAATTACATACGGTATTGGAGGCGCTGAAGTCGACCCCATAGGCCCGTATGGACTCACAATTAGCGCGTCGAAATATCTTGGGCCCTGGTATTCAAACATAGATATTTACTTTTCCGCCTGGGGCTCTGCGGCATCCATTGCTGGCAGCATGGATGCGTTTTATATGTATACGGCTAACCCCGAGGAGCCTCTTGATTCTAGTAATATCAATTATGGCTTTAGTTTTGGTCGAACCGCTCCCGACACCACAAATTTCGCCACATCCAGGGGACGCTGGGAGTTTGCCAACGCCTCCTATGAAGTGGTTTTCACCTGGGATGGATATTCCAAGCTGCGTCCAGGTGCCGTAATCTAAATCATGATGGATTCAACACTCAGGGCTGAACTCGCGTCAATGGAACCTGGTTCCATCATCGAATTGTTCGAGATCGAAACTAACTGCCGAGTCCACGGCGTTGATCAAATCTTCAGATTTTCAAACACCTATAGCGCTTCCAGCACAGTGATACCAGTGATTTGGGCCAGTAATTCCTATTGGCCAATCACAATTGAAGCCGACGGCTTTGCTTATGACGGCAAAGGGGTGCTGCCTTCACCCACATTGCGGCTGGGCAATGTCAATGGTGAAATCTCCGCAATCCTCAATGAGGTCAATGCCTTCACCCCGGGCAACGACCTGGGCATGGCCAAGTTCACCAGAATCAGGACCCTGGCCAAGTTTCTTGATGCCGCTAATTTTGATGATGGGGTGAATCCTTACGGCACACCCAATCCGGCAGCGACATTCCCGCCAGAGATTTATTACTTTGACAAGAAGGAGCTTGAATGCCGCGATGTGGTGGAATTCAAGATGGAATCAGCGTTTAGCTTGGTGGGTGAACGGGGCCCCAGGCGGCAATGCCTCAAGCAATGCACCTTTGTATTGGGAGGCGATGGCTGCAGCTACAACGGCCCTAACTTTTTTGACGAAAACAACAATCCAGTCGCATCAGCCGAATTGAGCGTCTGCAGCCAGACGCTTACTGGTTGTCGATTACGCCATGGCGAAGGCGCTGAACTTCCATACGGTGGTTATCCAGGTATTGGCAATTACAATGCCTGATCGCCAGCAATGAACAGCCAGACCCGTGCTGCAGCGCTGCAGGCCGCAGTGGCCGAGGCCCCCCGCGAAAGCTGCGGCCTGGTGGTGGTGGTGGGCGGCAAGGAGCGCTACTGGCCCTGCCGCAACATCAACCCGATTCAGACCGATTTCAGCATTAATCCAGCCGACTACCTGGCCGCCGCCCGGGCCGGAACAATCGTGGCGGTGATCCATTCCCATCCCGACGGCTTCCCACATCCATCTGATGCCGATCGCACCGGCTGCGAGAAGTGGGGGATCCCCTGGCACATCGTCTCCCCGCACCTGGGTGACGGCCAGGGCCAGTGGTTCAGCTTCGAGCCCAGTGGCTGGAAGCCGCCGTTGATCGGTAGGCAATGGTCATGGGGGGTTCACGACTGCTGGGCGCTAGTACGGGACTGGTACGCCGAGCAAAACCTGCATTTGCCGGACTTCGAGCGGCCCGCTGACCCAGAAGAGTTCCTGCGCCAGCCCCTGTTCGAGAGCCTCTACGTTGATGCCGGCTTCTTTGCGGTGCCCCGGGAGCAGATCCGGGCCGGCGATGCCGTTCTGCAAAGCCGTTTCGTGCCCGGGCTCAACCATGTGGGCGTCATCCTGCCCGATGGCCGCCTGCTCCATCACGTAGAGGGCCGCCTGTCGAGCTCTGACATCTACGGCGACGGCCACCAGCGCAGCACCGGCCGGGTGTTGCGACCGTTTGCCTGGAAGGACAAGAGCCCCTGGACTTAGGGGCCCTTGGGCGCTCGCCGCCGCCCCCCGAGCGTTTGCCGTTCCCCGGGCGTTATCAAATCGAACTATCCGGTATTTCCGGACAGTTCAGAGGCGCTCGAACAGCCAGCTGGGCCGCCCCGGGGGGAGGGTGCTGCCGAGATCACCGCAGCCGATTTTGCCCTGGCCAATCAGCTGCCAGCCATCGCGGCTGGCGCCGATGCCGTGGTGGCGCGACCAATCGTTGATGCGGTGGGTGGTGATGCCCAGGATCCGGGCCAGCTCCGGGCCCGCAATCTGCTCACCGCGCCGGAACCGCCGAACCTGATCAGGCTCGATCGGCCGCAAGTGCCGGCAAACCATGGTTTCGGATGGCTGGGCCGCCTGCCAGGGATCGGGCTCCGGCAACGGCGCCGGAGCGGCGACGGAATCAGATCGGCGACGGCGCCGGACTGGCAAATCCGCTGGGGTTGGGGTGGCCGGAATGGCCGGCAGGGCCGCCACCGAACCAGTCGCCGAGAAATCCCCGGCAACTGGTAAGGCGGGCTTACAGGTTGGGGGGAGCACCAGCTGGGCATAGCGCTGCACCAGCCAGCCCATGAAATGTGTGGCCAGGGGCTGGGCATAGCGCAGCGAGCGCGGCACCTCATGCGCCGCTCGGCCCTCGATGGCAGCTTCCACCTCCTTGGCATAGGCCGCAACGATCTCGTTCCAGTCCGCAGGGGCGGTCACCGCCGAGAACCCAAAAGCTGTGGCGGCTCCCCCCAGGGGGGTGGCTCCCGTGCCGGCCGCGGCGGCTCTGGCCCCTTGGGTCTGGGCCCCCTGGGCACCGGCATGCTGGGCCGCGGCGCCCTGGGCCTGGGCCTGCAGCACCTCCAGAAACCAGCCATCCATCCAGACGGCAAAGGCGGGACTGATCCACCTGGCCAAATCCACGGCCAACCTGGGGTGGATCCAGGTGCCTTGAAGCTCAGGCCGGCCGCCTTGGATCGACCGAATCAAGCCCCCAATACCCGTGGCCGGAAATCCGGTAACGGCTGCAAGCGCTGCGATATACGACTTTGTTCGGTCGTTTGCCTGATAGTGATTCCAACGGCGTTGCCCGGCATGGCACATGGCCGTAGCGTTCACGTACCCGTCAGCTGGACTGCGATGGATCTCCACACCGTTCCAGATGCGGAAATCCATCCCCAAGGGGGAAGCCAAGGAAATCATGAGTTGCACCCGCTCAAAACGGGGCTAGTGAATTACTCGATGTCCCCATCGAGCCGCAAAACACTACTGCATCCTAATGACAATGAAATAGGTGGAGGCTGGGCCTGTGATACCGGTGCTCAAGCCTGGTGCTCAAGCTGAGCGGCGTCCACTGGCACCGCCCCCGGCGCCCAGCCTTGCGGTTAGGGCCGACCCAACCCCCAAATCGAGCGTACACGGTTCAGGATGAAAGGTCGGGAAAGAAAGGGGGGGGCTGAAGAGGCCCCAGAGCCACGGGGCTGGAAGGGGTTCCAGAGGCATGGCTCTGGAGGGGCTCCAGAGGCACGGGGCTGGCTAGTTGATGCCCAAAGCCTTTGCTCTCAGCTTTTCGGCCTCTGCATCCGAAATCAAAGCATCGTCTTTCATCTTTTGAATTCTTTCCAGTTGAAGCTGAACAGCATCCAGTGAAGGCCCTGCGGCCAACCTGTTCGATCCGTCTTCAGATGCGGCTTCCCGCAGTTGCTCAAGCTGCTCTTTGCTCGCGACGGGAATAGAGATTCCCATCACGATGTAGATAACAATCCCAATCAGCCAGAAAATTGAGCCAAAAGCAAACAGCAGACGGTAAGCCACGGCAGAGCCTCTGCCGCTGGCCTCTAACCCTTGGCATACCCCCGCAAGAATCGCCCCTTCTTTAACGCGATACAGCTTTGATTCAGACATGGAAAGGAGACGACTTTTTTGACATTAGCAACGCATGAATACCTTGGCAATAAAAAGTACACGATTCCAAGGGGGCCGCGGCGGAAACTTGGACCATTTGCGTGCGGCCACAAAAATGGTGCTGACCACACCGCTCGCGCCAACCCCCACCGTGCCATTGAAGTGGCCTCCGTAGCCTGGGGCTATTCAGTGGTCGGTGGCATTGGAGCGAACCTTGAGGCTGTACGGGCCCCTGGCCGAGCGGACCGGATACTCGGTTTTGAACGCCAACATCGCTTCGATTGGCGAAGCCGTGCGGTTCCTGGTCGCCAATTGGCCCGATCTGGAGGCCCTCATTGCCGGATACGACTGGCTGCTGTCGGAGGGCAGCTACAACCTCGGCGCCGATGAGATTCACTACCCCCTCGGCAGCGAGGACATCCACCTGGTGCCGATCGTGAGTGGTTCAGGAACGGCCGGCGCCAAGATTGTGGGTGGCATTCTGCTAGTGGCCGCATCGTTTGCGGTGCCGGGCATTGGCCTGGCGGCCTTGGGGCCCACCCTGTTTGGCGCCGGCATGAGCCTGGCCCTGGGCGGTGCCGCCCAGCTGCTGACACCCTCAACGCCCACTCCAGAGCGCAACCGTGATCCCAAAGAGACCAACTCCTATTCGGTTTCAGGGGTGCAGTTGACCTCAAGGGAGGGCACGCCCGTCAACATCCCAAGGGGGCGCATTGTCATGGGCGCCATCGTCATCTCAGCCGGCATCTCCACAAACGAGCTGCCCGGGGCGGGCGCCAACAAGCGATCCATCACCCTGGTCGAAGCGATCCAGGCGACGGGCAAGCGATGAGGCAGATCCCCATAGATAGCCTGGTCAAGCTGCCACCATGGCCAGTGATCCAGGGGGCTGGCATCGGTGGCCAAAAAAAGGCCCAGGCCAGCCGTGGGGCCGCCACGGCGCCGGACACCCTCAACTCCACCCAGTACGCCCGGCTGCTGCTGCTGCTCGGCGAGGGCGAACAAGAGGGCTGGCCGTCGGCCAGGGGCTATACGCGGGGCAGCAAGGCCTATGAAACCGCTCTGCTAAAAGATATTTATATCAACAAAACCCCAATTCTCAAGGCATCGGCAAATCCAAATAATCCGAAAACCACTGATTTTAACTTTCTAGGCGTTGTTGTTGACCATCGCTATGGGACTGTTGACCAGTCTGCGATCAAAGGTTTCAATGCAACCGAATCCCAGCGAGGGGTTGGGCTGCCGGTAACAGCAGCGACACCGCTAACACGCACAATTACAGATACTGCCGTTAATGCACTCAGAATTACCCTTAGCTGGCAAGCCCTACAGCAGTATTACGATCCCAAGAATAAGGTATCAAAATCGCTGACTTCCAGCATCTTGAAAGGTGGCGTCAAAGCGCCACAGGAGGGCGATGTCATTGCAGTGGAGGTCAAGTATCAGATCCAAGTGGCGACTGCAGGTGGCAGTTTCAAAACCGTGGTTGACACATCTGTGAAAGGCCGTTCTGGCGATCTGTTTCAACGCAGCCATGAAGTCGAGATCTATGGCCCCTTCCCCGTAAGCGTGCGAGTGGTGCGAATCACCCCAGATTCAAACAACTCCAAAGTCAATGACACAATGGTTTGGAGTGACTATACAGAATTAATCTATGCAAAGCTTAGATACCCATATTCAGGGTTGTTGGCGTTGCAACTAGACGCCAAGTATTTCAGCTCCTGGCCGCAAGTATCCTTAGACCGGTTAGGTGTCAAAATTCCGATTCCTGACAATGCAACCGTCGAGCAAACCACCGGCCGGTTGATTTACTCCGGCATTTGGACGGGCAACTTTGCCGAAGCTCAATGGACGACCGATCCTGCCTGGCATTTTTACGACCAGGTCACCCATCCACGCTATGGGTTCGGCCATCGCTGCCCGCCTGAAACCGTCGATAAGTTTGCATTGTATTCAATATCTAAATACTGCGCAGAACTTGTGTCTGATGGCAGGGGCGGTTTTGAGCCGCGTTTTGCCTGTTCAATCAACATCCAGAGCAGCGAAGACGCATACGAACTGATCAATTGGATGGCCAGTGTCTTTCGAGGCATGCCCCATTGGGGCAAAGGCTCGGTAACTGTTACGCAAGATGCCCCTGGCGATGCAATCGTCACCGTATCAAATGCAGACATATCGCCAGAAGGCTTTCGCTATGTCGGCTCCAGCCTGCGGGAGCGCCATACCGTCGCCGTTGTGCGGTATTTCAACAACGAGAAACAAGACTATGATTTTGTAACGGTACAAGATAAAAAGGCAATTCAGTTATATGGGGCGAAGGTCGCCAATATCGACGCTTTTGCCTGCACATCACCTGGGCAAGCCCATCGCGCAGGGGAATGGCTGCTTTACACCGAACAATACGAATCAGAAGTTGTGATGTTTGAGGGCACCGTGGCTCTGGGGGTGGAACTTCGGCCGGGCCTGCGGTTCAGAGCAGCTGATCGTCTCAAAAGCGGCGTAAGGCGAGCTGGCAAAACCATTGCAGGCACAACAACCAGCCTAACTGTTGATGATGCAACCCAGACTGATCTGCCAACCGGGGCAGATGCAACGATCACCGCCAAGCTGGTTGATGGAAATCTGGAGACACGATTCATTGGTTCTATCAGCGGTGTAATTGTTACACCAGCCCTGCCATTCTCGGCAGCGCCATTGATTGGTGGCACTTGGTCAATTGACAACAACGCCATGCGCACAAGCCTGTGGACGGCCATTGGCATTACCGAAAGCAGTCGGACTAAATATATGATTTCTGCATTGCGCCATAATCCAAGCAAATATGACCACATCGAGCGTGATATTCCATTAGATCAGGAAGTGTTTGCCCCCCTGGAAATCAAGCCACCGGCGGCCCCCTCCAGTGCAACAGCCATCGCCGTGGTAAATCCAGCCACAAGGCAAACCGATATGCACCTCTCCTGGGATGCCATCCCTGGGGCAGTCGAGTATGAGGTGGCGGTACGCACCGTATGAGCAGCAACTGGCAGACCTACTCAACTTCCACGCCATCAATCGTGCTGCCAGGGGTGGCCGATGGGAGATACGAGATCCAGGTGGTGGCGATTGATGCCTTTGGCAACCGCTCCGATCCCTTTGTGCCCCCCACCCAAGAGGTGGATCGATCGGCTACCGGCGTCATCGGCATTGATGGCAGCGTCGAGCGGGTGATGGATGCGGCCGTGGTGGCGCTGGGCGAATGGGTGGTGCAGGCCAGCTGGGCCCAGGTCGACAACGATTTGCTGAGCGTGGCGATCCGGCATTCGCCGGATCTATCAGGCGCCACCTGGTCAACCAGCAACCCCTTGGTCAAAGGGGAGGCCCCCAATGCCGAGGGTCAGATGCTGCTGCCGGCTTTGACGGGGACCTACCTATTTCGCCACCAAAATGGCAGCGGGGCTGTTTCTGCAACAACATCAGTGGTATTTCATGCACCAAAAACGGCGATGGAAGTCGTTGCCACCATTGATGAGGCCGCAACAGGATTCACTGGTGTCAAACGAAATTGTGCCTTCGATGCCTCGATTCAGGCCCTGCGATTAAACGATGAATACTGGGACGATCTTGCGTTGGATGGTGACTTTGATGCGTTGCCAGGGCCAATTGATGACTATGGTGCACCAAGGGTTGATACAAGAACATGGGATGAATTAGCAGAAGACGGCAATTTTGATGGATTACCTGGCCCAATTGACGATTACGGATTTGACAGCAGGCAGGCAATTTATTACTTTGCCAATGATTTTGACGCTGGGGCTGTCAAAGATTTACAGCTAAGGCGAATAATCCGATCCCGATCCAGGTTGGTTGCATCGACATGGGATGCACTGCTGGGCCCAGTTGATGAAATTTTGAGCATTGATAATGAAACAGCGGAAAGCGGCATTGTTCGATTGGAATATCAAGATTCACACGATGCCCTGAGTTCTGGCTTGGCAGGCAGTTGGTCGGCCTGGAAGCCGTTGACGCGCAGCATCGTCCGGGCGCGATCGGTTCGGTGTCGAGCTCTGCTTTCGGTCGCTGACATAAACCAAGACGTTGTGGTTTTTTCACTTGCTGTTGAAGTGGCTTTGGCAGCAACATCTGCAGGAGGCTTCAATACATTGGGGCCAGGCCTAAGCATTACAGATGGGCAATTGAATGCCGCGTTCCTGCCCGTAATTGATGTACCAACAACCCTTTCTTATGCTGCCACCGTGAATCTGGATATGACTGTTTTGGCTGGCAAAATGGTTACCCTAAACCTTGCTGGCCCAGTTACATTTACCACAAGCAACCGAAGCGCAGGCAAAGAAGTTTCGATACGAATCATCTGCGATGGTACGACTCGCGCCTTCACATTTCCTGGCTGGATTTTTACTCAATCTCCAGCCACGGGGCCATCAAGTATTGCAGCTGGCAAGACAGGAATTCTAAGCATCCGTTGTTGGGGGCCAGCCGACGCCGACGCCACAGCCGTCTACGCGGTGCAGGGATGAGGGGATTTGGCTTTCGCGATCAAGCTTTGCTGGGCAGCCGTGGTGTGCGGCCCGAACCATCAGTACTGACGTTTGCAACGTCTTCCATTGTTTATGTACCAATTCCCAACATAACTGGCAACACTAGGCCGTTACAGTTTAATCCGTCTGGCGGAGCTATGAATACAGGGGCAACGCCAAACCAGAGAAATTTTATATACAAAGACTTGACGTGTAACGACGCTTCTGTTATTTGGGTGCCTTCAGGCCAATCTCTGTCTGCGGCTGTGAACTATGGCAGCAACAGTAGCGCAGGGCTTTCCAATACTAGCCAAAGGGCACAGCGATTTGATTACTATTTTAACACCTCAACTTCGTCAGAGGCCGGACCACCAGTCGTTTACACATGGACAAACAGGTTTGACCTGTACTTTGGCGCTTTCTACCTTGACGGTCCGTTCAGTTTTTGCGGGGCTACAAACATCGTCAGCTTAATTAGTGCCACGGCAACCGGAATAGCACAATTCACCGGAACCCATCCAGACTGGCTAAATAAAAACGCATTGACCAGCAGCGTTTATAACATTGTCTTTGGTGCGTCTGGCAGGACTGGCACACTGCAATACACTGCGGCTACCAATGTGCAGGCCACAGGCAATCAGATAAGCGGCGGGACAATTACCATTAACATAAATCCTTAGACTGGAAAGCCTAACTCATTGTTCTTGCAAACATGGCCCAGCACGATTTTACAATTGCTAGCGCCAGCGGATTGTCACTGCGGCTAGATGTACAAAATGCCCTACAGGCATTAGCTACGCAAAATTCTGGTTCCACAGAGCCGTCGGTTACCTACCCTTTTTTGCGGTGGCCAGACATGGGATCGGGCCTAATGAAAGAGCGGAATAGCAACGATACAGATTGGAATGTTGTGGGACTGCTTAACAGCAGCGGCTACGATTACAGGTATAGGCTAAATGCTACCCTTGCTGGGGCAAACGTCAATACTGCTCAGAATCTGCTGGGAGTAGGCGTCACATTAGCCGCCGGCACATACGAATTCGAGATTCTGTTCAGCTTGCTGAAGACAGCGGGCACCACGGCACATACCCTGGCGATCGGGTTTGGTGGCACGGCCGTGCTGAGCAGCATCGCTTACCAGCTGGTCTATCGATCGCTGGACGGCGGCAGCTTCCCACCGGCAGCGCTTAGCCCGGCATTCACGACCTGGCTGCAGACTGCCACTCCTGCGGTGATCTCCGGATCCCTCACCAGCGCCAGCGCCAGCCACCACGGCTCGATCCGAGGGACTGTCGCCATCAGCACTCCCGGCACTTTTACCCCCCAATACCTGCTCTCGGCGGCCCCAGGTGGCGCTTACACCACAGGTGCCGGGTCCTTCATGCGAATTGCCCCAATTCAAACCAGGGCCGCCGACTGGTCGTGACGATTGCCAGATTTGTTTAATCTGAACAAACACAAGTCATGCAATGGGCGTCGGCGAAACAATTGCCCTGGTTGCCGTAGGACTTACGGGCGTAGGAATGCTTGGGGCAGGGGTGAAATCAGCGATTGAGGCGTTGTGGAGCATCTCCAGAGGGTTGGGGGCCTTTGAAGGAAAAATTCTAGAAATTTTGAACCGCCACGATAAAGAATTGGCGAGTCTAGGCGAACGATTTCGACATGTAGAAGATAAGTTTAGATGAAACGCTATCAGATTGTGTGTTTGACATTTGTGGGGTTATTCCTGGCGGTTGGTGCAACCCACGCCTCTGTGGGCTGGTTACGTTGTACACAAAGTCATGGCGGACTGGCTTGCAGATCCTTTCAGTCGGATGCCGTAGCTGGTTGGAGTATGGTCGCAAACGTCATTCAAGGAATTGCGTTTAAGGTGGATTAACATATTCATTGGATCTTCTTCGAAACTTTGATTAGAATAAACTCATCGTTTGGAAAGGTTTCAGTTGTGCCATCGGCGTAGGTCACATCAAATTCGGCCTCATAAATGCCACTCGAATTCCCTGTTTGCCATGAATATTCCACCGTTGGCGTATCCTTTTCGATCACCACCACGGCAGGATCATTAATCAACGTAGCCCCACCAAGCGAGAGTAGCTCGCGCATTTGAAACAACACTGTTGCTCCCGTCAGATCTACCGTTGGCGGGTATAGCTCATATCGAATGGCGGGCGATGTGTTGCCCTCCTTCATGTAAAACGTATCCATCAGAACCTCAGATTACAATACGCCCGCCACGGCGTGATATAGCTAGCTTACCGCCATTTGCTGGATCGCCAGGGAAGGCAAAGCGGCTGGAAATCATGGCTGGTCCGTACCCACTCACCGTGGCCACCCCCATCGCTGTGCCCGCAGCACTGGCGGTCGACGCGCCCTGCCCCGATGCTGTGGCCGCTCCAAAGGCAACGCCGGCAACGGACAGAATCAGCGCCACCTGGGCCTGCACCGTGGCCGCGCCTGCCGCCGATCCAGCGGCGGCGGCGATGGCCGCGCCCTGCCCCGATGCTGTGGCCGCGCCAGAGGACGCTCCGGCAAAGGCCAGAATCAGCGCGCCCTGGGCCTGTGCCGTGGCCAAACCGGCGACCGATCCTGCACCCGCAACAAGTCCACCGCCCGACGGGCTTTGGCCCGCCGCCGTGGCCGCGCCTGCCGCCGATCCAGCGGCGGCGGCGATGGCCGCGCCCTGCCCACTTGCAGTTGCCACACTTGCCAAAGACCCAGTGGCGGCAGCGCTGGACTGGCCCTGGCCGGACACGGTTGCAGCGCCGTTTGAAGCCCCGGCTCCGGCTGCCACCGAGCCTGCAACCGAGCCATCACCGAGCACCGTTGCCGTGCTGGACGCCGATCCAGTTGCAGCGGCAATGGCCTGGCCTTGTCCTGATGCTGTGGCAACACCAGCCGACGACCCAACGGCGCTTGCTATCAATTCGCCAACGGAGCCGACACCGGCTGCCGTTGCGACACCTGCTGCTGACGCGGCTGCGGCGGCGATAGATGCCCCCTGTCCTTGCGCGGCGGCACTGCCCGCCGCCGACCCTACGGCGCTGGTGATCCCGCCACCACCACCACCGCCACCCGCCAGCCGGGGAACACGGTTGCGCAGCATGTCAAACTCCGATCAGCGGCGGAAGTCCTGCGTGGGGATGTCGCGGTACCCTAGCCGCCAGAAGGGGCCGCAGCGCCCACTTCCACGCCAGATAGCCCTCAACTTTGGAACGCTGGGCTGGGCTTAGGGCATGCCCGAAATGCAACACTTCGCCCAGTTCCATCCCGAGGTATCGAGTGGATAGCCCCATGCGATATGCAGCCCCTGTGCTGCCACCTTGGGGGCCTCCAGGGTTTGATGTCGCGATTGCGGCGCTCATGTTCGTCGCCACGGTATGGGACGACGCGGACGCAAGCTCGACATAGATGATCCCCGCCTCGGGGGCTGTCGATGATGTCAAATCCGCCCAAGCGGTTTTGTCACCGGCATTGTAGATATAGAGGCCACCCTGAAACTGCCCGCCTGTTCTTTGCTTGACAGCCATTGCAACCCAACCCTGGGCATCGGCCCAGACCGGAGGAGCGCCGTCGCCATTGCCTATCCAACCCTGCACGTTTGTCACCCGCACCACCGCAATTGACGAAAACCCTGTGGTCGGGGCGTAATTGCTGATCGCCGCGCCGGTCATCAGATGGCTGGTGCCATTGAAAACCACAACCGGCAGGGGCGTCCAAGACACCGCAGGCGCGTTGACCGTAGCCAGCCCCGGATTGCCGGTTGCGGTCAGGTTCAAAGCCGACCTTCTGAGCTTGTCGCGCCATGTAGTGATGCCGCTGGCGCCAAGCGTTAAGGTTGAAAGGTCAGATGCGTCGTACCACGCAAGAGGGCGCAATTCTTCCAGCGGCCAAAGCCGCCCCTGCAACCGCGCCTCGTCCAGCGGCGAAACACCGCGCGGCATCTCAGGTCACTTCCTCGTTGTAGGGGCGGACGTAAAGTTCGTTGCCGCTGGCCGGTGTCGAGACGCCTGCGTTGTTCACGACCGTAAAACGCATGTTTGAAGAAGGATACAGCCGCACCATCGGGAATATTACGATCTTGGCGCTTGTACTTACTGTCAGCGCCGCCACATAGCTGTCAAAAGAGCCGCCGCCGATGTCTGGAACGTCTGTGCCGTCACCACTATAGACGCGCAGCGTGATGGACCCGCCCGCAGTCGGTGTGAGCGAAGCTAGTTTAACGGTGACTGTTGCATAGAGATCCCTACTGGAGCCGTTGTCATAGGGGATTGCATTAGCAGGAATTGTTTCCGATCCACTTGCTAGCTGATTGATCGCGATTCCGGCAATGTTAGACCCGCGAGAAGCGGGTGTGGCCCATTTTGCGACGGCCATCAGATGTTCCCCCTGGCAATACCAACATCGCGAATTGTAACCTCACCCACGCCTTCCAAGTCGGCCCATGACTGATATACGTCTGCAAGGCCCATCAGCGCATTGCGGGTGTCATTTGTTAGAATCCCGGCAACAACTAATCCATTAAGCAGGTCTGTCGTTGTGCTGTATATTCTCGATTCGCTGACAGGGATCTTCGCCGTTTGTGTGATTGTATCGCGCAGGACAATGCACGTAGCACGTAGCTGTTGGGGGGTCGCAGTGTTTTCGGCGGCAAGAACCACCGCCCCCCACTCACCCGTGGAAAGCAGAATTTCCCTCGCTTCTGATGTCGCAACATCCACCCGCTTCTTGGGCAAGGTCGGGTCCGGCGCATTAAGAGCGGCGGCGACATCCGGCTCTGCCATCCCAGCAAACTGCGCCACCTTTGCCGCGATCTTCTGTTTCCGCTCCGTCATTTATCACCCCCTGCTTGCCAGATCAAAGACATAATCATTCCTCCGTGATAAAGGTAGCTGTGGTCAGGCGCGGTGTTATGGGGATAGGGACCGAAGAGATGGGGATATTTGGGCTGATAGCTCCTTTGTAAAGCACCACGGTCGAGCCCGAAGAAGCAACTCCAACCGCAAAGTGTGTTGCGGTCGCAGTGCCACCTGTGCAAGGCGGGAAATCGACATTCGCCGCAGGTGACACCGAGTTGTCCGTCACCGTGAACCCGGCGCTGGATCGCGCACCGGCGACGCGGGCATAGCCGGTGTAGGACACCTCATTGGTGGCCTGCGTGCCTACCTCACCGGGATCTGCCGTGTGCAATGAAAAGAACAGCTGCCCCGACGTTACTGACCCCCGCAATCCGGTCGCGTCACCGATATTGGCGATGGGTTCATTTAGGAACACTAGCCGCAGCCAGGCGTTTTCAAAGACATTCGATTTAGACATTTCAATCTCCTGTGTTTGGCGGCTGGATCAAGGCAAACCTAGCGGCGTTTCTGGTTGTGCCTCCGGTTTTAACGGCGGCCAGGTCTACAGCATTTTACCGACTCCGACCCAACTGAGCCGGGAATCTTCCTGCCAGGGACGCAACGGCAGCCCATTCATTTAGAAAACCAAGACCCCGATGGGCCAGCTGATTGAGGTTGAGGCTCAAGCGGACCGAGCAAGTCACGAACTAGGCACCGGCCAGACCAAACCCGTTGCCAGGCCTAGCTGTTGCTCAAACTCATAATTCGCCTTAGCCGAGTTCGATCCTCGGGACCCCCATCGTCAAAAACCGCCGACGGCTCGGCATTGAGGCCGTGCTGGATGCCATCAATCAGTGGTGGGCACGGCACCAGCACCTCCACGGGGCAACGTAGTTCCGGTGCCCTGGCGAGGCGGGCATCACCGGTGAGCAGGGTGGCATTGAGCTGCTCGGCCAGGGCTACGTACAGGGCGTCGTAGGCGGAGAGGTTGGTGCGCAGCTCCCAGGCCCGGGGCCAGAGGCAGCGGCTGGGGTGGCGGCGCAGGCCCAACCGCTGGACGGTGGCCAGC
>Ga0209088_10000104_pt1 | contig 61031 bp, 89 predicted proteins | sample S_140625_EF_Meta_FD_187324 | JGI IMG/M metagenome (GOLD analysis project Ga0209088, IMG submission 187324) | Freshwater microbial communities from Lake Simoncouche, Canada to study carbon cycling - S_140625_EF_MetaG (SPAdes) (version 2) | ecosystem: Environmental > Aquatic > Freshwater > Lake ... | reverse complement strand
TGATACAGAGCCATACAAAGGAGTGCCGCCTTCAGTAGTAAATGTATTGGATACATACATTTTAATAGTGGTGATAGTGCCACCAGTAGGAACCACTGCTACGTCAATAATTGGAATGTCAATGTCAGATCCGGTTGGGATGTACATCACAAAGCCACGATAGATATTGCTGGTAGTGTCAGCAGTCGGTACCACAGCAGTAGACTGGGCCAAGGGCACAGTAGAAGATGGGGTGTAAATGGTCGCGTTGCCATTTGGGATGTTGTTACCTACAACAAACTGGCTGGAGCCGCCGGAGTAGCCTGCCGTGTTAGCGGTCAGGTTGAGTAGATCCAAGTAGCCGTTTTGCGTCAGTGTGGTATAGCCCACATTGCGTTGAGGGCCAAAACGGTTGTCGCCCGACAGAATAGGGCCTTCGAAAGTAGAACGTGCCATGACAAAAAGTCCTTATGCAAAAGAACCCTTACCAATCGTTGCATCGTCTGCTGGGGCAGTGGCGGTAAGGGCAATCACCCAGATAACTCAATATACCACAAATTTAAATTGGTGCAATAAAAAAGGCCCCCGGAGGAGCCTTCTTTAAAACACTATGGTTTAGTACGAGCCGCTAGAGCCGTACATACCCAAAGGATCAGACCAGCCGAAGCTGTAACGCTCACGAGACTTGTAACGCACGTTACCGGTATCGAAGTCGCCGTCCATGCTGTTAGACAGCGGAGTACGGACAAAGTGCTTCATACCGTTAGGTACATCAGTCGTCAGGAACCAAGCGTTATTGTCGGTCAAGAAGTGGTTGATGGTATAGCCTTCAGCCACCGATCCATTGTTCTTCAACGCATTGATGTCGTTGTTGTTGGTACCGACGCGGAGTTCGGTTTCCAACAGACGAGTAGCAACGAATTGCAGAGCAGGAGGAACGATCAGCTTTTTGGGCTTAGCAGCAATCAACAGACCACGCTCATCCGTCCAAGCGGCGATTTGAATAACAGCGGCTTCCAGGGAAGTCTCATTCAAGTCAGCTTGGGTGGTTGGGGTGTTACCGTTGGTTCCACCATTAACCAAGGGGTGAGCGGTGCTGAACAAAGCAACACCATCACCGCCGGTATAGGCAGCGCTGAAGCCGTTGTTCAGGGGAGCAGCACCCTTGACTTGTTTGGTATACGCCATAGCACGAGCCAGGCCCTTGGTGTAACGAGCCGACAAGCTGTCATACAGGTTGTCCTCGATAGCCTCTTCAGTCAAGCTGAAGCCAAGAGCGATGGTTTCGTGGTTGTAACGAGCGGTCCATGCTTCCTGTGCATTGTCGTAAGCGATGGCGGAGCCCTCATTCTTAACGGGTGCAGCAGAGAAGCCAGACAGTTTTGTTTCTTCTTCAAAAGAACGCTCAGAGGTTTCGACTTCATAAATTTCTTTATGCTCTTCACCATAACGGGCGTACTCAAGACCAAACAAAGCGTTCAGACCGGGGAGCAACTCTTTAAGTAGTTGTGCGCGTGAAATAGCCATTTTAAGTTACTCCTTATTAGGCGGTTTGAGTACCGAGCGCGGTGTAATACGAGTGGAAACCAAAGTTAATCTTGCAAAGAACTTCAGTGTACTGCGTAAACACAAGCACGGAACTTGCTGGGATTGCGGTTGCAGTAGCAGCAGCGCCGCCAGCATTAACCACGCCATATTGTGCGTTGACAACAACAGAGGTAGCGCCAGCAGTAGCTGCTGTAGAAACCCAGTTAGCTGTACCAACGTACTGACCATTTGCGGCCAAGAAACCAACTTCAGTACCAACTGGCAATGCGTTAGGCAGAGCAGAGGTAGTCAAGGTGGTAGTACCGCTAGACCAAGTGGCAGTGCCCAAGGAAATAGCAGTGTCAGGCACAACATCAATAATCTTCACAGGAAGAGCAGCGGTAGTAGCAGCAGAGCTTGCCAAGATGCCGTTCGACGAGTTACCGGTATTGACGCTACCCGCCAGGTTGGAGATGGTCATGTTCAGACCAACCATTGCGCTCGAAGCCGAACCAATAGTGGTACCGCCTTGAGTTGTTACAACAGCTGCTTTGAAGATGGTGTCAGGGTCATCAGTCACGATAGCAACGGCATCACCAGCCAAGGTCGAAGCGGGCCAGTATTGGCTGAACTGCTTTTGCTTGGTCAGAGGGTTGGTGTAAGAGCAACCCAAGAAGATACCGATTTGACCGTAACCAGCCGCACCGGTAGCAGCAGAGCCGCCATCAGTAACTGCCAGACGGGTCACAAAGCCACGAGTAATCGAGACAAAATCGCCGTAAAAGATATTGGTAGCGTATCCGTACTGGACCTTCACGTTACGTGTAGAACCAGCGAATACCTGACCTCCGATCAAATTGACCGGCTTAAGGCCGTAGGGGGCCGAGACCGTAGGATATGCCATTTAAGACTCCAAAAAAATAATTAAGCGCCTTTGCCAAAGCTGGTCGACGATTTCCGCTCATTGAAGAGTGGCATACGAGGGTCGCTTTGACGCATCAAATTATTGTCCACAGCAACCTCTTGAGCTTTAGCCTGGTCAGCAAAATATTTGTTTCGCTGTTCCATAAACTCAGTAGGGCACTTGCAGAGCAACAACCCGCCGATTTCAATATTGCCACTAAAGCGGCTATTGGCATCGGACAACATTCTAAATTTCGGTTGCTCCTCAACAGTAACTGGCTCCCATCCCTCGCGGAACTTGCCAGAGATATTGCGGGGGTCAGCAACACTCAAAGTAGAAACACGGATCCATCTGTACGCATAGCCAGGCTGTTTGTCAGGCTCTGGCAGGGTTTCTGCCTGCGACCATTGTTTTGGACGCTCTGCCATCAATCGTTCCTCAAGCTCTCGCGGTTTTCTGTTTTCGGCCATGATTTATGATCCTAATTTGATTTTTTCCGAAGCAAATTGCTCTGGTGTAAGGTTAAATTTCTTTGCCAAGTTAAGTTCACCTTGGGTCAACTTGACTCGTTTTGCGGATGTACTCCGTGTAGCTGGTGCAACCACCGAGCTTTTTCGGCTGGGCCGAGTATCTTGTTCCTCCTGCTCTGCAAATTTCTCTGGAAAGCGCTGGCGGATAGTTTGGTTGATGCGATTGTAATACTCTTGCGATGAAACTCTAACACCTTCTTTGCGGAGCTTTTCATGCAACCCCAAAGCCAGGCTGGTCATTTCATCATCTTCACCGAACCAGGGGTTATCTTGTTGCCAAGCTACCGCTGATGGATCTTGAGTAGGAGTATTAACCGCTTGCCGTGGCGGTTGTATCACATATTCTTCTTCCTGTACAGTAGGGCGGAAGTTCTTAACCTTATCAGCCTTCAATGTGGCAGCGGTTAATTTTTCCTGAGCCTCCATTACTTTGTCTGTATCGCCAGAGTCATACGCCTCGCGGTATTCTTTCTTGGCTGCAGCCATCTCCATTTCAACAGCCCGGGTAACGCTTGCAATAACATTACTCTCACTGTTGTTTAAGTTGGACTTGAGCTTTTTATTCTCATCCATCAACTTACGGGCAAACTCAATTGCTTGGGTTTGCTCACGCATGGCTGCTTCTTTTTCACGGCGCTCATCATGCGCCAGCTTCTTCATCTGCAGAAGCTTCTTCTTTACCTTGGTGGAGTAGTCTTCCAACTCATCGTTGTAAAGATCTTCCTTAATTTTTTCAGGTAAAGGTTCTTTATTCCGGTCCTCTGGAGGGGTATCGTCTTCAATCTCAACAATGATCTCATTGTCAATCTTGTCGTCATCCTTCTCGTCGGGAAATTTAAATTCATCGTATTTCATGTACGCTCCTTATTTGCGTTTAATGCCACGGGGGTCTTGAACAACACCCTCAACGCTGTCATCGTTGATGATGCGGAACTCACGGTCATGGATCAGAAGCCGAGTACCAGCATTTGGCCGGACAAGAACAAAATCACCTTGTTTACAGTACGGTCCATTGGGGAACCGTTTTTCATCTTTGTAGCAATCAGGGCCAAGCTCAACCACAAATAGAACTGTAGTTAGCAGCTCTTCATTCCGCATCATGTCTGCGGACTTAATAAGGCTGGACCCATCAATGGTTTCTTCTGCCTCTGGTACAGCACAAAGAATGCGGTAACCACTTGGCTTTGGAAGCTGTTTTGCTTTATCTTCTGCAGGCTTGTTCAAAATTTGAGACAAGTCCACAGCGTTCACGAGATCCAAATTACTCATCGTCATTAGTTTTCAGTCTTTCTTGTAGGTCTGTGATGTATAAACGTGCAGTGAGCAGACCTTTAACCTCTCCGCACATCTTCTTGTACTCCGCATAATCCATTGCCTTACCATCAGCAATGTTCACTTGGAGTTGGGATACTTTGTCATTTATCTTTGCAGACAAATGGTCCAGGTATTTATCAATCATATTTGACCCTTGTACATACTAGCCATAAGGCGTTGACGTTCACGTTCATTCTCTGCCTGCAATTTGGCTTGAGCAATAGCTTCTGCAGAATGAACTTGCATCTGGGCATTAATAGATTCAGCCTGAATGCGGGCCATGTCCACTTGCTTTTTGTTCTCAAGGCTCATACCTTCCAACTGTTGCTGGCTGGCTTTAAGCTGCATCTCTTGCTGATCCTTCTGTTGCTTGCGCTGGATCTCTGCGTTCTTGAGTTGTAGTTCCTGTTGTTGCATTTGAATGAGCGGGTCTTGAGCTTGCTGTTGAGCTTGCTGCTGCTGGGCATTGGCTGAGTTGGCTTGATTAACTTGCTGACCAGCTTGAGCCATGAGTTGAGACAACTGCACTTCCACATCCTCTGGCAATGGCTCGCCCGGGGCTGGTAGGGGTACACCCATCTGCTGCTCAATCTGTTTACGGTACTCAAAGGCCAAGTGCTCAGCATTGTGAGCTTGCAGTGCGGCCATGATCTGGTTTGCCTTTGGGTTCTGGCCGATGGTCTGCATGATCATTGGATCTTGCATGAACATCTGGTGGACCGTCATGTGGGCCTTGTGGTCCTGGGATATAAAAGCTTTCATGGACTTGCCATTGAGTGCATTCATGTTCTCAGTCACTGGATCAACCGGCAACTCATCCTCCTCAAGCTTGACCAGCTTCTCTGCATTCTTGATACCCAGTACATCCAACATCTGGCGGTGCAGTTGCGGCAGGTCGTAGATATCAGGAGCTTGCTGAGATAGTTGAATGACAGCCTGGTACTGGACAATCTTCTGCGCCATCGTGGCTGCATTGGGGTCCGATACTGGGATAACTGTAACAAGGTCATAGTCCGACTGCTTAGCCTTGGGTGATCCTTCATCTGGCTCATAGCTGTACGTCGAAGGCGTATAGTCGCGGATGATGTCGCGCAGCAGGATCAGCTCTTGCTTGAAGGAGTAGTGAATGCGGGCTTGTACCGCCGTCATTACTTTCAGGGTGCGCTCAAGGATAGCCAGGGTTGTGCCGACAGGAGAGTTGGCGGACATATCAGCCACCTGGATATCGGCGGCAGAAGCAAACTTCCGTCCCTCGTCCACGATCTTGTCCAGCAGCATTGCCAGTACTTGGCTTGGCTCCTTGTATGGGAGAGCCATGATGTTGTCAGCAATAGTCCCGCTAGGTACGTCAACATCACGCCATTCCGCTGGGCCGATTGGTGTGTCGTCACCCTTAACACGCAATCCCCGGGTCTTAAAGCCGCCTGGTAGGTTAGCCAGGGTTCCAGCGTCTACAAGTTGGCGCAGAATAGATGTTCCGGACTTAGCAAACGCGCCTACAAGGTGGATTAAGCCAAAGCAGTAGAAGCCAAAGCCAGGAACGTAGCCGTAATGCACAAAGTGCTGGCGTTTGCTCTTGAGCTTGTCGTCTTTATCCCAGTTGCGGCGGATTGCCAGGCATTTTTCGCTGCCTTTTTCAACTGTAACAATGTATGGCAGGGCAATACCGGTTGGTTCACCGTTTTTATCTGTATCTTCAAACCCTTCCAGGTCCAAATTGACGTTGATCTCCAGGATTTTGTAGCGGTCATCCGTACTTGCACGGAATCCCATCTTCTCTGCGATCTTTTTCTCAACATCATCCAAGTTATTGTTGGGTTCTCCCAGATCAATGTCCGAGTAGAAGCCAGCAACCTGCAGTTTACGGATTTCATTCTCCGTTTTCCGCATAACGTGGGTAATCCGGTCAGCAGTTTGCAGATCTGAAGCGCCATAAGGGACAACCAGGTCTTCAGCCGGTACAAAAATGGAGGTTTGGCGGTCAAGATTTGGGTCAAAGTACACCTTCTTGAAGGCATTACCAGCCAAACCCAAGCCCCACAACATACGCTCATGCTCAGGGCGGAACTCTGTCATCACATCCGTGAGTTCATAATTCATATCTGCAGCCACACGGGTAGCAGCCTGCTTCTTTTCTGGGGTTTCTTTGCCAATGATCTGTGTTTTGACGGGTCCAGCCGAAGGGAAGGTGCTCATCATCACCTCGGCCTGGAATTTAACCACTGCTTCTGACAGGAGTGGGTGATAAACACCGCAAGCGCCAATCCAGGGCTCAGCCCGCTCTTCAATTTTCATACCCAGTAGCTCGAGTCCGTCTACATAGGTCTGCATCCACTCCTTGCGGGAGTTAACGTCATCTTCAAAATCTTCAATCAACTCCGAAACAAGCTGGCTAACTACATCTGAATCCAGCTCGTCAACCAGGTTGGCATCAAAATCATCTTCAACGCTTCCAATTTTTATTTCAGTATCACCAATATGGATATCAACTGACTCCGGATCTTCAATCTCAATCTCAATTCCATCATTTTCTGGAGGTGCAAGTGATTCCAAACCCATTGGAGCGGAGGAGAGTGATTTTTCAATAGACATATTTGTCCTTAGTAATAAGATGCTTTGCGCCGGAATGAACGTACTTCATCCTGCTCATCTGTTGCCAGCCGAATGAAACCGCCTTTTCTGAAACGGATCAGTGCCTGGGTAGCGGAGTCAACCAAGTCATCGTGGTCTGAATTTGGAAATGCAGCCATCTCCTCAATTAATTCATCAGCCCAGCGTGTTGACGGAGCCCAAACCTTACCACTGGCAAATAGATCAGCTACAGAGTTAATCCGCACCATCTTATCATTTCCCCTACTTGGAGTAAATTCCTGGACAGGTATGCCCATTGCCCGCAATTCAAATATCAGCGGCGCTCCCGAAGCCTTGGCCTCAACAATAAACGCATCCGGCTCCCACTCTTTGTAATGGTTAAACGCCTTGGCTTTAAGTTCAGGAAACTCCATACGCTTTTTAAATGCATCCAACAGAATGATGTGAGCGTCCTCGGAGTTTTCGTTCATGTAGAAAACACCCCAGGTAGTGCAAGCCGAGTAGTCAGACCGCTCTGTCTTCAAGAATGCAGTATCCCAGCTCTGGATAACAAACTCGCAGCGGGGCGGGTCTTCCTTCTCCCAGATCTTCCACCACTCACGTTTAACAATCGCGCCCTCTTCAGAGGTTGGGCTCTGTTGGTATTGTGCATTCCACTTCGCGGCTGGCAGTTCAGATCGCAGTGCCTCCAGCTCTTCAAGTTTCCAGAACTCCGGCCAAAGGGGTTTATCGCTAGGCAGGATGGCGGGGAAGTCAATTACCTCCCAGTCGTCGTTTCCATCCTTATCAAGGGAAGACTGAATAATCCGGCCCGTCAGATCTCTCTTGGCCCAGCGGGTCATAACAACAACGATAGATCCGCCTGGCTGCAGACGCTGGCGTGGACCAGATGTGTACCACTCATATACCTTATCAAACACCGACGGATCTCCGGAAGCAAGCGCGGCCTCCTGCTCAGAGTGCGGGTCATCAATGATCAATAGGTCAGCACCCTTACCTGTTACTGTTCCGCCGACACCGATAGCGAAGTACTCACCATCCTTATTCGTTGACCAACGGCCAGCCGCCTTACTATCCTGGCGCAGATTCACGTTAGGGAAGATCTTTGAGTACTGCTCACTGCCAACAAGGTTACGCACCTTCCGGCCAAATCCAACAGCCAATTCAGCCGTGTTTGAAGTCTGGATGATTTTCTTGTTAGGGTACTTACCTAAGAACCAGGCCGGCAACATGTAAGAAGCAAACTCTGACTTTGTGTGCCGTGGTGGCATATTGATGATCAGCCGCTTGATCTTCCCCGACGCAATGTCCTGGAACTTACGAGCCATCACCTTATGGTGGCGTCCATCAATAAAGCCCGGCCACATTGTGTGAACAAACTTCAGAAAGTCCTCCTGCGCTTCCTCACGCAAAAGACTGGCCCGGTACTCATCCAGCTCATCAAAGAACGCCTCCTGCTCATTAACAGGAAGAAGAGCAATAGCCTTACTCAGTGCATCAATATTCATTTACTGCAAGGGCCAAGAGCCGCAAAGTAGTCTTCATCCAGGATCACATCCCCGTGTGTCTCTATCCAAACATGCGCTCCACAAGATAAAGGCTTGTCAGGCGAGTACACAATAGTACTGTCGCCCTTGATCCGAACAAAATGAGCGTATCTGTTGTCCTTGTAGGTTTTCACCGTCAGCACAGGGTCATTCGCGCCAGTCTTCTTGTTGGCCTTGATAACATGTTGATTCACATGGATGATTGTCTTCATATATTCCTCATCGACAAATAGCTTGGCCGCACACTTCGAGCGCTCCTGCTCATCCGCTTGCAAATCCCCAGCTCACAAAGCTTCTTCACAATCCGATGAACATTACCCCGCCCCTTATCACCAGTCTGGTACATGATGTCATCAATGGACGGCCCATAGCCAAAATTCTTCCAGTACTCATCTATCACAAGGAAGACAGTCCTCTGCTTCTCAGTCATGTAGTACTCCTTCTTCTTTACGGTATGTAGTAGCTTTGGATGTTTCATCTATAACATTGTTACAGTTGTTAAAAAAATATACCCCCACCCCATTTTTGTACAGAAACAGACCGGGGGGGTGTTTCAACTATAACTTTGTTACAGTTGGTCAAAATCATCGACTGAATCATCAACTGAATCATCAACTGGATTGGATTCTTCTTCAGATCGAATGTGTGGAATAGTATGTGTAGGCGGACCCGCGCGCGGCGCGCCTGATTCGGGGGGTACGGGTGCGGTGGGGTCGCTGCCGGCCTTGGCGCTCTTGATCTCAGCGAGCAAATCGAGCGCATCATCTACCGGCTCAGCGTCTACAGTGACGGCCTGCAGCCTGGACAGCAAGCGAGTGCGGATATCGTCACTGCGCGACACTGTCGTAATCTCTTTGCGCTCAATGAACGCGCCTACATCGTACAGCGAGCCCAGCAGCTTGAGACACTGCACCCGTGACGCTGGGGGGAAGTCATCGTCCAGGCTATGGGCAACCAGCTGCTGCACCAGTAAAGCCTTCAGTTGTAGGGGTGTTCGATGTTTTTCAGCCTCGATGGCCAACTTATAGGCTTCCACTTCCCGAGCGACCGCAGGGTTTGCTGCCAGCTCATACGGGGCTGTGTGTATTGTTGCCGGTGTGGCGTCTGCCTTGTAGCTCTCTCTGTAGGCCTGAGCCTTTGGTTTCCCTAGCGCTACTGCATGAGCGAATGCCTTCTGTTTTGCTGTGAGCTGTGGTGTCTTACCCTTACCAGCCGATAGAAGCACTTCTACTGGGATAGTGTCCAAGCCTGCCTTGATTTGCTCGCGCGTTAGTTTTTGCGTGGTTTGCTTTGCCATTGTGTACTGCCCGCCTTTATTGCGACCGACCGGTATTTATTGAGAACGGGAGGACTATATCACGACTCGCGCGTTTGCATAGTGGCTGCTGGGTCCAGGCTTTGCACTGCTGGGTCTATTCCGTGACTGGTCGACACATTCAATTCTATTAATTGTTTTCCCCGTTTTACTGTACAAAAACCCCTTGACATGATATGCAGCACATGAGACATTAGACGGGCATCTATTGCATTAACCCACTACCCGAAAGGACGAACATGGAAACCATCGCATTCAACACTGGACGCACCTACACCGAGCACGGGCAGCGCATAGCCGCCAAGCGCCTGGACAATGGGGCGATCATCATGCTGGACATTGATCGAGGGATTGATTACCTACTGCACCCCACAACCCAGCTCACAAAGGCCGGCGTGATGCGCGCCTACGACCTTAGCGACGTTGTTTACCCTGCGGATATCGGCATGGACTACGCCGATTACTATGCCCAGCTAAAAGAATTGCGCGCAGCCGCCGAGCTGGTTCCTACACTATTCCCAGCACTGTAAAACTGCAGCCTATGCCCTCCCGCGAGGGTATAGACGGCGATTTTGCCGACAACCCAAAAGGCTAACCATGCGACCCTATATTGCGTTTTATCGCGGCAAGCAAACAACAGTACACGCGCCCAGCTCATACGCCGCCCAGCAGCTCGCAGCCGCTTTTTTCAAAGCTCGAAAAGCTTATGACGTCACAGTAATGCTGGCGGACGTTATCCATGATGGGGCTGCACTGTGAAATACACACTAGAACCAGGCGCTGCCGGTTGGATTGTCACTAACTACGCCGGACAAAGCCGGACATTTGCCAAGCTATGGCTCGCGCTGGCCTACATTCAAAAACAGCTAGGGGCTCATGATGCGTGAGCACTACACCCCCACCAATCACCCCAGCCCGTGGGCTGCTGCTGCGCTGGTTGTAGCTATTGGCTGCGCCCTCGCTTATACCCTTTTCGCTTACCTATAGGACGCCACTATGTACACATTTATCCGCGCCAGCTCGAACCGGAAAACCGGACCAATACCGCAAACTTACTCGCTCCGAAAAACTTGCCCCGATAGCTGCCCACACTACGGGCAGGACTGTTACGGGGAAGACTTTTACACCCGTATGCAGTGGGACAAAGTGCCAGCTCGCGGGGTCCCAATTGACATACTCGCCAGCTATATCCGCAACTTGCCACCGCTGCAATTGTGGCGTTATGGTATCGCCGGCGATCTTCCAGGCGATGGAGAGCTAGTCGACCCTTACGAGCTGGGGGTGATTGTTAAGGCCAATACGGGCCGCAAAGGCTTTGCATACAGTCACAAGCACCAGCCGCAGGCAATTAAGTGGATACGCGCCGCCAATGCTTGGGGCTTTGTCGTGAACTTGAGCGCGGACGATGCTGGACACGCCGACCGGCTCAGCGCCCACGGCTTGCCAGTGGTGTGCATTGTGCCAAGCGATACGCCCAAACTGTCATTCACGCCCGAAGGTCGCCGCATTGTCGTATGCGAAGCGCAGACCCGCGCAGAATCGACTTGCGAGAATTGCGGTAATTGGGACGCATGGTGCAGCCGAGCCGACCGCGACTTTATTGTCGGTTTCCGAGCCCACGGCACACGCGCCAAGCGCACCGACCAGCTGGCGCGCCGAGTAATCCCTATCCTGAAAGCCTGAACCATGATTAAGACAATGATCGCCAAATACGCCGGACGGGACGCAATCACCGGCCACCGGTTCAATGCTGGAGATGAGATCCAATACGACACCATTACCCGCAAAGCTTGGATCCACGAGCCTGGAGACATGGAGACAGCGCCGATATACGCCCCCGCCGGCGTGATCATGTTCAACGGGCAACACGGGCGGACGATCCACTACCGCAACCCGCGCGGACGCTGCGCGGACGCCCCGTGCTGTGGCTGCTGCACGATATAGGGCTATTTGTAAGCCCTGACGCGCAGGGCTTACGGGCTACCCCTAACCAATGAAAGGCAACCCATGAGCAACGCACTAATGATCGCATACCACGCAAAAAACGACCGCCAAGGCTGGCACGAAGTAGCGCGACACCCCGCCGACTGGACAGGCTGGCACAAATTCGACCGCTCCATGATTGACGAAATGTTGCACCACGGACACATCACGATCACTTGTGGCTGGAATATGTACCAGCTGGTGCGCGCATGAGCTGGCTTGTTTTGACCCGTTTTCGCGGGTGGTGGGCTGACAGCTGGACGGAAAACGACCAGCCCCTACGCTTTGCGACCCTACCGGCAGCGCTCGAAGCCATAAATCTACTGCTGGACGCTACCCCTGAACAATCCATAACCGACTACAAGGTAATCCAAGAATGATACACACCGAACACGCCTACCACGAAGCGGGCTATCAATACGAACGCCTATCACTACCCGCCAGCCGCATAAAACGGGCACAAGAGCTGCGCGCAATGATCGCCAGCGAAGAGCCGCAAGACCGCGACCACGCGCGCCGGTTGATCGACCAGGGTCGCAGGGAATACCAAACAAACGCAAAAGGCTAAAAATGCAAACATCCACCGAGCAAAAAATAGACGCTATTTGCCACGCCCCAGTCACTGAAACCCAAGCTCTGCGCGAAGCACTGGGGAACTTGATTTACTGGGCGAGCGTTAATAGCTGCGAGCTGCCCGACTCTGCCATGACGGAAGAGCTGACCGAGGCAATCCACACCGCGCAAAACGTGCTGCACAGATAGCACTCAAAGCCTCGCGCGCGGGGCTTTGGGGGCAAATGTGACCCACCACAAAGAAAGGCGAGAGTATGAAACTATTGGACGCAACAGGGCGCGAGGCGCAGCTTGGACAGTACTACCCCACGTTTCGCGGGGAGATGTACTTACTGGTCGGCGCTCGAGAGCCACACAAACCCAGCAGCACCGGCAGGGTTTATGTGAAGCTGTCGCAAGACGCTACCACCACGGAATTCTTTCCAGGCGTGTTCGGCATGAAATGGGCGCAGCAATGATGATCACGCAACCAAGCCAAATAGCACTCTATCGCCTGATGGTGCTGCGCTCCGGTCTACGGCTGGAGATCAAGGGTCTGAAGGTCAAAGGCGGCAAGAGCTGCTATTCGATCATTCGCACTGAATTCGGGCTGAAGGGCAACCGCGCCAACGTATTGGAGCAGCTGGACGCCATCATTAACCACGAAACCGCACAGCTAGGGGAAGCGCGCGAGTGATATCTACAAGCCCAGCGAGCTGGGTTTGTGGGTCATCATTCGATGGCTGCAACTGTAACAAGGAGAGAATCATGGGTCTAGATATGTACCTGAACGCGAAGAAATTTACTAGCTGGTCGTCTGATGAAGACGCCGCGCCCACAGTGGATGGTGTACCGGAAGCCGCTGGGATGAAGCTTACCCACCTGAACTACGAGGGGATGTACTGGCGCAAGGCCAACGCGATCCACGCATGGTTTGTGGAGAACGTGCAGGACGGGGAAGACAATTGTCAGGAGTACTACGTCAGTTTTGATGACCTGATGAAGCTAATGGAGCTGTGCGGGGAAGTGATCGCCAACCCCGACAAGGCTGCGGAACTGCTACCACCACAAGGCGGGTTCTTCTTTGGAGCCGCCGAGGTGGATGACTGGTACTGGGAACAGGTCAAGCGCACCCACAAGGAACTCAAGGAACTGCTGAGCAGGGAACTGGGCGACGAGTGGTCATTCACCTACCAATCATCATGGTGAACCATATGAAAAACGCTGAATTGATCAATGACGTTATTGAGCAAATCAAGCGCGATTTTGAGATTGGGGACTCCACCGCTGTGGTGGAGTTGCTTGCTGACCTCCCGCGCGAAAGTTTGCTGGCGTACCTACCCGAAGATGATGAAGCAGGCATTTGCCCAACCTGCAACGGGAGCGGGGAAGGGTATCACGAAGACACAGCCTGCTTTACCTGCAAAGGACGAGGTACGTTCTAGAAGAACGGGCGGAGGGACTCGGCAGCTGCCTGGACTCCGACCCTCTGCTCAAAGTCGTTGAAGTCTTCACCAGCCTCGCCTAACCAATAGCGCGAGGCTATTTTTTTAGCAATACTTATCCCCATCGGGTCGTTGTCGGCAATCACCAACGGGTCTTGCACCGACTGGGCGATCTCTACCATGTTCCCAGCCGAGAAGCAAACGTGGATTGTGTACCGCTGGCGCATGGATTTGAGAGCGCGGCGCACTGATAAGCCTGTCGCAAGACCCTCCACCAATACATTCCTGCCGTGGTTATCAATGACCAGGCTGGCTCCTTTTGTGCGCTGCCCTGATAAAAACTTCTTTGTTCCGTCTGCTTGGATTAACTGCAGCCCGACCAGCTTGCCATCCACCCGCATCGGGACTGTCAGCAGCCCCTTCCATACTTTGGCTGGCTCTGCAAACCCTTTGCGAATCAGGTATGGGTGCGGTTCAACTGTAACATTGTTATAGATGAATGCAGCCTTCTTTGCCGCATCCACCTGTTTCTGTTGCTGCTCTGCGATTCTGCGCTCCCGCTTGGCTGCTGCGTGTGGGTCAGGCACATACGGCTCATTCGACTGGTATCGGATCGGGGACTCATGGACTGCGTGGTTCTGCACCAAACCGCTTCTGCCGTCAAAAATGTACGCCCCGTTCTTTTTGCGCGGGTGATCTGTTGTTGGAACTCGCATCCAGCGCCCCTCCACCACATGGTCAATCAACAAGCCATGCGACTGTGCAAATTCTTCAAAACTCATGCCCTAGCCTTTGCGTATGCGATAGCTTTACTCTTAATCCAATTGAGTGTCTTGTGGCTGGGGGACTTTGTCTCCGATCCCAAGCCGCGAGGGAATGCCCCGTACTTCTCTTTGTACTTGTGCGCCGCCCAGCCATCCTTGTAGCCGCGCATTCGACTGTAGTACAACAGCTCGGAGTAAAAGCTTTGGTTCTCAGCGGTGGAGCTTTTGCCTGTCTCCAGCTCAATCATGTGGCCTGGTACGTTCAGAACCTCTTTCATGGGTCTGATCCAGCCGCACTCACCGCATTGCCGTCCAGGCCAAACCCACAACGCGCCGCATCCACCGCACTTGGACTCTTTTTTAACCTTCTCGGGTGGTTCTTTTTTGGTTGCCTCACCTCCATCTGGAAGCTCGGTCACACCATCAGCGAACAGGTCATCCCACTCCTTGCGGAACCTGAGATAGTTGCCGCTGTGATCAAGCCAAACGCCGTGCGTCTTACCCTCACATGGACGCATGACGCGCCCCATCTGCTGGACATGGCTGCTGAAGGACTTGGAGAAGGGTCGAGCCGACACGCCAATCATTACGTCAGGCACATCAAACCCTCGCGTGAGGATGTCGGTTGCGATCAGGCCGGTGATCTTTGTATCGGGACGGCTGAAGTCTTCAATGGTTTCCCGCTTGAAGTCATCCTCTTCTTTGTAGCTGATGGACACAAAGTGATAACCGCGCTCAGCAAACTGTCGCACCAAGTCACGCCCATGCTCAACACCGGAGGCGAAAACTACAGTCTTGCGCGGTCCACCAAACAGCTGGTTGGTTTTCTGTATCCACTCATCAACTATATCGCCGGTGATCTTCATGCCACGGGCGCTCACCTCGTCTTGCGACCACTCGCCAGCAACCTTCTTGGCTCCGGTCATGTCGATCTCTTTGGCAATGAAGATCTTGAGTGGAACAAGCCATTTATCCTCAATCAGCTCTCCTGTGGGCTTTGCACCAACCACATGGGTGTAGGTGTCTCCCAATCCTTTTGTGAATGGGGTGGCGGTCAGGCCAATGACCTTTACTTGCGGATTGTCTTGGATGTACTGGATGACCTGTCTGCGCTGGACATGGCACTCGTCAATGATCAGGAGGCCAACGTCCGGGAAGTCAGCCCGGCGCTCCAGGGTCTGTGCGCTACAGACTTGGATGCTCTCATGGGGGCGGTATCGCCAGTGACCAGATTGCATGACGCCATGCGGGATTTTGTACTTGGAAAGGCGTGTGCTGGTCTGGTTAACCAACACAATCCGATCCAATACCATTGCCACCCTGATACCTAGCTTGGCGTGTTCAGCCATAACGTGCATGGCTACTTCTGTTTTGCCAAATCCTGTTGGTGCATACAACAGTTGGCAGCGGTGCTGGGCAAATCCTTGGTCGAGTTTAGCCACAACATCCGCTTGATGCGGTCTTAAATTTATCATGCTCTCTCCTGCTGGGAAACCGCCCAGCTTCGGTGTTTACTTCTCTGCGCGTTTCTTCCAGTAGTTGATTTGCTTCAACATCTCAGTGTTCTTGGACATGAACTCATTCCGACTTTGGGTCATGGAATAAAGCTGTGCCTCAAGGTCTTTGACCTGCTCGCGCAACATAGTAATTGTGTCTTGCACCTCCTGCTTTGCCTCTTCCGAAACAGGCATAGACTGAACTGCAAGCATATCTTTGAGCCGAGTATTCTCCTCCGAGATCACGCCAAATTCAGTTGCCAGCTCATTGATTTTTTCATCTTCTGTGGGCTCTTCATAGTCGGGCTCTATTGGTGCAGGCTTGCGTCCAATGCTTGTGGTATCGCGGCGCTTGCCATCTTTGCCAATGCTGGAGGACTTCTCGAGCCCCAATGCCTTGCGGATGCGACCAACAGTCATCTTGCTCACATCGCAGGCGACAGCGATCTGGTAGTCTGAAAACTCCCCTAGCTCGATATCCTCAAGAGCCAATTGAACAACGTAGCGGCGCTCTTCTGCGCTGCGTGGCTTGCCGTGCTTGGAATTTGCCTTCAAGGAGGCAATGAATGCATCACGCTTTGTGCCCTGAATAACATTGCCCAAAATCTCTTTGTAGCCAGCCTGGGTGTGTGCGTGTACGCGATGGAATCCATCAGACAACCAGTAGTGCTTGCCATCGAAGTACAGATCGACAGGTGGAAAGACCGCACCTTCCAGTAGCTGTTCTTTGTAGTGCTGTACAAGGCTGCCATCAAGCTCTTTGCGGGGCTGCGTTCCACCATCGAGGCGGATTTTTTCCAGCGAAATTTTTTCAGTCATTTTTTTCCTTGAGTAACTGTCTTACTTGAACCATTGCATCTTTAAGGTCACCTTGCAATTGCTTGATGGCCTCATGCTGTGCTTGCATACGAATGTACGACTCCTCCGAAAATTTAGCCAGATTACTGTGGCTCCATGCGGCAAAGTTTGGTACGTCATTTTTCATTTTTTAACCTTTGGGGTTAGTTGGTTAATCATCTCCGTCCAATGATCCACCACCGGCTTGATCTTGCCCTCGGTCACTTCTTGCTTCATGGCTTCTTCCATCTCCCGTTGGTGCAGGACATTGACATCAACATCGGGGGATTGGCATCGCGCCACCGACATCATCTCAGCCTGGTAGCTGGGTGTGCAGTCAACGCAGATGTGGAAGCTTTTTAAATTGCTTCTAAAAGCAAGCGCCTTCCATTCCTTGTGTTGCTTCTCCGAGCTGAAGCATGGCGGGTAGGTGGATAGCATTTTTAAACATTCCTGACTCTGTACGGTGACTCTGAAAGAGTTCGGACTGACCGCTTAAAACTGCATAAAAGTGGCTCATCAACAAAAACTCTCTCCTTCATTGATTTGGCATCTTGGAACATCTCAGGGTGCAGCTTTTGCATTGACTTGATGTAAGCCTCCAACGGCCTGTTTGGGGCTGCAGAGTAGTCTCTACCCCTTGGTTGCAGCCTGCTCAATGACTTAATCATTGCACGTTGCTCTTCAGTAAACGGGGATGTAGTCATTTTTTTCCTTTAAAGGTTTGCGGTTTGGTCTAGGGCAATTTTCGGGCGGCACGATTACACACCACACGGCACTCACATAGTTTTTGACACCGCGCGATTGCCAGCGGTCAATGTATGTGTCTGGCATCATGCGTAACTGCCGATTGACGGTGTTCTCTGGCGCAGGCACCAAGACTACTATTTGTGCCACTGTAAGTCCATCAGGGTTATCCCTTAGTGCTTGTCGGATTTGTTTGTTGTAGCTATACATTGTTTCCCCTTGCTCGGATTGCTTTCCAGCATTTAAATGCAGCATACGGCAGCACCCATATTGGCATGGTGAGTAGCACAAAAAATGCAATAGCAAAAATCCAAGCACCCTCCATCAACTCAAATAAATTGTTCATGTCTTTCTCCAATAAGTTTTTACAACGTCAGGCCACTGCCTGCGGATAACTGCCTGTGCATCCAGCCTGCTTGAGAACCAACGAGCCAGCTTGCGGTCGCAGTCCTGCAACAGGAACATGGTGATAGGCCAGCCGGTACTCATGTGTTCTTCTCCTTGAGTGGACACCAATTTGGGATGGTCTTAAACTTTTCTTGGCAACCCCAAAGTATGTTTCCGTATGGGCCTTGGTTATGCTGAGGATGACGGCACTCAGTCCAGCATTCACCGTGTCCACGGTGGTCTCCTGCAAAAGGACAATCTTGGCAGTCCGTCACTTCAATAACGGCTTTCATGTGTTCTTCTCCTTGAGTTTGGCTTCGAGGGCTTCCATGCATTTCCACTCCCATCCGCTTACACCCCAAAAATCTTTTTCGTAGCGCATGATTTCTTTGCGTTCCTCATCCGTCAGACCTACCCACGGGCGCTGTTGTGGAGTGGTGTAGAGCTTTGCGCCAACCTTTGCAACATAGCCATCATTCCACGTTAGAAGCGGGTAATTTACACGATGCGATTTTTTAAATTCAGCCACCGGCTCCTGCGCTGGCTGTGCCAACTGCGCCTTCAAGTTGCGTATCTCAACCTTAAAGGCTTGTGCTTCGCAGTGTCGAGCGCATGGTGCTGGGTGCGTCCCATTCGCTTGCAATGTTTGGCGGTCAGGCCCCTGCGCTGGCTGTGCTAGGGCTTCTTTGATGGTGATGATGGCTTGGTTAATGAAGTGCTCTGGTCTGCTCATTACTTGCTCATGAGCGTACCTATCAAAACAGGTAGCCACACTCTTCTCCAACGCCTCAAGCGCCAGCTTCAATGCTTTGTCTTTAGTCATCGTTTCCTTGCATGTCTCACACTGCTCTCCCCGCAACCAGCCGTGAGAGCATCTCCATGTTGCTTCTTCTTTAGTCATGTGTTCTTCTCCTTGAGTTTGGCTTCAATCATTGATATATAGGTAATTGGAGTTCGGCAGTCATCAAGAATTGACAAAGACTCTTCCCTTGTCAACCCTACCCACGGGCGCTGTGGTGGTGCGGCGTAGAGGGCAGTAACGTCTTTGTAAATGACTGAATCCTGTGGCTTTGTATTTGATAGCCGTCTAACCCAAGGCCCAGTTTGAGTGCCATCGTCGTTTAAACAATTTTGCCAATACATCCACGCCACAGGCTCCTGCGCTGGCTGTGCCAAGGCTATTTGTCCAGTTCCTTTACACGGTTTGCAGATTGATGTAGGTGCTTCGTCAATCCCTGTAAAGCGCTCGCCAGTTCCATCGCAACTGCGACATGGGCGTGTAGCGCTAGGCTCCTGCGCTGGCTGTGCTAGGGCTTCTTTGACAGCCTTCAAAGTGTCGTGCCGGTCTCGGCCTTCAGTCCAGTATGTTGTGCGATTGATGTAATCAAGTGCAATCTCCAATGCTTCTTCTTTAGTCATGTGTTCTTCTCCTGCGCTGGCTCTCTGTGCATGATCGGCTCTCCATGTTCGTCAAAGTAAACCTCGCGCAACTTCCATCCCTGCGCTGGCTGTGCTAGGGCTTCTATCGCTTGTTGTGCAATTGCATTGACCGCCTTGTACACGCTGGTTTGTGTTAAATGCATCATCCCATCAACAAAACCACGCTCGTAGTCTGGGCCTTGGTCAAGTCTTGGCCTCAACGGTTCAGTTGTAATGTGTTTGCGTCCGTTGCTGTCTGTGATTATTCGTTCAGTCAAAATGGGGACTCCTCATAGTTGTCAGGGTTAGGTTTAAGCGGTGGTGCTTTAGCAGGCACCGGCCTCGGGAATGGGGGGAAAGGCCACATCAGAACCCCCTGCTTTGCACACGAAGGAAGTCATCAGCGCCACGGCGTACTGGGGCCATGCTCTCGGGGACGTACTTGTCCCTCTTCCATAAGTTCATTTGCGGCGGGGGTACAACATCAGGGCCTTTCTCCATAGGCACGTATCCGCCACGCACATAGCGAGCTGGGTTCTTGTCACCTAGCTTGTTGGGCACAGCGGCAAGAGACGCGTCAGGGTTCTTGCGCATCAGGTTGGGGTTACCGGCTTGTAGTTTCATTTCAATCTCCAATGCTTTCGTAATGCTTCACCAAGTGGTCAAGCCATGCTTGGCGGGTCTGTTGCAATTTCTTTGTGTCGGAAAACCCATTGATGTCGTGTTTTGCCAACAGCCATTCCTCCAAGGTGTCGTGGCCCTCAAGCAACAATGCAATGAGTTTTTTGGTGAAACGGGCTTCATCGTTTGTGCAATTAACACGCCAGTAAATGGCATGGCAGATGTATCGTTCTTTTGGGTGATCCATCCAATCACCAACGCCATTCCAAAGTTGCTTCTTGGCGGCTTTAAACACTTTGCTTGTTTTCATTTCAAAATCCGATCAATCATGGATGGTGTACAGGTCTTGAACACCAACGGGATCTGCGCGTAGGTGTATCCCAAAAGGAACACCAGCACCGCTGACATTCCTATGGCTGACAGACCTCGGGTGATAAGGTCGTACAGGGCTTTCATGCCGCTATCGGACCAAGCTTCGACATCTCTTGGAACCGCTGTTCAGCATGTTTCGCCATCTGTTCAGCCTTCTTCTTGGCGTAGTACTTTTTGGCGTACTCACGAGACTTGCGCTTACGCTCTTCATCACGCTTTTTAGCCCGCTGCTTAGCCAGGATCTGTTCGCGGTTGCGCTGGTAGTAATCGCGCTTTCTTTGTGCCAGGAGCTCACGCTTGAGGTCGGACTCACTCATGGGGATTGGCTGACCCTCACCTTTCACTATTGCGCGGCCATAGTCGATGATGGGGAACTGTTCAACTGTAACATTGTTAGAGTTGTTTTCGAGATCATCAATTTTAAAGGTGTGCTCAACCAATTGAAGGCGCAACTTGTTAACAGTAGCTTCCAGTTCTTCGATGCGCTTAAAGATGTTCCAGTTCATTTTGTCTCTCCATAAAGAAAGTTTTCAAGGCGCTCAATACGAGCATTGTTGTAGTCCACAACGGACTTTGCATAGTCCACACCGGATTCAGCATCAAGCTTCTCCCGTTTGGCCGACTCGAGTTCACGCAACGCCATCGCTTGTGGGGATGGTGGGCGGTACAGGTTCTTCATCCAATCAATCATTGTTTGCTCCTTGGGTTTAGTAAGGGATGGGTACAAATATTCCCTTGGCCTAAAGCATAACACATGATTTTTTAAAAAGTCAACTATTGCAAAAAATATTTTTAGCGCCAGTCGGTTTGGTCCCAATTCCCCTTTCCGTGATTGCAGTCATGACACAGAACTTGAAGATTGTTGAGGTCCAAAGCCAGATCGGGAAAAAGTTTGCGTGGTTTGATGTGGTCAACATTCATCACAGCCCCATCTTTTGGGGAAGCTCCGCAGCACTGACACCTGGAGCCATGTTTCTTCAAAGCCATCATGCGAACTTTGCGCCATTCGTAAGTTGATAAAAAGTTACTTGACTTCACATCAACTGGCCTTGGTTTTGGCGCTGGGTGGATCAAAACATATCCGGAAGAAGCCAATCTATCCCTACGTTTGGATCGTTTGTTTTTCGACATTTCACACCCCTGGTGGATGAGTAAAGTTTTGTGGCAAAAGTCTGCCTAAGGGAGAGTGAACCCCTTTGGCAAATTTCCACACCCCCGGAGCCATTCGGTCATCCATGTGGGGCAGCATCAATCCAGCTTGTGCTGCCTATGGGTACTTTCCGCTGCTTGGCAACGTCTAGCTCGGCCACCCATACCATTTGGGTTATCCGAAGGACTTGAACCCACGGGCCACAAATGGAATTCCCCCGATTGCGCCATGCATCTTCTTTGCGCTCTCGCTGTAGGTCAGAACGTCGTAGGGCTGGTGGACTGCGGACTACACCTTGCGGCTTCCTACGCTTCCCTCATGCCAACCCAAAACCCGATAGATCCCAACAGCAAAGTTGCCGCGTAAATGCAAAAAGCCGTTACTACTGCACTGGGTCGTGTCCTCCAAGAATCCCTAGAGGCCAATGCATGAGTAACGGCTTTCAATCTATTGCACACGACTGCAACGGAGTGTAGTGTACACCAATTTTGTGGTGTGCAAGATCTTTTTGAAAAATATTTGTTGGTGGCTCACATAAAGCAGTGTGTGTCCAGTAACTTCACGGAAGCATTCATACCGGCGCTAACCCGATAGACCACCAACACGGCTGGGGACTGGTTTGTCAGACGATATGTCCGCTGGTCACCGGCAGCTTTCCCGATAAGACCAATCCCCATGCATGTTGGCTCTCAACTATAACAATGTTACAGAAAGACCCCCCAGTTGCCCAGGGGGTAAGGACCCTGTAAAGAGCCAAGGAGAGAAGCACGGCTTTATTCTACATGGATAACTTTTACTTGCCAACGGTTGTCCTTCTTATGCCAGCCGTGGACCTCGATCTTGATGCCGGCGTCACGCACGATGTCCAGGTTCTCGTGCTCAAGGATCTTCTTCAGCCGGTCTGATGTGTGCCCCCAGCTCGTAGTCTGCACACCGATCACCGCGCCCTGTCCCAGGCACAGGATGTCAATGAAGCCAGCAAAGTCATTCTTGCGCTTTGTGAAGGAGTTGTACCGCTCCACCACCTCGGCGTAGAAGCCGTTGTCCCTCATGTACTTGAGGCTGCGCTGCGTTGTTGTGACGGCCATAAATTTATTTTTCCAAGTTCTTGCAATACATGATAAGATATGGGTACAATGTGTTGCACCACCCCAAATTTTACAGGAGAAACGAATGAGTAAATTGCGCTGCTTTACAGCCTACTGGAACTACCACCGTGGAGAGATACAGTTTGATTACCCCTACCAATTCCAGTGGGAGTACATCAAAAAAAATAATGTGACGGCACTAGAAGATCGCGTTCTCGTGCTGGATGCACTGCAGGACGCAATCGTGCAGCTCACAGATCTGTATGAAAAAACGCTCGAACTCGGCCATGAATATGCCCAGGATCACTGCGTTATAGCTCTTTCCAACTGCATCAAAGAACACGCCATCAAATAATGATCCTCACTAACAAGCACAACCTTCCGCAGACGTTCGTTAACGTCCTGCGCCGCCCCACCTACTCCAAGGGTAAGGCCAACATTTCGGCTACCGAGCTGATCTCCTCGCCCCGCATCGTCCAGCTACGCAAGATCCACGCTGAAGAGATTGAGCAGGATGTCAGTGAGATGGTCTGGTCCATCTTTGGCACGGCTATTCACGGCGTACTGGAGCATGGCCGAGATGACAGCCACCTTGTTGAAGAGCGTCTGCACACCACTGTTGACGGCTGGTCTATATCAGGTGCTATAGATCTGCAGATCGTAAACGAGGATGAAACCATAACCGTCAACGACTACAAGACTGTTGGGGCCTGGTCGGTGATGAACGAGAAGATCGACTGGGAGCTGCAGCTCAACATCTACGCATGGCTGGTCCGCAAGGTCAAGAAGTCGGACGTAAGCAAGCTGGAGATCGTAGCCATCATCCGTGATTGGAGCCGCCGTGATGCCGCCCTCAAGGCCAACTATCCCGATGCGCCAGTCAAGGTTATCCCTATCCGGCTCTGGTCTTACGAGGAGCAACAGGAGTTCATTGAGAAGCGCGTTGAGCTGCACTCCAATGCCCTGTTTGATCTCGAGACTGGTGATGAATTACCCCACTGCACTCCAGAGGAGACTTGGGAAAAGCAAACGACCTACGCGGTCAAAAAGATTGGTGGTGTTAAAGCCCGCAATGTCTGCGACACCATTGATGAAGCTCAGGCCAAGGTGGCCGAGTACGGTAAAGAGTACGAGATTGAGGTGCGCCCAGGTGAACGGACGCGCTGTGCCAACTTCTGTTCAGTCAGTCGTTGGTGCAATCAGTGGCAATCGTACAAAGAGCAAACAACCAAGGAGTAAGTATGGAATGGATGGAAGAGAGCGGTATTCAAGAAGTTGGAACCAAGGTGGAAGGAATAACTGCTGATCATGTTTGGTGGAATGCAGACATCCTGACTCGCAGCATGAGCCAATGGGCATCTGACTTTCAGCGGCTTGTCAAGGTTATGGAGGATCGCCATAAGGAGCACCTGAAGATGATTGGCGATTTACTGGAAGAGCGCAATCAGCTTAAAGATCAACTCAAGGCAAAGGAAAAAGCATGAAAGATTTTTGGGGGCCGGCGCTGGTTATTTGGGTTGCGGCTTCATGGCTCACACACATATTTGTTTGCCTGAAGACTGCATCATGGGGGTTCTTGTTGGCGGGGGCAATCCTGTTTCCCATCGCATGGATCCACGGCACGGGCATTTGGTTTGGGGTGTGGTAATGAGCGCACCACGCGAACAAATCATGGAGATGCTCGAGGACGCTATGTTCTTGGAGCCCGATGGGTATGACGTAGCTATTGCTGGGATTGCAGAACGATGCGGGATGCACCCAGTAGTGGCCTACGACATGGAGAAGGTGATTGATATCTTGATGGCTGATGGAATGGATGAAACCGAGGCCATTGAGTTTTTTGAGTTCAACACAATTGGGGCATGGATGGGGGAATTGACTCCTGTCTTTGTTACTTTAATTAAAACTGGAGAGAAATAATGGCAGCAGAACAACGCATTTACATAGTCACCAATGGTGGCACACAACACCTCGTGCAGGCCGCAAGCCAGGCACAAGCTATCCGCCACATCGCTGGCAAAACATTTGATGTACGGATTGCAAAGACGCTGGATGTTGCTCAGTTGATGAGCAATGGTGCAGTCCTTGAGACAGCAGTCAGCGCACCCGAGCAATCAATCATTGAAGGAGCTTAATATGAAAGCACTATTGATTACCCTGTCAACTGTGGCACTACTTACTGCCTGCGGTAAACAAGAAGTTAGTTTCGCATCACTGGAAGAAGCCAAGGGTACTGCGCGTGAGAACGCCATGTGGAATGCCCAACGCTATCGCCAAGAGAACGTCCTGCTCAAGGGCTGGGACATTGTTGGTCGTGGCGACTCGTCACAAGACAATGCTTGCCCCCAGGGTGATGGCTGGGCAACGATGGACTTTGTTAACCCTGACAAGACCCGTCTGGTCAAGGTGAAGTGCTCTACCGTGTCGGCCAATACCTCCTGTTTGGAAGACGCTGACTTCAAGACCAAACCGTTTGCCTCGGACGATGGTCACTGCCAGCCTACCAACAAGGTTCCTTATCCACTGCCGAAGATTGCCAAATGATGGCACTTGACATCCTTATTGCATTAGGTGTAGCAGTACCTTGCGCGATCTGTTGGTTCCTTGGCTACAAGGCTGGACAAATGAGTAAATGATTTACGGGGGGAAAGCAGATGCTGGAGTGCGCCGTTACTAGCACAGATCAACTAGTGCAGCGAGTACCCCCACCTTTTAGGAAAACAAATGGTACATAACAAATTAATGGTCGCGCGGATTCGTCTGCAGGGAATCAAGTTGAAGAAGACGGGACAGAACAAGTTTGCTGGTTACAGTTACTTTGAGTTGGGAGACTTCCTTCCGGCGATTCAGGAAATCTTTGCCGATGTTGGCCTGTGCGGTGTTGTCTCCTACACAACAGAGTACGCCGTACTAACCCTCACTGATATAGATGATGGAACAGCCATCGTTATCACTAGCCCTATGGCTAAAGCAGAGCTGAAGGGTGCACACCCCATCCAGAACCTGGGTGCAGTTGAAACCTACCAGCGCCGCTACTTGTGGATGACTGCGATGGAGATCGTTGAGCATGATGTGCTGGACGCCTCCAAGCCAGCAGAAGTAAAGGAAGAGCGCCCCAAGGTATCTACCTTTGTGCCACGCCCTCACATCGTCCAGGCACCAGCCGAGCGCGTGAAAGGTGATACATTGCCGCCTCCCTACAAGGAGACAAATCCCGAGTGGACCATCACCATCCACGCCGAGGATGCTGACGACCATAACAAGTTACTGTTGAGCGCGACCAAACTGAAGCTGAGCTACGCCACCAGCGAAGAGCAGGTCAAGGAAATGTTCAAGGTCAACCGCGAGTTGTACAGCGCAGTGAAAACCTCCCACCCCGAGGTCTATGACGAGGTCATGGACATGTTCAAAGAAAACAAAGCAAAATTTAAGGATCAATAATGGACTACCCAAACAGCGGACTACTTCTCACCAACACGCGCAAGACTGCCGACAAACAGCCAGACATGAATGGCGACATCAAGTTTGAGCGGGACTATCTTCTGGCAATGATTGACGCCTCCGAGGACGAGGTTGTTGTGATCAAGCTTGGCGCTTGGTTGAAGAAGGACAAGAACGGCAACCGCATGATTTCCATTAAAGCGGATACCAATGCAAAACCGATGACAACGCAAAAGGATCCCTGGGATGACTAAAAGTAAAAAGCCAACTACTGTTGAGGGCTGGGAGAAGGTCTGCAACAACCTTGATGCAGCTCTTCGGCTATCTATTCAGCAGGAGGAGGAGCTGATTGCAGCTCTTGAAGAGACTAAAGCCAACTACGATGAACTGAAAACTGCAATGATCAAAGCTGCTGGCATCATTAATTACCTGGAGATTAAGCTTGAGCGAACCAATTCAGTTTGAGGGCATCAAGACTGGGCTGAAACAATCCAAGGACGGCTACGTGTTGACGATGGCCGTCCATCCCGATGACCTGCCAGATGACCTGATGCGTGACTTTGTTGGATCACGCTATGTGGTGGTCATGGTTCGGCTGGGTGATGATGAGCGGCCAATGAACCGTGAGCAAGAGTTCCCGGGCGACCATGCCGTGAAGATGGCTGGGATGCTGTGCCGTGACCCTGAGTTCTGGGAGTGGCTTAGCCAGAAGAAGCTCTTGGAAGATCAGAACGAGAAGGCATGTGCCGAATGGTTGAGCGACTATCTTGGTATTGAGTCCCGCAAGGAACTGAAGACCGATGAAGACGCCCGAGCCCTATTTAATCGACTCAAAGAAGCCTTTGAGGCATGGAGGAAACAATGAAGAAACTAGTACCGTACAGCGTGTACCTTCCGATTGAGCACTACGAGAAGATCAAGGTGCTGGCGCAGCAACGCAAGGCATCCTCTATGGTGCGTGACGCCATAGCAATGATCCTTGATGGCAACGATGCCTACAAGGCTGGATACAACAAGGCCCTGCGTGACTGCATCAAGTGCGTTGATCAGGTGGAGGAGATTGAGCATATCGCTGTCCGCAGCAAGTACCTAAACGACCTGCTTAGTGACGCAATTAAAGAACTGGAGATGTGATGGAAGAGTCATTTATCAAAATGCTACATGCCATTGAGTCAACCGTTATGGAAACTCCTTGCGATGAGCCTATGGATGCTGTTATGGCGCTTTGCTGCGTTATGTGCGATATCCTTGTGCAAATCAAGATGGACGACAACCACCAGGTCTGTAACGCTGTTCTTACTGCGTTGAACTCATCAAGAGAAGCTTACAAACTACACGAGGTCCACTAATGACTGAGCATGACCAAAACCTGCGCGATATCGCCGCGATGTTTGCAATGGCTGGTCTGCTCATCAGAGGGAAGCAAGATGCCAGCATCATCAAGCTTTCTTTTGAATTAGCAGATGAGTACATGCTTGGGCGCAAACCTGATGGTGGTCTTGCCACAATCAAGAAGCGCAAAAAAGATGTACCGGAATCGTAAGCTACTGGATGCGGCTCGTGAGCTTCCCTGCCAACACTGTGGTACTGAAGACGGTACGGTAGTGGCGGCTCACAGCAACCAGATGCGTGACGGCAAAGGGCGCAGCCTTAAAGCCAATGACTACAGGATTGCATCATTGTGCTTTAAGTGCCATTCCGAGCTGGACCAGGGAGCTCATATGAGCCGAGCCGAAAGGCTGGAGATGTGGGAGGAAGCACACCGCCGGACTATCGGTCAGCTCTTTGAGCGGGAGATCATTGGGCTTCTCTGAGTAGTTGATTAAATGCCCGCATTTTTTCAACCTTAAAATCATTGGCTCGCTTAGCACCCTCATCATCTCCGCGCTTCAGGGCGTCCTTCTTGGAGGTATTCAACCGAGATACCTCGTTCTCAACCTTGTTAGCCTGCTTCCAGAAGCGAGCATCAGGGTTGTCAGCCAGGTACTCATCGGTTGGATCTCCGTTCTTGCGGCGCTGCTTTAGCTCATTCTCATAGGTAGCCATCTTTGATACGTTGTCGTAAAACTTTGACGATACAGCTGCAGGGGTTTCAGTTTCTCCGTACAGCTTACCAATCACTGGCTTGCGGTATGCCGGTATATCTTCCCCAGTGAACGGAGATGCGGCCCAGCTCACTCCCTTGATGACCTCTCGAGCAACGCCACCAAAGTACTGTCCAGCCAAGTAATCGATCTCATCTGCGGTTGGGCTAATGAATCCCTTGGTGTACTTGGTTCCCATAGGTGATGATGCAAAATTCAGAAACTCCGCAAGCGCTTTACTGACTTCCGTAGCACTTTCTCTTGAGCGTTGGTAGCCTGGCGTCGGCCGGTTTGACTTGTCTTCTTTGTAAATTGGACGGCCAAAGGCATCTTTATTTTCTTTCAACGCAAAGTATGGATCCAATGCGGTGGGAGTCAGCATCTGGGTAATGCTACCAGCACCCAGCGGATTAAATGCATCCAAAACAAGCTCTAAGACACCAACTGTTTTGTCGCCCAGGTCCTTGTTGCTATTCAGCATCCCCGTCTTGATCAGAGTGGCCTCTGTCAGGATCCGGCCAATGCCAGGGAAGATGTTAAATCCTGGAGGCATTGGAAGAATGATGTAGTTCTGTCCAGCAAATGGAATTGGGATGACCAGGTTTTTATTTTTCAGGAAGTCCGGAGGATCTCCATCGTCATATCCGTTAAGCGCCAAGATAACTGCCTGCAGCACACCAAGCGCAATACCGCCGGCCATGATCTTCTTACCCATCGGACCCTTGAGGGTTTGATACAGGCGAGCAGTTCCTTGAATGGATGCATTAATAAATGCATACAAAGACTGCAGTGTTGGAGAGGCCGCACCCTTACGGTTGAAGTTGACCGTCAATTCTTTTGCAATTGATGCAGCCTTCTGTTCGCTCTGACCTTTATCTAGCGATACCTTAAATGCCGATAGACGTACAGCATTTTCCATTGCATCGTTATAGTCGGACAGCACATCAAACAATTTTTGAGCTGCCTTGCGAGCGTTGCCACGGTTAAGCTTTTTGATCTCTTGCTCAACAATGTTCACTTTCTCTTTTGGCTTACCGCTCTTCATGCGAGAGAAAAAGGCACCGAACGATTCACTCTGGCCGCTGAATTGTTTTGCAAAGCCAGTGGTTCCGCCGGCCATACGCATCTGCTCAAACAGATCCATGTACTGTTGCTGCTCTGCATTCTTGGCTGGCTTGCCGCGCAATTGATTCCAGATAGCAAACATTGCAGGCATGGTTCCCTTCAGAACCTCCTTCTCGCTACCAGCAATTGCAGTGGTGGACAAGTTAAATGCCGCGCTCTGTACGTCACGGACCATGTTCCATGCGCCAAACACAGGGTTGTACTGTGTGTTGACAGCAGCAATCCAGCGGGTAACTGCACCCATGTTACCAAGCACATAGCCCAGCTCATCTGCATCCAGGTTCTTTAGCGAACGAGCCATACGCATAGCCCGCTCATCTTGCGGGTTGAAGATGATATATCGGTCTTCACCGTTCACTCGAACAGGGAAGACGTTATCGCTGTTACGCAAAGCTGGATTGACCTGGTAACGCACCAGGCCGGTAGCCTTATCAATCACAGGAACCTTGGGCTCTTGAATCAAATTGTTGGCGAATTGCGCTGGTAGATTCAAGCTCATCATCTCTTGAACAAGCTTGGCTTTATTCTTGATGGCATTAGGGTTGATCGGCAACCAGAACCCGGGGTTGGGGTTTGCAATAGCCAAGCCATAAAGAGCACGGCCAACAACAGCTTGTTCTGACCGGCGGACGGCCTTCTCGCGTTGGATGGCAATGTTGGCAATGATGTCCTTTACCGGCTTCAAAGAACCGACTGCTCTCTTACTGGCACCACCTCGAGTGCCAACTCCGCCAACATAACCAGAACCAGTGTGAACAAAGTCAAGGTCATCACGTTGCAGCGGGATGTAGTGCTTGTAGGTCTTGTTCCAGGTATCAATCGTTTCCTGAGTCTCAAGACCTCCAGCCACCAAAAGCTTTTGCGTTCCATCAATGATGTCGTCCACCATTGCGGCCAGAGCCTTTAGCTTGGCTTCTTGTGCAGCGGGTAGGTTTGCAAGATATGCGCGAGCATCAGCCGTGTCGATGCCGGAACCTTTATTCTGCACATCCGGAGCCAAATTGATCTTATTGATCTGCTCGTTGCGCTCTTCAGCGTGGCGGTTATGGAGGTAGGTCTCCAGCTCGCCATGAGTGATGCCATCCTTCTGCATCTGCTTAAACAGTGGGCTGAATTCATTTTCCAAGAAGTTTTCAATCCGAGCTGCGGAGCGAGAGGAGTACAGGGACTCCTTGGTGTAGGCGTCCAGGCGCTCATCAATCTGTCCAACAGCTTCGTTGATCTTCTCAATGACGCGCCTGGTATCAACCTGTTTGTCTCTGAGTTGATACTCAATGCCATCTATAAAAGAAGGTTCAGGGGAATCCCAAATAGCGGTGGGCGCAGGGTTGCCCTGGATGTTACGGATGATCTGGTTGTAGTCACCCTCACCAAGCATCTCATTGGTCACAAACTGACCATCAGATTTTGCGAGACTATCCAGTGCGCGGATGATGGATGCGTCAGACTTCAGGCCAAATAAGGACTTGATCTTCTGGCCCAGTTCTTTTAGCCAGTTCTTCAGTCGAGCCAGCACCCCGCCTTTAACAGAATCGTACCTGGCTTTAACAATGTCTGAGCCGTTGACAGCCCAGAATTCAGATGGGTTGAAGTACTCATAGTTGGACATTGGCAAATTACTATTCATCAGCAATTCTTGCGCAAGCTTTTCACTGGTGAGGCTCTTGCCCTCCATACGGTAGATTTTTTTTATGTTCTCGTAAACCGGCCCGGCTCCCTTTGGAATTTCAAAATTATCGATGAAATTTTCACCATAATGAGTTTCCATCAGAGCAGCAAAATACAGCTTCTCGGCTGGAGTCTTGGCTTTTTTTTGCGCCTGCAGTAGCTGCGATGCCCAAGCTTTACGGATGGCCTGTTGGACCTTTGTAGGCATCATGCGCTCAAGGTGGTGCAATATCTCATGCGTAGCCGTAAGATCAGTTCCGGCACCCTTAATCAAGGTAGCTATACGCGCCAGGGATCGATAAGTTCCACCTTGTCCAGCCTGCCCTTTACCTTTGATGCTCAAGCCCAGGTCGCTGACCAAGTCTTCATTCTGCGACATGAACCAGTTGGCGAGGTCATATGCATCACGCGATATCTCGCCCCGACGCACCGCTGCGGACATCTTCTCCTGGATGATCAAGTAGCCACGTTGACGAGCGGTAGGCTCCTCTTTCATGCGCCGATCTTCGTCCTCTTTGATCAATTGATCTGCACGTTGGACAAAATCTTCATCCGTAATGCGGCCATCAGAGCGCATCCGGTTCAGTGTCTTCATGTCGCGCTTGAAGGATGGCGAGCGTTGGACCTCCTCTTCAATATCACGGGTACGGCCAATGCTGTTGGCGATATTTCCGGACGGACCGTACTCACCGCTGTTGCCAATGGCGGACTTGATTTGGTTGGAGTTAAACGCATTCCATGTCCAATCACCACCCTCTAGTGCATGGATACCATCAAAGCCGGCTTCCTTCACTTGTTTAATGAAGCGTTCATCGTGGGCTATAAGCTCATATGCATTACCTTCATATTCTGGATCACCAAAATCAGCAACATCAAATGTTGTTCCATTTTCATCATTTATGCGGTTTATGATTTCTTCAAATGTATGATCATTTGAAAGATCAATATCATCAGGAACAAGTAATGGATTTTCTATCCGGAGATAAACAGGGATTGTTCGAGGGTTACCTTCACCTGATTTATTTGCATAACCATTTGATGTATATATATTTTCAGCAAACCATGATCCAAAATCTTCTGTATCAAATTCAGAAAAATCTTTTTTATTATCAGTTGCGTGGTAAACCACCAGCGGATTGCCGTCAGCATCGACCACCTTGCTATCACCAAAAAATCGCTTGAAGTTGCTGGACTCCGGCGTAATGCTGTTGAATGTCTGGCTACCAGGCTTGCGAGGTTTCTTCTCCGGTACATTTTCCGTCTTAACCCCGACCTTCTCTTCTTCGGTGCGGCCAACCATCTCACGCTCCACTTCCTTCTTCGGAGCTGGAGCCTTCTTCTCTGTGATAGTTTGTTTTATCACCGGCTCAACGCGCTGGCGGATGATGTCATCACTACTCATTGCCTTGCCGTTGATGAAGTCCATCACGTTGGTGCCGTTCTCTGGCACGATGAAGATCTTTGCGCCATCCATCTGTTTCAGGTGGTTGGTGATCAGGTATTCAAAGGTAGGCTTGTTGACGTTGATGCAGCCAAATGAGTAGCGGGAGTCTTCTGCCCCGGGCTTCTCAAGTGCAGCCAGGCGCTGCTTGGCATCTGTCTCATGCGTCCAGACGGAGTGCATGATCGTATTGGAGTACGGGCCGTGGCTTCCCATGTGCGACTTGTCCAGCACAAACACTTTTCCAAAATCGTAGTCACCGGCAGTGTAAGCCTCGCCCTCACTTCGCTTTGCATCACGCAGGCCAAGGTCAAACACACCGGCTGGGGTGATGCGGTTGGCAACGATCTCGTTGTCACCATGCATGTAGTCACCGATAGCCTTACCAAACAATGTCTTACTTTGCAAAAGTAAAGAGCCGTCTGGATTGAACAGGTAGGTATTGCCGCTTTGCTTGTCAGCCACAATGAACAGCTTGTCGTTGGCTTTGAGCTGGGCTTCCAGGGCTGGGTAGATAACGCCGTATGCTCGCTTGGCTGCATCGGACATTGTCTGCGCCTCCTTGGGCAGGTCCTTGATAACCTCGCTGGTCTTCACATCATACTGAGGAACAGCAATGGTGTATGGCTTGCTGACAAATTGTGGGTTGAACACAATGGCAACAGACAACACACCAGCAGCAACCTGCTTGATGATTGCGCGGATCTTGCCGTGGACCGACTTTGCGCCCTGCGTGATGAAGGCGATAACGTCTTTGCGTAGGCTGTCCAGGAACTCGGTGGAGTCACGCTTAGCGCCGTACTGCTTCTCCAGGGTTTGATTCTGGGACTCAGTGAGCTTGGAGGATTGGTCAGACAGCAACAGGTGCTGCTTCTCTTCGCCAACCTCGGTGAAGTTGGCCTCAATGGTATATGGCTCATTTTTCAGCCTTGGGGCTGCTGGTTTTTCAACCGGCCCAAGCACCTCTTCATTGCCAGCCTTTTGCACTTCAGGCTCGCGAACCATAACTTTGGTAGAGTTGTCTTGGAAGTCAAAGCCGAACTTGCGGTACAGATCCTCAAGCTGTTGGCGGTCCAAGCCCACGTTCTTGTCACGCAGGTTCACAATGGGAGTTGGCTCAATGTAGAGGGTGACTCCATATTGATCAGCGGCTTGAGTGAGATTGCCCAGCGCCTGGCTGGCTGCACCCTTGCCCCGCATGTTGGGATCAACCAACAGCGCATTGACGGTTAGGTCGGTGGATTCACCTTGACCTGTAATGACAGCATTACGGTCCTGAAACAGCACCAGCTGCGGCGTCATAGAAATGCGCACACCATCCTTTTCAAAGGTACGGTGAGACTCACCACCCTTGTCAACGTAGGTGCGCGGGTTATCCAGAGCTAGGACCTTATAGCCGTCATTGAATAGAATGGAGGCCAGTGGGTAGCGCATTGCGCCGCCCTCTGGGGTTTTTACCGGCTGGACTGCAGTGGTCTTTGGCGCTTCAGAGGGGGCTTCTTCAGGAGCGGTCTCTTCCGCCTGGTCAAAGATATCCTTCTGTCCGCGAGCTGCCGCCACATCTGCCGGACGATTACTGCCGGTTAGCGTGAATTCACCAACCTCTTCGTCGGCCTTAGCCTTGGCCTCAGCCTGCCTGGACAGGCGCTCATTCTCTTTTGTAAGACGCTCGATTTCCGCCTGTTTTGCTTTGAGTTCTTCTGAGGTTTGAGTGGCAAGCTCTAGCTCTTCGCTTGTTGCCGCTTTTGAGCCAGCAGCTTCAGTTGCTTGGCCTGATTGATTACCTTCACCCGCTTGTCCGGCGACAGTTTTGCCAGTTTTTGCAGCAGCTTTGCGCTCTTCATCTTGAATCTCCTCTTCTGTAAAGCCAAGCATTTCCATTGCGGCTCGCATGGATATATTGCTGGCGGGTGTATCCATGAAGTCAATGTCTTCATCGGTGACGGCTTTAAAGTCTGCGTCTGGAGCGGCAGCGAGTTCACGCGCCGTTTGGTCCATGTACTCAGCCTCACTCGTGCCAAACCATTCTTCATCGGTTTGGTTGGTGCGCTCTTCGTAAGCGTCGCGCTCTTGATTCATGCGCTCCTCATATTGCGCTGCAACATTGAGTGCGCCCTGCTCCGAATATTGAGGCTCCACTTTTTTGCCGGAAACTGCTGTTTGAATTAAACGCTCCAGGTCCGACTCAGTGGCATCTTGCGGCAAGTAGCCATCTTGTATAGCCAAAGGCAGCAGCTCATCCATCTGCCGTCCGGAGGTTTTAAACACTGGACCGTAGCCGCTGACCATGATTTGCTTGTCAGGGGAAAACTCCCTCTTCAGGCTTCCAGGTTTATCCTTCACATGGTACAGGCCGTGAGTTGCCAGGAATGTCAGGAATGGGTTTTTGTCATAAGAAGCACGACGAAACGCAGAGCCCTTGGGCGCTGCTTTGGCCGGGGTTGTTTCTTGATTGGCCGGGGTTGCCGGAACAGCTTGTTGTTCTTGCGCCGAAGTAGTTTTTAAATGAGCCTGCAACTTGGCTGCAGTCTTGGGGAAGAGGGTTGCGTATGGCTGGAAGACGCTAAAGTCATTGGCACCAAATGCAATGGTGGCCGCATCAGATGCATCAACCCATGCATCTTTTTTCTTGCCGTAGTTGTCTGTTAGCGATTTCTTCTTAATGGCCGCGCGACCATAAGACTCCATTTCATCATGGATCAGGCTGGTCAGATTATCACCAAGGGCAGCACTCTGCTGCAGGCGCAACTCTGGTGTATCGTATTTATCATTACCCTCTATTAGGTCGACGGCACTGGGCGCTTGTTGTTCTTGCGGTTTTGCTTGCTGGGTTTGAGTGGCTTCAGGGACACTTGGTTTTCCTTGTTGTGGAGTAATTTTTTCCTGTTCGGATTTTGCAAAATCAATAGCTTTGTTTAATGCCTGATCCCCAAATTTTTCAGTTGGAAATATGCGGTTGGCACCGGGTACATATTGGCCGGCATCGGCATCAAATAGATTGACCGCATACCCCGTTGGCGATTGAATAACACGCAGCTCGGTGCCTTCCCCCATATCGTAGGAGTTAACAATTTTAGGCTCCTCCACCTTGGTTGGTGGCTGATCAACTGTAACATTTGTTATAGTTGGTTGCTCCTCAAACAGCTCGCGCATCATGGCCGCAGAGTCTTGAGACTCAGATGGCGCTGCAACTGGGGTGGATGGCTGGGCAGCTTGAGGGGCCGGGGTGGCAATGCCTGCCGGAGCTTCCGGTGGGGCGGCTGGCTCAACTTTGGACTCAGCCCGTCCAGTAGCGGGATTAACGCGAATGTTGGTCCCAGCCTCAAAACCTTTGTCTGCGCTCATCCGGTTTGCAACAATGGCAGGAATAGCATCAGGATCAAATTCTTTTCCCTGGACTGCTGCATTGAGCATATCGGAGAAAACTTGTGCTCGTTCTTGCTGCGGGGTTTTTTGGCGTCCAGCCAGGGCGGTTGCACCAACACCCATTGCAGCCCCAGCCAATGCGCCCATTGCCGCTTGATTGGCGACTCCCTGCATCAATGGCTTATCTTGCGCGTAGTTCATCCACATCTGCTCTTGTGCAGATTGCGGCAATTCTTCAAACAAGCCCTCTGAAATTCCAGCACCAATTGCCCGCTTAGCAAAATCCTGGACAGACTTGAAGCCAGATTTTTGTGGTCCGTTAACCAGCAGGGTATTGATATCTTCCAACCCCAGGCTATGCGCCAGCCGTCCGGCGGCAGCGCCAAAGCCAGCAGTGAATACGCCAGAACCAATTGCGGATGCCGCCTGCTTGCCGGTAAGCAGTTCATCTTTGGATTCTTGACGCAGTTGCTCTGCAGCACTACCAGCGCCCATGATGCCTTCACCAGCAGCGCCAGCTAACCACGGAGCTACTTTGGGAGCAGCTTGCAGTAAACCTTTGCCTACCGCTGCGCCACCAAGCATTTGAGGGAGTGACTCTCCAATTGACGAGGCAATGACGCTTGGGTTTTGAACTGCAGCTTTCAGGGTTGGTAAGAATCCTTCAGCCTCACCCACCTTGCGAGCGGCACTTTGCTGCGCTTCTGACAGATAGGAATTTAAAATTTCTTTGGCTTCTTTCGGGTTGTAGCCAGCCTGCTTCAAAAGTTTTCCAGCATAACCCATCGTAGGGATATCGACCAAGCCGACATATGCCTCCGGCAAACCAATCGCACCCTTAAGTAAAGTAATACCAGCATCCAGTGCCGCTTCTCCAGCTGAGCGACTGGGGGTTTCTTCGTTACGCTTTTGCAAGGAAGCCAGATATTGATCACGAGTCATCCCGGTGATCTGCCCCTCGGCATTTGTTTGAATCTTGGGTGGAGCAATGCTGGCAAGCCCCGCCTCCGGAGCTGCCGGTGCTGCCTGTGTGCCCAAGTAGTTCAGGATCTTAGCTTTTGCCTCTGCCTGGTCATCGGTAGAAATATCGTATTGCTGACCTTTGTACTCATAAATGGGCATAAGAAGCCTTAATCAAGTTTAATTACCTTTGGCGTTGCAGTAGACTGGTCACCATTCCAAAATTTAGAAATAAACCCCTGCTCTTTTGGCTTCACAAAGCCCTCAGTGGAAGGCATTGTAAACTCTGGAGGAGCCGGTAGATTGTGGCGGGCATAGGCAGATTCGCGCATGGCATTTGCCGATTTCTGCAGATACAAGAAATCAGGTGACTGCAGTTGCGCGGGGGAAGTGAACTGCTCCATCTTTTTAACAATATCCTTGTATTGCGGATCCCGCTCCAACTCTCTTTCGGCCATACCAATGAGTTTTTGTTCGGCAGGTGGCTTGGACTCTTTGAGCGCCTTGATCTGCTCTTGATGCCAATCATTCTGAGCCTGCCAGTTAATCTTTTGAGCCGCAAGCTGAGCCGCCTGCTGAGCCTCAATAGCCTTATTGTGAGCAATGGTTGCATCCAAAGTTCCCCGCTGGATGCCGAGTGTGCCTGATTTTTCAGCGGTGCCAATCTGCAACGCTTGCTTCTTATCTTGACGATCAGCCAATTGCTTTTCAAAGTTAGCCGCATCTGCAGTCCGGCCATCAATCATGGCTTTGGCATATGCCTGCTGCAGGGTTCCAATTTCAGAGTCAAGCTTGGCAACTTCAATGAGTTGTTGGCGCTCCATTGCTTGTTGGGCCTGCTGGCGCTTGACATCTTCAGCTGTAAAGTTGGCGTAAGACTTACCAAAGCCACCAAGAGCTTCACCCATAGCCATACCCTTATGGCCTCGAGTAGCTTCACCGGCAGCAATCAAAGCCTGGGATAGTCCAGCCAGACCCATGCGGCCTTGGCTCTCTTGGAACTTATCCTTGTTGGCTTGGTTTTGATCTTTCAATTGCTTGGACAGATCTTTTAATTCAGAGCCGGGAAGTTTGTTGACAAGCGCAGCAAGCTCCGGATACTTGTCCATGATCTCCTGCCTGATAACCTCTGGATTACGGGGCTCTGCACTAGCTAATTCACCGCTCATCCCTTTTGCCAAAATCGCTGCAATCTGTGGCTCAAGAGATCCAAGTCCTGTTGGGACTACTTGTGGTTTTGTGATGCGGTGTGGACCAGAGTCACGCAAAGTTTCATCCGGGGCGGAATCTCTGGATGCGTCTGTTATCACCTGCCCAGTATCACTTCCTTCAACAAGATCACCTTCAGCAAAAGCAACAATGCCGCCAGGTGCGTAATGAAACATCTCATCATTAACATGTAAACCAGCCAAGCCGCCATGAGCCATACCTTGAGGAGGACCAGGGGGTTGCCCTTGTGGAGCGCCTTGTGGTTGCCCTTGAGGTTGCTCTTGTGGAGCTTGTGATGGCAGTTGTGCAATGCCTTGTGGGCCTTGAGGCATGGGTTGCCCTGGAGGCATAGGTTGCCCAGGAGGTGGCTGATGCGTGACTGCAGCCTCGAGCTGATCTTTGACAGATGCCGTCGGCTGTTGAGCTGCCCGCTGCTCCATAGACTTACGACGGTTCAACTCGCTCAGCGCCATGTACGGTGGAACTTGTGGGTTCTGCCCATTAGCGTAAGACATGATTGCCTGAGTAGGAAGATCCTTCAGGTTCTCTTGAATTTGAATAAGATTCATTTTGTTCTCTTAATTCAGTAAGTTATTAGGGTCCAAAAATGGACTTGTACCAATCAGAATTGACCACTGCATCCTTGGCTTTTCCAACTCCACCGTACAGATCAGTCAAGAGCTCATCCGTGTTTTTGTATCCTGCAGCAGTTGCGATTTGCCCAAGACCACCAACGCCGGATAACAAGTTCCCTAGATCTGTCATTGAGCCAGGAGTATTTGTAACAGCAGAAATTGGTAATCCATTCAACATTTCTTTTTCAAATCTCAACTGTTCTTTTGGATATTCGCGCTGCTTTTCAAATTCAGCCTTATCTGCAGCAATACCTTCTGCAGTAATACCGCGATCTATTGCACCACCAGCAAGCTGTGCATTAAGATTATTTAATGTAAGTTGATTTTGCGTACTTGATAAATTACCTTGCGCTTGAGCGGCGGCAAGGGCTGCATTTTGAGCGTCAATATCATATTTAGATCCATACTGCTTTGACCTCTCGGTTTCTTGCTGTGCGCTCAATCCATATTGAGCTTGGTTCTGTGCTTCTTGCACTTTGCGGTTTTGCTCAGCATTAAACTGGGCCATAGCTTTATCGTAAGCGGTGTTATATCCGGTGTTAATTAAGCTTTGAGATTTGTCAAGCAGGTTCCGGTTTTCTTCTCCCTGCAAAATAGCTTGACGTCCACCGCCATAAGCACCGGCCTGCGCCATCTTTGACCCGGCCATCATGTTGTTGATCTGCGCCTGTCTTTGAAGCTCTTTCAATTGAGCGTCAAGTGACACCTGCAGATATGGATTCATGTAAGCCTGGGCTTGAGTTGCATCAAACGCGGAACTTACAGGAGCAGCATATTGGCTGGTAAATGTAGTTGGGTCATACTTCATGCCCTGCAAACTTGTTGCAACATTACCAGCAGTTTTGGCTGCATCTGCAGCTCCAGTTGGGACTGTAAGCCCAGCCAATCCTGTAAGAGCTTGGGTTTGTAAATCGGATGCACCAGCGGTCAATGGACCATGATACGTCTTGTAATCCTCTTCGGACAACGCCCTGGCTTTACCAAGCATATCAGTAGTGTAGTCTCCAGCCCAGTTAGCAAGACCCTGGGAGTTTGTACCACCGGTGGAAAGGTTGTTGTCTAGTGTAGACGCTGAAGTAGCCATGATGATTCCTTAAGCAGGTAAGTACTTAGCTGCGTTTGTATTGGCAGCAACATTTTTGGTTTTGCGGCGCGTCTTCTGGATGCGGTCCATCATTTCATACAGACGTTGAGCGCCAGCTTCTGTAGAGCCATTTCCAAGTTCAGACACAATCCGAGCCGGTATAACAAACTCACCCGTGGCAAGACGGGCTGGTTGTTTTTCCCCAATTATGGCAGGAATGGAATCGGAGACACCATCACCTGGCCCCTTCAACAAGCGCCCACCATCTGAGTAGGAGCCAAGGCCATATTGACCTGGGACAGCTCCACCATTGTTAAAGTTCTGCATGGATGGACCATACAAACTTTGAAGCCCTGATGTTTGAGGTAAAGAGCTTTGAGTGATACCGTTTTGCTCTACCCCATCCTCACGAGATGGATATCCTTGAACAGGGTAATTGCTACCTTGATCCGTGTTCAGTGAAATATTAAATTGCGGCGCTTCATTTCCAATCTCGCCACCACCAGCAAGACCCATCAATCCACCTTTAGCTGCGGCTGGGGTATAAACCATAGGGCTGAAATAAGTAACCCCACCTTGGCCAGGACGGTAAGGCTTACCATCAACCCCGGCCCTTGTTTCACTTGCAGACTTTTGTGTCCTGGAGGCCGTGTACTTCGGTACAGTTCCTTGGTAACCAGAGTTTCCGCCGCCACTAGTCAAAGACTTCACCACTGCTGCGCCACCCGCTCCAATGCCTAGCAATTTCAATGCATCTGCAGCAGCTTTAGCATCTTTAATACCTTGGATAACCTGTGCGGCAGTAAGTGTGGATGCGGCTGTGCCCACGCCAGAAGCAGCATTCAATGCATCTCCAGTCAATGTTCCATTAGCTGCTCCTTGAGCTCCTGCAGAACCTGGACCCGTACCTGAAGCCACCATTTCATTAATAGATGGAGGAGTTTTTACCGTTTCGGGTGGTACGTACTGATCATAGGCAGGTACATCGGGAAGACCCGGGGCATCAGGTGGTATATATTGGTCATAAGCTGGAAGAGACGGAAGACCCGGAGCATCAGGTGGTACGTACTGATCATAGGTAGGTACATCGGAAAGAGATGGAAGACCTTGCGTATTAGGAATAGACGGAGGAGTACTTACCGTCTCTGGCGGAATGTATTGATCGTAGGCGGGGATATCTGGAAGACCTGGAGTGTTTGGTGGTATATATTGGTCATAGGCTGGAAGAGATGGAAGACCTGGAGCATCAGTTGGAATATATTGATCGTAGGCTGGAAGAGAATCAATAGCAGATTCTAAACCGGTAACTCCAAGAGAACCCAACCCAGCAGCTTCAGGGATTGTGCCAACTATCCCTGCCGTTGGATATGCCGCCAACTCTGAGCCAAGTAAAGCTTCACCACTGAGACTAGACCCAGCAGCACCAAGAGAACCTAGACCAGCCTCTGCTGCTATTTCTGGGGCCGTAGCAGTAATAGCGGCAGTTACTTCAGGGGCTGCAGATGCCAATGCAGATGCAACTTCAGGAACAGCTGAAGCCACCTCTGGAATTACCGCTGCTACTTCAGGAGCTGTAGCTGCAATCTCGGGCAAAGCAGATGCTAACTCAGGAACGGCAGAAACCATATCAACCAATGCACTAGCACCGCCAGTAGCAACAGCCAAAACTGCAAGTACTGCCGCCTGAGCAATAGGATCACTGGAAACTACATCGCTAATATGCTGAACGCCGCCACCAAGAGCGCCCATTGCATGATCTAACCAGCCGCCACCATGTTCATTTTGCGTTATAGCTGTTTGTTTTCCATTCAAGTCATAATGAATAGTGGTGTCATTTGGGCCTTGAGATGTAAACTCGCTAATCCCATTATTTGAAGTGTGATCACCGTTTCTACCCAGACCATTGGCTACAGTTGTGTATTGCGAGGTCAACTCTCCAGAAGCCAACTTGGCTTGAATTTCTGGAGAAAGTGTTTGCATTTGAGAGCGTAGATCGCGGGCCGCTTGCTCTGCCTCAGTTGGCATACGATAGGCTGTATATGGAACAGTTCCACTACGACCACCATATTCAGTGTAAGCAATAGCGCCGGGCGTGTTTGGCCCAACGGAACCGCCACCTCCACCATTATCTGGACGTCCTGGCATATTAAACCTTCACTTTCAGTACATTGTTTGCAGTAGTGTCATAGTAAATATCACCAATACGCAAGTTAGCAAGATTAGCTTGAGTTGGCAAGCTTGGTACAGTTGACCCAGAATTGGGGTAAAAACTTAATCCAGAAACAACAGATGCACCACTAAACTGTGAAGATGCAGCAATAGGCCCTGCATTATCAAGCTGATTAAAATACAGCCGCAATATATTGATGAACTGATTCATCATCTGGCTATCGTACTCTTCAGTAGCATTGGGTAGTCGAGGTGCTACAACATTTTTTTGAGCCATGATTACCGCCTGCCATCAAGTCTAAGATCAATACGTGGTGCTCCAAGCTGCCATTGGGTACCAAGCGTGTTACATGCAATTCTCATGGACATCTGTCGACCACGCACACGAATGTTGAGTTGGCCGGTAAAGATGTCTGGGTCTTGCGGATAGGTGTACAGCGGTGCAATTCCATTCTTGGCCGTGTTAACAGTCTGTGTTCCAGTGGAGCTTGTTCCACCTATGGAGATTGGGCTGTTATAGCCAGATCCAGAATTCTGCAGTGGCTGCAACTGTATTGTCAGGCTTGGCTGCGTCCCATCTGTAGATCCACGGAATGTCAAGTCAGGCAACATCCGCCATACAAAAGCAAAGTTGTGTCCGTCATCAATATCAAACTCTGATGTTGTGATGGAAGAATTCATTGGAACCAAAGTTCCGCTGGTTCCATCATCTACACCATACTCTTGATTGACAAGATTATTGGAGTAAGTAGCAGCAACAGGGTAGCTACGTAGTCCAGTATCAATCCATGCGGTTCGACCCAGAGAGCCGTAATACCAAACATCTTCAAAGTAGTTGTAGACAACGTACCGGTCTATTTGGTTTGAGTTTTCAGTGCAGTAAAACCACCAGACTTCATTAAAGCCTTCGTTGGTGCTTGAATACACCTGGTCAAACTGAAGCGGGTTAATGTCGCTGTAAATGAATTGGCGCAAGTCACATCGCAATGTCTGGACCCGGCCATCATATTTGTAGAACTTATCCACACCCATCCAGTAAACCACGTTAGCAGCCACTGCCATAGCATTTGGACCTGCAATAGATACATTGTCTGCAAGCAACTGGGTGTTAAATACATTGGGCGGACCAGAATACTGCATGGAGTAAATTGTGGAATCAGTCCAAACCACAATCTCCTGTCGGCTTTGCAGCGCGGTGACAATTTTTGATCCATGAGAAAAACGAACTGATCCAGCCTCAGTAGTGGCGGATGGTTGCCACTCAACCAAAGACTCCTTGTCAGACCACCGGATCAACATTGGATCCAGGGTTGTGCTGCCATAGTCATTGGTTCCAAAGACAATGGTGATACGGCTCACATCGGAGATGAGCAGGTAGTTTTGATACAGCGGAACAGAACTTGCGCCGTTAAGGCTGGATAGCGGTATTCCACGCACCGATACACTATTCACACCAGACTGTGTGCCTGATGTATTAATTGTCGTAGATAGCGTGTAGGTAAGTCCAGTTGGAGTTCCAGCCGTAGTCGTAACTCCAGAACCTCCAGCTGTAGTGGATAGCGTAAACGTAGTTGATCCATTGGTAGCAATAATGTAGTACTTCGTTGGGTTGGTGTATCCAGTAATGGATCCTGTACCACCATAGGTTCCACTAATCGTTAATGATTGACCAATAGCTAAAGCAACACTCGATGCGGTGCAACTAAATTGACCGGCCGTACCAGTAATTACCACACCAGACAATACCGCACTTGATGTGGTAGATGTTGCCAGATTAAATGTAGTTGATGTTAAATACTTAATATAGTAAGTAGTTCCAACTATTAATCCAGTAGGTAATGCCCCAGTAGTTTGTAGCTGAATAGCGGCATTATCTACTATGGTAAATGTACCTGTAACTACTGCTGGGCTTGCAATAGTTATAGTTATTGATGGAGAGCTAAACCCTATGTTTGCATTCCAAAGATATAAAGCCCCACCCCGTGGCCCATACACTAGGTTTTGACCAAAGTTGTTGGCATTCCAGATGCGTATAGCATCTGCTGTTGTGGATCCAGTGCCCCAGGTTCCACCACCCCAGGGCCCAGCACCCCAGCCAGATAGAGGGACTGCATACTCGGGGCCAACCGAAACCTGGTAAACGGCATATACAGTACCGCCACCAGTTGCTCCGGAGGTAGCTGCTGATGTTGAAGTAATAGTGTAGGTGGTAGCCCCGGTTGATGCGGTTATTTGATATTCACCGCCAATTGAAATTCCACCAACTGTAACCGATGGAGAAAATGTAACAAAATCCCCGTTGCTATATCCACCAGAAGCATCTGTTACCGTAATTGTTTTTGATAAATTAATTGTAGTAAATGGGTTGGTAAGAGTAGACTCAGCACGAATCGGTGTAATGTCATAGTAAGCACCACCATTCTCAATGTAGTATTTGAGATTTGTGCCAACGCCCATTAAATTTTGTGCGCCAAGAGTTACCCAGTTCCATAGGGACCGGCAAACTCCAAGGAATGTATTGGCGGAAATTTGATACCAGCCACCGATTTTTTCAGGCGTACCTTGGCGAAACCGAACCAGGTTCGATTCATAGTAGCCACCCTCATTGGTGTAGCGCGTGTTCTCACGGTTAACACCAGGCTTAAGGGAAATCTTTTTTAGTGGCATAACTCATTTTCCCATGAATCAGGCAAATGCGCGAGTGCCTGCTTTGTCAATGATGAGAGCCTGTCGGCGGGGGAGGTGCCCAATGTCATTCACTACACTGATGTGTGTCCAGGCATCAAACTCACGGATGATCTGGTCAAAAGGAAGCTTGGCATCAATGACAGCACGAACCACTTGATCTGGAGTCATTCCGGGAACACGGATGTCCGCAGCACAGCCCACTCGATGTTGGGACGTATCTTTGGAGCCGACTGCGTCGTTGACCTGCTTAGATCGGAAGGCGGAGTTGACCATGATGGGTTTACCTCCAAGTGCCACCTTGACCAACTCCAGTAACTCAGCCAGTCGTTTAAGATTTGCGAGCTCTGCATCGTTGGGTGTGTTGTCATATTGACGATGGTCGGTGTGGGTCAACTCTTCAAGTGTGAAGTGTTCGGTGAGGTTCATTTCATCAACTCCTTGCTCATGGTATCGGTCTTGTCTTTACTGGACTTGCTGGAGCCGTAGAAGAACGAGATGATGGTAGCAACAGCGGTGCCCAGCAAGAAGCCCAAGATGATGTTACCGAAGTCTTTACCGCTGGCTGGAACTTGCCCAAAGGTAATGGCAAAGAAGTAGGCCATTGAGCCGATGGACCAGAACCATGCAAACCAATAAATGAAATGCTTGGCAAACTTGTCGTCCTGGTTCAACGCAGTCTCTTGCATATGACGGGCGGAGTCGCGGTCAGCGTTCTCCAACTCAAACTGCTTGAGGTCTAGTTCAGCCAGCTTGGTCGCTGCTTCTGGATCACCTGCAATAGCAGCCGCAACAGCCTTAACGTCATCAGCCACGCCAAACTTATTAGCGATAGCGGTAACAGCGAGGCCACCAAGAGGGCCACCAACGGCGGTTGCAACAGCAGGCGCAATGCCTTTGAGAATATTGAGTAGTTCATTCATATTATTTCCGCATAAAAGCAATATATTCCATAGTACCCCACACACCCAATGTAATTATTAGGGAGATGAGGACCACCAACAAAACCATTTCAATAACTTCTTCAATTTCTTTCTTGCGCTTGGCCTTAGCCTTATCTGCCGCAATTTCGTTTGCTTTATTTTCAGCCACGATGCGGTTCCTTTCTTTCAAGAAGTCCATCCACAAGTTGGTTTTTCCGCGCCTCATAAAAGACAGTTTGATCTGCTCTTCAACCTGCTGCATTTCTTCTGCAAGCTGAATCAGTTCCATAGCCTGCGAGTTGGCAGACTGAAACGCCTTCTTTGACGGCTTAGCCTTTTCCCTCATCACAGCGTCTTTGACATCAAAAAATTGATGCCATAAATCAGCCGCATCTTTCCCCAGCGCAATGGCTTGCTTAACACCGGCTATCGTAGCCCGTGCGGTAGCAATGAGGGTGATGGGATCAATCATATTAGAACAGCAGGAAGAACCCGTTTGCGCTAGTGTAGGTTATGACAATCACGCCGTTTGAACCCGCACCTGAAGCACTAGGGCTTGTTATAGCTCCAATACCACCAGCGCCACCACCGCCATAACCTCCGCCAGATCCACCGTTAGGAATTGTGGCGGCACTGTTATTTCCAGCACCACCACCACCGCCGCCAGAATACTGACCCAAAACACTAGCTGCAGGTCCTGCGCCACCAGCACCACCTCCACCACTAGCACTTGGATAGCCGCCACCGCCACCAGCACCATTGGAGCCAGCGCCACCAGCAGGTACGCCTGATGTTCCTCCGGTACCTGCCGAGCTTCCAGAGTATCCTGCAGCGCCACCAGCTGTACCGTTTGCTGTAGTTGAATCAGCGGCTGTTGTTCCAGCGCCCGTTAATCCACCAGCTCCACCACCACCTGAGCCACCGGTACTAGTTGGATTACCACCATTTCCGCCATTTCCAGCATAACCTCCAGCGCCACCACCTCCAGCGCCGCCTCGACCACCTATTCCACCGGTACTGCCACCAGATCCACCTGCATATTTTGTGGTTCCCCAGTTAGAAGCTGCACCGCCCGCTCCACCCGCTCCTGAAACCCCGGCACCACCACCATTTGCAAAAGCAAGATAGCATGAAAGACCTGTAGAGGACACCGTTTGGGACGCTGATACAGTGTATGTTCCGTTCCCTCCTGTGCCAGTACCAAAAGCGGTGATGTATGTTCCTGCGGTTACGCCGGTTCCTGTGATATACGATCCAACATAAAGGGTTCCAACTGATACAGCTGTTACTGTTAAAGTTGTTGTTGCAATTGACCCTGTTACCGCTGCAGTGCCAATGTAACTAAGGCCACCTGCCGTTCCGTCTGTTGAAGTTGTATTTTTAGCTGCGCCACCAGCACCAATAGCAATGGTGATAGATTGGCCTGCATTCAGAGCAGCAACGGTATTTCTTGTATACCCACCACCTCCACCGCCCTGGGCTCCATTACCACTACCACCAACACGCCCTGAGCCACCGCCACCAATTACCTCAATGGTCGCACCTGAGCTGGTCCAGTCGCTTGGGACTGTCCAGGTAGTTCCACTTGTTAAGACAACGGTAGGCATTACAAATCACTCCATTCAGGAGGGTTGGGGTTAGTGAAGCCTGAGCCGGTGTACACCCAGCCAATATCGCAATCAATGCCATCAACGGAGATTAAAACTCCATTTTCAACAGGGCACGGGTCGCTTGCATCGGCAACGATGATGTTGACAACTGCATTGTTTACGCAAACAGCACACTTTGACATGCTTGCTCCTTACGCGGTAGCAACGCAGCGCCACTTGCTGGTAGCCACGTTCCAAACAAAACCAATATCAAGCCGGTTTGTGGTCACGGTGGTGGTTGGCAGCGTGATCGTGGAGGACTCGAAAGAAGCGCCCCAGGTAATTGCAATAGCGCCCGTACCAGTAATAGAGATCCACAACTTCTGGCCGTTGACCGGGGTTCCAGTCAGGTTGGTCGTAAACGATGTAATGGCTACGGATTGCGCTGTGATAACTACTATGTCGTAGTTGTCGGTGTTGATGGTAGGTGTGGCGCTGTTGGCCGTACTGGCAAGGGCACGAGGATTGATCCGGCCAACAAAGTTGGTTGACGCCGTTAGGGTGGTGAACGAACCTGCAGCAGCTGCTGTACCGCCGATAGCCGGTGGACTTGCCAAGTATGTGCTGAACCCTGTCCCGCTGACCGTAGACGAGGCAGATAGCGTAGTGAAAGATCCAGCCGCAGCAGCCGTACCACCGATAGCTGGAGGGCTTGCTAGGTAAGTGGAAAAGCCTGAGCCACTCACCGTGCTGGATGCACTAAGGGTTGTGGCGGCAACTGGTCCGGCAAAGCTGGAAGTCAGCACCGTACCATTGAACGTCAGGTTGGCAGAGTCAACCAGCAGTCCACCGGTAGATGCGTAGGTCACATGCCCAGAGGTAAGCCCGGAGTCTGTAACAGAGGTAAACACAGCAGCGCCAGATACGCCAGAAATCTTTACAAAGTCAGTTCCATTCCAGGCAACAATGGCTTTCTCACCGTTGACAAGAGCCACACCTGTAGTTGCTGCACCTTTTACTGTAAGAGCAAAGCCGCCGGTAGTAGCGTTGTTAATGATGTACCACTTGCTAGTGCTAGGTACGATCAGATTGTGTGCAGCGTCCATAGCCCCGCTTACGTTCAAAATAGCGTACTGCGAGGTTGTTGATGTAATGTTTGTTCCGGAGCTTGTTCCCTGGGTGGGTGCAAGCGTTACATCAGCAGTAGTTACAGTTACTGCCAAGCCACCAGCAATAGCAATGTCAAGATACGACGAGATGCCGTTATTTACATCACTACCCCACGTACCAGATTCCGTACCATTTACCGGCTGTGCTAAGTTCAGTAAAGATGTGTAATTGACAGCCATAGCTAATCCTTAAGTGTTAACGTCTACCCACCCTGGGTCTTGAGGGTTGTTTACAGCATCCCAGCCTGGCGCTTGGGTATTACTAACACTGCCCCAATTTGAATTTTGATTGTTACCAATGCCACTCCAGTTTGGATTCTGCGTGTTACCAACAGCAGCCCAATTTGCTGTTTGCGTGTTGCTAACATCATTCCAGCTTGACGTTTGGGTATTACCAACAGCAGCCCAATTTGCTGTTTGCAAGTTGTTTATAGCATCCCAATTTGACGCCTGAGTGTCGCTAACAGCGGTCCAATTCAAAGTTTGCATGTTATCTACAGTACTCCAACTTGACGTTTGCGTGTTACTAACATCATTCCAACCAGGGGATTGTGGTGTTGGTATCACCCTCCAGCCAACAGATACAACCTGACCAATATAGCCGTTTGCATATGTCCCTGTAAGTGCCTGTGTTACAGCATAAGAGGCAAACCCAGACGCTGATCCTGATCCTACCACAGATGTAAGGCTTGGTGTTATTCCATACACCAGCGTTTGAAGGACTCCTGCAGCTGGAGTAGTAGTAAGCGCCTTGTCAAAAGACATGGCTGTGTTTGAGGCATAGCCGGAGGCTGTGACTGCTGTTATGTCAAAAGTTATAGTTGTTGAAAATACAACAGTGCCCAGCAGCCCTGATGCTGATACGCCAGAAGTAGCTAAGGAAACCGCATATGCCGGAAGGCTTACACGCCCAGCAGCACTTGTGTTTGAGATAGGTGATGTAAGCGCATACACCGGTGTAGCTGTTTGTCCGAGCGCGCTTGTGCCTGTAGTGGAATTAGTTAAAGCATAAATGGGCGTTGTGGCAAAACCAGATGCAATAACCCCGGTTGCATTTACCTGCACATCAGAAGCGTAGGTTTCAGTTCCCGCAAAACCGCTCGCCGTATTATTTCCAAGGAGCGTTGAATAGGTATAGCCTAGAGTAGAAGAAAAACCAGATGCAGCTGTAGAAGTTATAGCTACACTCTTTGAAAACACAAGTGCACCCAAACTACCAGAGGCTGATGCGGATGTTAGAGCTACAGTTACAGTTGGGATTGGGGTGTAATTGATGATGATGATACTTGCACCACCAACTCCACCCGTTGAAATAATTGAAGAAGCGCCGCCGCCGCCGCCCCCACCATAAGTTCCACCAGCGCCGCCAACAGTAGTTCCCGTGCCATCACCAGCGCCACCTCCACCGCCACCAGAGTAAACAGAAGTTCCATTGCCACCTGCACTACCTGATGTGGATGCCGCGCCGCCAGTACCGCCTGCACCAGCCCCCGTTCCCGCCGTTCCACCTGTTGCAGATGTACCAGAACCAGCCGTGCCACCGTTTCCACCGCCGCCGCCTCTACCTATTGTTGGATTGGTAGCGCTATTTGCTCCTCCTGCTCCACCAATGCCGTTAGGTCCAGCCGCACCACCACCTCCACCACCGGCAGCAGTAGTTGAAGTTCTTCCTAGACCTCCGTTACCGCCAGCCCTTGAAATTGTAGTGTAAACAATGCCAGCTATTTGAGAACCACCTATGGAGCCGCCTTGACCGCCGGAAATTCCAGGGACCCCATTACTTGCAAATACTAAAGCGCCAATAATTGGTAATCCAGTGCAGCCGTCAGTTGCAATAACTCCATTCCATAAAGTTCCGGGAGCATAAAATTTGTTGGTTACATATCCAGCAGCATCCGCCGCTTTAAGCGGTACATTGGTTGCTAGTCCATATGCACCGCCACCGCCACCGCCGCCAGATGCAGTTGCCGTTCCATCTCTTCCACTACCTCCAGCCCCATATATTTCAATGGTATTTGCAGCATCATTCCAATCAGCTGGAAGATTCCAAGATTGAGGACTGGTTGTCGGGTAAAGAATTATTTGCGCCATTATGCATTTACCATAATCCTTTGGTCAGGAACTATATTAATAATAATAGTTCCATCTTCCATGGCTTCAATTTCATGCGCTGTATTTGCTGGCATTTCATAAAACATGCCGCTTGGTATAACAAAAGAATTTTCATCAATTGTAATTTTGCAGGACCCAGTTTGGCATACAGTTCCATGAGAAAAAAGATGTGTATGCATTGGTATGCCTTCACCGGCATTAGCTTCATATGTATTAATCACCACACCAAGGTATGTAATACTTGATAAGCGATTAGCAATACGCATACAAACTTCCCTTTGGGAAGCAACAGGTTAGGTCGTAACCAAGCGCAGTAAAGCAGTTCCAGCCGCATTGGCAGGCATCGTGATAGTGATGTTCCCTGCGGTAATGGTCTGGGAGCCAAATGTGTGGACACTGACAGCCTTGTTGGACTGGGTGGAGTTGTAGAGCAGCACCGTATCAAACGCCGTGCTAATCGTCACCGTAGTCCAAGTAAAGCTTGCAGACGGCGTCCAGTATCCTGTTCCTGCAGTAGTCGAGGTATTTGTTGATGCCGGGGCTGTTGCATTTGTTACTGTAGTACCGCCCGCTGTATAGCCCGTGCCAGAAACTTCATTAGTAGCTGAGTAGGCCGTAGTTGCTGCGTTTACAGTAGCCGTGGTGTAGTATAAAGCCGCTTTAAAAGTATCCGCTGCAGTTGTTCCACGAGTAGGTGCAACACCAAAATTATGGGTAGCTGTCATCAGTTCACTAAGGAACGAGGTACACATTGATTGAGTATTTGCCATGATATTTCCTTAAATGGTAGCAACTTCACCAGTGGAAAGCCCCGGCATCTTCTTCAGTGTTACATGAGCGGAACGATGAACAAGCTCATCGTCTAGCCAGTACTCTACCCAAGTTGTGTACTCATTTTCATTATCAACAACCCCTGCTTTCCTGTTAAGCAAAGAATCATCCATGTCGCCTTTAGTGGTGGTAATAATCAATTTGAACTCCGAATGAGTGCGGTGGTTGAAGTATTAGCTGGCATAGTAATCAAGAATGTAGTAGTTGAAGACTTGTCAGATCCAAAGTCAATAACAGCAATTGACTTATTACTCTTGCTTGAGTTGTAAATTAAAGCACAGCGGGCAGTAATGGATGAGGCCCAACTTGTATTGGCAAAATTTACATAGGCGGTATAACCAGAACTATTAACTGTAGCACCAGTCAAAGTGTTTCCACCAGCTGTATACCCAGAAGCTACAACTTCATTGGAAGTTGTGTACACAGTAGTATCAGGTCCAATATTGGCATTACCTGTGTACAACGCAATTTTAATTGTATCTGTCAATAGGTTATGCACAGCCTGGTACAGCTCCGACTTAAAGCTGGTGGTTTGGGTTTGAATGATAGCCATCAGTTAACCTTCGCCCTTAGTTGTCCACTGCGATAGGCATCCTGGCGCTCCATGCCATCACCCAGACGTTTGGCAAGTGCAAGTGCTTCCATGTACTTTTGGTTGTACATGGAAATCATATCTGCTTCACCCTTCATGTAGGTGTAAGCTTCAACAAGAGCGCCATACAAAAGCACTGAGTCAAAGTTATCGCCAAGCCAGGTTGTGGAGGCAGTAGTGATTGACACCGGGTAATAATAGTAATGCAGCTCTGTGCTATATACAGCATCCGGGGTTGGTCCAATAATTAATGTCAACTCATTGGTTATAGTTCCAGAGTTTACAGTTGGACCAAAAATTGCATAATACTTTGGGGTGCCCGTTGTTGCTGGATTTGGGTAAGCTTCACGCATGAAGTTAACATCTTTGTTGAGTAAATATGTGTAACTTCCACCAGCCTGTGGGTAAATTGCCAAAGAATAAGGAGCCAGGAAATCATCAGGACAAGAAATATACTTGTTGCTAGATGTGATTGCTCCCGTTACGTTTTTACGCAACGATGGAAACTGAACTGAGTTATAGATGCGTTGTTCTGCCTGTGTAATAAACAGGTTCATATCCACCGTATCAAAGGTGTTCTCCGTGTAATCGGAAATCGCAACTACAAGCGCAGCGTAGTTCATGCCATCGGACCTCTAGACATTGTTCCCTTGGTAGCGCAGCCAGTACCGCGCATTTTGATTCCGGAGGTTTTGATCGGCTCATTGCCGGCAGACTTACTGATGTTTCCAACGCTTACATCAATATTCTCAAGCTTACTTTTGTTGGGAGGAAAGCCAGGGTTGGTTCCAAACTCTACCGGTGCTTGGGTCATTTTTTTGCCGGACATAGTGTGCGGCTGTGCGTACACATCAGCAGAGCCAACCTCTTTGCCCATCATTTTTTTACTAAATGTAGCCATGATTAACCTTACTTTTGGTTGTTTGCACGGGCCATGTTGCGGCCAACAGCCCGCATGGCTTTACCAGTGACGCCACCCTTTTTAAGCTTCAAGGAGGTACCTTTTCCGCCTTTGTGCTCTTGAGCATCATGCTGCTTGAATGCTTTTTTGATCATAGCCTTGTCTTGCGCCATGTCCATCTTCATGTTTTCTTTAGCCATAATTTACTCCTACGAAACCGTTACTGTTACTGTACCAACACTTGTGGTTCCAACCAAGTAATTGGGCGTTAAAGTTGTGTCAAATTGGCTGGAGCCACCAACTGGATTCCAGCCCCATTGAATATCACGAGATCCACCAGTATTAAACCCTAAAGTGTTAAGACCAGCAGAAACATAAGTTGTATCTGGCCTTGGTTGATACACTGCTTGTGGATCGTTAACTGGGTACATGCCCAATTGAAGTTGTGGTTGGTCTGGATCCCAGCACACTTCACACACTTTCAATTGATACAGTTTAGTCTTTATAACCTCAATCTTCAACTGCTTTAGCTTGAAACGCTGGCCGCACCTATCACACTCGGCAATCGAGTATTTGCCTGATGCGTATGGGGAGGTCATTAATAGCCGCCACCAATGTATGCAATTCTTGGAGCAAGCCGCAACGTAGCCTTCTCATGGTCTTCGCCAGCAGCTAATTTGAATTGCTCATCATAAACAGCCTTAAGCATATCAAGACGGCCCTGGAACTCAGGTACCTTCATAGCTATGTAGTAGGCTAATCCAGCCGTAACAGCGGGTAGAAACCTGAAATTCATATCGGCAGTATTGCTACCATCCCCGGAATCTTGTACCCGACGCAGGCGGTAGTACACAAACTGGTACGTTTGAGATCCATCTGGCGTAGGCCACACCGTTATGGCTGGAAGCTGTGGAACACTAACAGCAGCGCCAGCAGTGTGAGATGCTGCGGTGGTATTGTTCTGCCCACGGAATACACCGCCAAGCGTGTTACCCGAGATGTAGGTGTAGTAAATATCCTCTGAGTCCAGGCGGATGTAGCCAGACCCAGCAAGCCCAACAACTGTAACAAGAGTTATAGTTGTATCCGTGGATGAGATAGTTGAGCTGAGCGTTGAGCTGGTAGGATTCACTTGGCCCGAAAGACGCTGTATCCAAACCTGGATTGGACGCCCTTGAGTCAACTTGTTGGGGATTGTTGCGTAAGTGGATACGCTAATCCTGGTGATGCTTAAGTCAGACTGGGTGGATGCTACGTTAGGCTGGGTTCGGATCACATGATCCAGTAGATCAATCGTGTCCGTAGGTAGCGCATACGTATTCAAACCCTGGGTTAGGGTAATGGTCCCAGTCTCAATCGTCCACATGTTTAACCCGCGATTAGCCCACTCAATGGTCATAAGGTTCATTGACCTACGTGCAGTACGCAAGTCATAACCAGACCTCATCTCGCGGCCAGCTCTCTCCCAGGCTTCTTCAGCAAGTTCTACAAACTCAAGATTGAAGGTGGTTGAGCCGGAGGTAGTCATATTTAGTTGGTAGTGATATCAACTACAGGGGATTCTTCAACAGGAGCCTCAACAACTGCAGAAATTTCTTCAACTGCAACTTCAGGAGCCATAAGCTGGCCTTCAACTTTTGCAATCAAAGCTTCCATTTCTGGGTCTGCCGTGCCAAACATGGCGGAATACTGTGCTGCTTTATTGTGCAGTGCAGTAATAACCAATGCGTCTTCTTCGGCAGTCAATGTAAATTGGGACATTTTATTTCCTTACTTCTTTGCAGTTTTTGCTGAATCAATGAATGCTTGATCTGTTGGTGCGCCTTTAGCGCCTGGCTTACGCATCTTTGCTCCACGTTTCCGTTTAGCATTGATGTTGGCGTACAAACCAACTGGACCACCTTTTGCGTACTCCGTAAAGTCAGTATTGTCACGGCGGGCAACCTTCTTGGCTGATGGCATTTTAGAGGGATTAATATCCCCCATACCGCGACTGGCTCTCATAGGTACTTACCTTTGGTTTTTCCTTTAGTGCAGCAGCCATCAGCACGGGAAGAAGCAGAGCTCACCGAGCCTCCTTTAGCGTACTTTTTAACAGAACCACCACGCTTCATACCAGGTTGGGTTGCCATCGGATTGTTTTGGTTATTGCCCATGCCCATAACCCCCATATTTTTTTGACCAAAACCCACATTACTTTGTTGCGGGGCAGGTTTTGCTGACGCTACTGGTGTCGCCGACATCGATTGATTGGCTGTGTTCTTGGCAGCAATTGCGGCTTTTGTAGCTGCCATATCTGCTAGATTTTGTCCAGGCCCCATTTGGGACATCAATTGATCTATATCTGGGCCTGTTCGACTACGCAATCTTGCAGCGTCTTGAGCTATACGCGCCCTATTTGCAACGTCTCGCTGTTGAGTCAGCGCTTGCCGCTCAGACATTTCTTGAGCGCGTTTTGTTACTTCAGCAGCTTGTGCAGCCCTTCGTGCTTGCTTTTGAGCCAACATATCGGGTTGGGGGGTATTGAAGTCCATGATTACATCTTACCTCTGGCCATGCCGCCACCACACATAACCATCGTTCCCTTGGTCTTGCCACGTTGAGCAATACCATCAGCGCGTTTGGATGCAGTCATACCGCCCTTAGCGTACCCGCGCTGGCCGCGCACAGCATCACGAGGATCCTTTTTGGACTCGGGCTTTGGTGCGGCCTCGGTTGAGGTCAGGGAGTCCATATAAGCCTTCTCCAGCTTAGGGGCATCGCGCTCATCACGCATCTCTTGCATTTCGTCTTTGGTTGGTCGTGTCATTGCGTACTCCTTAGCACTTTCCGCCTTTTTTCATGCCGCGATTACCGGGCATGGAGACCTGCATAGCTTGAGTTTTACCTTTAGATGCAATGCCATCAGCACTTTTGTGGCTAGAAGCTAGTCCACCACCAGCCATTTTTTTAGTAGCTCCACCACTCTTCATGCCCATCATTTGTTTTTTGTCCAGGGCCATATCAGCCTTGGAGCCTTCACGCATACCTTTGGACTCCACATCTTTACCTGATTTTTCAAAAGCAGCCATGCCACCTTTTTTCATGCCAGGAGCCATAGCAGGAGCCATAGGGGGTGCAGGCATTGGACGCCGAGCCATAGGAGCACGAGCTGCAGCAGCTTTAGCTGCAATCATTTGCATTACACGAGGATCCATTTTTGTAGCCATAGTGTCACCACCTTTAGAAAATTTACGGCCTTTATCGGCCTTGTTAAAGTCTTGCCCCACAGATTGTGGAACCCCTACTTTCTTGGCAAAAGCAGGGCTATGAGCCACAGCAGCCATGAAATTGTGTTGCTTCTTACTAACTGAAGGCATATTACTTCATTCCAAGTTGCTGCATCAAATTGTTGGATTGCAGTGGTTGATTAAGCGAGCTTTGTGTTGGCCCAGCTCCAAACTGCGGTGCTGCAGAAAGACTTGATTTACCTTGAGCATATTGATTTTGAGTTGGCATTGCTACAGATGTAGGCTGACCAAATCCTGTTCCAGTACCGCCCGCTGCCTGATATTGTTTTTGCACATCATTGAGTTGGGGTTGTTGGGTTTGATAAAACGGCATTGCTAAATTGGGCTCATTTAGCGGACCTCCGTATTGGGCGGGACTATACAACTGCTGCTCAGAAAGCAATTTTTGCTGCAGATCTTGCTGGTTCAATCCAAATGTTCCCATGCTTGAATTTTGTTGAACCGGCTGCGTCATTCCGGGTTTTTGACCATCCGCCTTTTGCATTTGCTGGTATTGCATCATTGCAGCGTATTGTGCTGCCTTTGCTTTTTCCTGGTCATTGCTAAACATATCCAGGCCAGTTCCAGCGGATTTTGGCATCATTCCAGGCATCATCCCAGGTTGTGGAGCTTGACCCAAAAATGTGGCACCAGGATGCTGCTGCTCTTGTTGTTGAGCTTGACGCAAAAACTGTTGGTAACCTTGAGGGTTAGCAGCGATAGCGCGTGGATCAATACCTGGAGGGAGCATACCAAAGTTACCGCCACCAAAATGACCATGATGCTGGTTCATAAAACCACGCAAGCTTGGAGGGCTGGGCTGCATTTGCGTAGTAGTTGTTGGCTGAGCAACTTGAGGCATACCACGGTTAATGTTGGTAAGCTGATCGTAGGGGTTGGGTGGAACCATTGCCATGATGTATCCTTTATTTTTTGCGTCGGATGAGGTCAACAAAGTCTTTGCCGGTCACCATTTCAGCAATACGCATGACTGCAAGAATTGCTCCGATAAGACCAAACACTGGTGAAATTACCTCAAGGAAAGACCCAATTGCTGCCAACGGAGCAACTATATCAATGATATGTTTAGCGGTGTCGTGATGTTCATTCATGTCAGCACATCCGTCCTTTGGTTTTGCCCCGCTGAGCAATACCGTCTCCACGGCGAGAAGCGCCACCTACAGAACCACCAGAGGCAAACTTGGTCTGCATCTTTTTGCGCACAGCCCCGCCGCGCTTCATACCGGTCGTTGTAGCGGTCGGGCCCATACCCGTACGGGGAGACATAAAGCCCGGTCCGTAGTCTGATACATCAAAGGGAGGGTCTCCTCCCCCTAAACTAGGTCCTTCTGTCCCTACACTAGGAGCTCCGCCCGGCTTGTTAACATCAAGCCCTGTGCCTGCGGCTTTAGCGGCTTTTTCAGCAATGATTTTCTTCATTGCCTCATCGCTTGATGGGTTAGGTACAGGCCCTGTAGTTGTAGAGCCCCCTTTAGGAGCATCAGGGTATGGAATATCCGGCTTAAACTGCGGCTTAGGAGTCGGCATGGGCATCGTTACAGACACGGGTTTTTTAAATTGGTCATTACGTGAGTAGCGGCCTGACCCCTGTTTTGGAGCCATAACTGGAGCCTTTTTACCTTCGGCGTCTAGTTTTTGAGCAAGTGCTATTTTTGCAATTTGATCTGGAGGTAGCGATGACATAGGGGTTCCTTAGCAGTTCCAAGCCTTAAGGCTCTTGTTGATACGCGAGTTCGGGTCGTTGGCGGTTTTTGCGCTGGTAAGCTTCTTCTTCATTCCAGACATTCTTGCACAAAAAGAGTCGCGCCTGCTGCCGCCTTCCGGCTGGGGAGGTTTCAAGTTCATGCCTTCCTTCTTCGCGGAGGCCCTCCCCTTGGCGTTCAAGCCGCCGTTGGGGTTCTTGCCTTCCTTGCGAGTCCATGCTGGTGACTTGGTAGCCATACATTACGCCTGTGCTTCTTTCCAGCTCAAGCGAACCAGAATATTTGTAGCTGTTCCTGCCGTATTAGTAGCAGCTACATACAAAATATCTGGGCCATCTGGGTACTGCCCCGCCTGTCCAGTTGGAACCGCAGTTGTAGTACCGCCCCCAAGGATAGAGTTACCCAAGTCACGAACTCCAGTTATGTCCAGTGTAGTTTGACCACTGGAATTGGTAAATGCTGCAGCGACTGACTCACCTCCGCTAATTGATGCTGTAGTAGTTGTGTTGACTGCTACTTGCGCTAACGAAGAGGTATATCCATTGGCGACAGTGGGTGAACTCCATGCCCCGCTAAAGCTAGTGCAGTACCCATTCAAAACCAAGTTGATTAGGAATGTACCAGCAGAGACAATGCCAAGCTCAACCAACTGCAGTTGCATACGATTGACAATTTCTTTAGCGCCAAGCAAACCAATTTGGCCGTTGTCCACAGACGGTGCAATACGAATTGCAATAATAGGGACTGTTGCACCGGCAGGGACAGCAAGCTGCGCCGTGGTTCCGTAGTTAAAAATCAGCGACTTGTCATCGTTGAACTGACCATCCATGATGACCGAAGAACCCCAGTGAGACAGTGAGGGTACGGTATCAGGGGAAGCAAACTCAACTGCAATGGGTGCTGTCGCACTGTAGGTAAAAGTTTGAGCAGCACCTTGACCGCCAGTTTGGGCGCGTGTAAGGCCGTACAAAAAACTCCCATCATTGCCTGCATACGCAATGTACTCAACAACTCCAGAAGCACCGGAAGCTTGTACTTTTACAGCGCCTGATGGAGCAAACCCAGTACCGTCTGCAATGTCCATAGACGATGCGGTAACCGTAGTACCAGATGGGTAGCCCCGAGCGGTAGTGTTACCGTAACCACGAACACAGCCTACCAATGTAGTGCCTGAGATGTTGGAGTAAGAAATGTACTCACTGCCAATTAGCACTACACCAGCATTGTTAAAACCAGTTGTTGCTGTAAGCGGGATACTCAAGGTGTCAACAGCAACAACTGCAGTTGTAGTAGTGCTACCGCTAGCCGCCAAACTAGAAGTCAAGTAGGTAATAGCTGACTGCCCGTTGGACTCATAGTGAGCTGCCATGTTACCGGAGCGCATGTATGCTTCAAACTGGCGGTTGTTGTTTTGGATTTGGGTGACATAGGTCACTTGTCCATTGGTGGCGCGGAAGCCATAACGCACCACACCAGCACCGTACCAAGAGTAGTCGATGTAGAACATCTGCATACGGGTAAGGTCAATGTTGTATCCAGACGCACCCGTGCCATCGCACTTGTCATACCACTGAGATTGTGGAATTCTAGTATCAATGGTCTTGGATACCAAAGCGCCAGAGATGGTAGAGCCACGGTACTCAGGAGACACCCGCAAGTCCGTATTACTAACAATGGTAACCACCTTGTAGGACTGCCCACGGATGACAATGTAATCACCGACCAACAATTGGGTAGCAAATGAAGTTCCAGTTCCAGTCACAGTTGCAGAGCTATTTGTTACTGCTACCGTACCATTGATCTGGTTAATAGAGTTGCGAAGCACAGCGTACAAAGTCTGACCGTCAAACTCAAAAAACACTCCGTTCTGCTGGTCAAACATACCCACACGGTTAGAAGACCCGTACCAGCTAGTTGGGCTGATGCGGATGAGGCCGGTAGCGGTGGTAGCTGCGCCAACACTGCTTACGGTTGTGTAAGTAAAAACAGTGGGAGATGTAACAGACGCAACAGTGAAGTTGCCGTTGTACACACCTTGGTCTGCGTTCAGCACTTGAATCTTTGCGCCAGCCGTTAAGTTGTGAGCGTAGCGAGTAGTTACCGTAGCTGTAGTAGTGCTGCCGGTCAGCGAGGTAACAAACAGCGCAGGCTTTAACGAAGAGCCGGTAGAGAACTGAAGGCCTTTACCTGACTGGTAACGGAAGTAACGGCGAGTCTGGCGAATCAGTTGTTGGTTGGGTGTACCGCCACCAGCCGTAAACGCTACACCGCCGTCAAAACTACGAGGCTCTGTGTAGCCAGATGGGCGGGCATAAACTACGTTAGTGCCAGCAGAGTTGGTAATTGCTGCTGCTGCTACTGTACCGTTAGTATTGGTAAATCTAAATACGTTTGCTTGAGGAGTTTGCGTAACAACTTGAGCGCCATTAATAATGGTTCCCGAGCTTGTGGTGCCTCGGATATACACATAGCTACCAAGCTGCAATCCATGTGCATTGCTTGTAGCTACAGAAACAGTAGCCGTGCCATCAGTCGTAAATGCGTTTGCACCAACCTCAATACCACAGTTGGAGTAGAAGTAGCCTGCATATACATAGGTAGTGGTTGCGCTGAATTTTTCCCCTACGGTGCAAGCCGTAGTAGGAATTACGGTCATGGTGTTTGCGCCACCCGCAGCGGTGTACCACCAGCCATTTGCGTTGGAATCAGTTGCGTTCTGGATAAAAATTGGGGTGTTGGCTGCAACTGTAAACGTGCCAGTAAGCGTCAGAGTTGTCGTGCCTGTAATGCTAGTAACACCAAGGGGCTGCTGCTGGATAAAGTAAACGCTTTGGCGGTTATTCTGCAGGGCAATCGTTTCCCACTTAGTTGGCTGAGTGCCATACTCAAAGTCGGTATCAATCAGGGCTTGTGGCGTAGATACGCGAAACTTACCTACTGGGTCTAGAGCGCCAAGCGCAGGGGTAACAAACGGCGCTACAGTGCCGGAACCAGCAATACCCGTAATGGGCAAAGACTTGTTTGAGTTGTAGTCAACAACGGTCCATCCAGACATATTAACTCCTTAAATCCAAAGAAGGGGGCCGAAGCCCCCGTTACTTAATTAGTCGAAGTTACCGTATGGGTAAGCAGTAGCAGTACCGATATTTCCGTCTGGCTGGACATAGCGCAATGCCACATAAATCTGACCTGCAGTTGGGGTAACCAAAGTTGCAGTAGCTGCAATTGACAGAGTAAATACAATCTGCGACAAAGCCTGGGTTCCATTAACACCTACGATGTCAACAGGGGTATTGTTTGCACTCGTAACTCCTGCTGCGGTGTATGCAAAACTTTGACGGCCAGTACCAGAAATGCTTGATACAGAGCCATACAAAGGAGTGCCGCCTTCAGTAGTAAATGTATTGGATACATACATTTTAATAGTGGTGATAGTGCCACCAGTAGGAACCACTGCTACGTCAATAATTGGAATGTCAATGTCA
>Ga0209088_10000103_pt1 | contig 61447 bp, 82 predicted proteins | sample S_140625_EF_Meta_FD_187324 | JGI IMG/M metagenome (GOLD analysis project Ga0209088, IMG submission 187324) | Freshwater microbial communities from Lake Simoncouche, Canada to study carbon cycling - S_140625_EF_MetaG (SPAdes) (version 2) | ecosystem: Environmental > Aquatic > Freshwater > Lake ... | reverse complement strand
TCTTCGCAGTGCTGCACTACAGGCACACAAAGCTTTAACAGTTTAAAAAAAAAATAACCCCTACTAGGATAATTCCTAATAGGGGTTTTTATTTGCTTAAGTCACGTTATAAATTCTACCTTGACGGGCTTGTTTCATGATCTCATTGTTAGCACGTTTACGAGCTGACTTATAGTCAGTCTTTTCTGTAACACCGTTCCAACGCTTCAGATCACCAATCAAGTTCTTATAAATCATATGTTGCTTAACAGTGTTAATGAACTGAGCATCAGTAATAAAGTACTGATCAGGTCGTTCAGCTTTAGGCTTCCATCCTGACTTATCAGACTCCAAGAAAGCTTTAAACTCTTTCTGCTTAGGTGTTAAGTCATCTTTCAAATAGGAATACTCACGATCAAGGGTCTGCAAGAAACCTTTGTATTCGCCTTTATCACCTATAGATACCTGACCACCAAGACCACGAATCTCTGTTACACCTTCAGCAAACTGTTTCTCAAAGTCTTTGACAAACGAATCTACCATATCCCATTCCAGTACCTTAGGTAATGCAATGTTGTTGATAGCATACAGCATCAATGGATAAGCCTTAGAGTTCAAGATCAAGTTATCAAACACAGGTGTAAACGGCAGCATATCTGCTGGTTGTTTACCTTCATTAAAGTGTCGAATAGCTAGTGACAACATGATTGACTCACGATACTGACCAAAAGCTGGACCAACCTGATTGATAGCAGCAGAACCTGGGCCGGGGATTACTTCGTTACCGAACTCATCTGTTGTACCTTTGTTCTTAGCAGCAGACATAGGATCAAACACTGTAAGGTTTGTATTAATCTTACGAGCCTTACCACTATTCTTATTCTTAATCTCAACAGACTTACCTGACTCAATAGAACCGAATCGACCAAAACTTAGTTCTTCACCAAACATACCAATCGGGTGTGGCACTCGATCAAACAACTGTAGTGTAGCTACTGTCTTCTTAGGTGTAGTAAACTGCCACTCTTGTAGAGCTGTCCTAACAGTATTTTTTAAGATACTATTTAGGTCATACACCAACCAGTCTTCCTTACCATTGTACTCTGCTGAATCAAGCATCTCTTGTTTAAACTCAGGATACTCTTTAAGGAAGGCACGAGCCTCATCGGTATGAAAAGCAGAAGCTTTACCATAGCCAGTAGTCAACAGAGTTTTCTTAGCGAACTCTTTATTAAATTGACCAGCACCTGCAACATTCAATCCACCAAACTTATCGAGCTTCTCTTTCCAGATAGCTGCTTTGTCTGTGCTATCAGGGCCAAATGTAGTATCAATACTCTGTGCCTTAGCTACATCAGTAAAATACCTACGAGGGTCACCTTCAGGGATAGTGTCTTGAAACTCAGCGTCACCGAGATACTCCCACACTAAACCTACACGGGATAAGATATTAAAGTCACCAATATCAGAAGCGAGGAACATCAAACCAGCTGAGTTAGCATCAATAGCTACCGTAACCTTAGGATTAAATCCTGTACCGTTACGCTTCGCATCTAAGTAGTCAGCTGCGTCTACGTAGGCTTGTAATACATAGCCCCATGTTTCTCTGTCACCCTTACCCGTAGCTAAGTCACCAACCTTAGCGAGTGCCTTTTGCTGTGATGGGTCTAAATCTCTGAAGTCAACTTTATTAATGGTATTAAGCAAGTCACCTTTAGTCGTTGGTACAATACTCTTAAGAATACTACCAATGAATCCTGCCTCTTGAATGAACGCTGGCGTAACCAAAGTAAGCATCTCAGGGAACAACATCTGTTCTGTTTTCATACCTACCTGAGAACCCACATCAAGCACTCGTCCTAGTGTACCCAAGAAGGATAGCTCTAGTTCTTTAGGTGATAAATTAGTGTTCTTAGCTTTAGCCATGTCACCAATACGATTCCAGAAGTTATTAGCAGTCTCTCGATTAATACCTTGAGTATGATACTGAGTAGACTGATCCATCTGAAACATAGGTGACACAAAAGATTCAGCAGCACGAGTAAATTTATTACGTTGTGAGTTAAACCTTGGGTCTAGATATACACGATGGGTAGCGTAGTCTTCCCAAGCAGGTGTTACATAGGGTTGTCCAAGAGCAATCTCATTAATGTGATCATCACGTTCTTTAATTAAGTCAGCAACCTTATCCTTAATAACCTTAGCTTCAGGTGATAGATCAACAAGTTTAACTTTAGAAGTTGGTAAGAAGTAGTCATCACCATTCTCATTGAACGCATCCTTAGCATCCTTAGCACTGATCTTAAACAAGTGTAGTACATCAAGACCTTGTGAGTCAGAAGGGTCAGCTAACTGCTGCATCAAACGATTCAAAAACAAAGAACCAATGTAACCTTTGCCAGCACCAATGTGCTTATAGACAGAGCCTACAATACGCTTAGTCTCTGCCATCTCAGGTGTAGCTTTAAACTTATTCTTCTTCTTATCACCTGTACGAACGTTACGAGAAGCACCTACCATCTCACCCTTAGATGTGACTGGTACACGTTGCTTCTGTCCTGACATGGCTGTGTTCATAGCCTTACCCATAGCACGAGATGTCATGTATCGCTCATGACCAAAGCCCGGAGCTAACCTGACAACCTCTGTACCATCTTCAGTAACATCCTCAACCAAGTGACCAGCATCAATCTCAGCTTGTACAGCAATAGCACCAGCTTCTTCTGTGCTGATGTCTTGTTGAGGCATAGTTGAAGGGTCAATAGGTTGGTTGTTCTCATCAACAGCAGAACCACGGGCAAGCTTCTTAATCAGACGACCGTAGTACTTACCTACTGAGTCCCTTGCCATGCCACCTTCAATAGCGACCATATCAACTGATCCTTCACCATCATCACGGAGAAGATCGTTAATAGAATCATAGCCATAATCTACATCAGTAGCTTCCCCATTAGACATAACAGGGCCAACACCAACTGAAGCTGCACCTGACAACATAGGGCTGATCAGGATACCAGCCATGTTAACTACGTTAGCAGTAGATGCAGTAGAGGTATTCAGTCCTTGCTTAAGGCGAGTCATAGCTGACAACTGAACAGCTGTAGGGGAAGTGCTGTCACGCAGAGTAACAATAGTATCCGCTAGTGTTTCACCAATCATCTTAGAAGCACGTTGAATAGTACCTGCTTGTGTTGGTTTAGCCGCATCAGGGAAAGCATCACGAAGCTCAGAGATAGTACTCCAATCCTTATTAAGAGGACTCATCAAGGATGCCTGAGTACTACGTTCCTGATCGTACATACTACGAATAACGTCTGGGTCAGTGATTTCATTACCACGGGCATCCATCAGCTTACTAGGCATACCCTCCATCACATCGCTGAATGGCGAGGGATTGTACTCAGGTGCTCGTGTTCCGGGAGCAGCAAAAGAAGTGCCACCTTCCTCAGCACCCATCTCAGGTATATATCCTGCACTAGAAGTTGACTGAGTATTCTCAGGAATATCAGCCATAGCATTGCTTCTACGAGCAGCCATAACTTGATCAGTTAATGCAGGAACAACAGGTTGCTGCTGCTTGAGTTGATCCTCAAGAAACTTGTTACCAAGGTTCAGTTCCGGTACACCAGCACTGGAAGGAATGTTAATAGCCATTGAATTATTCTCCTAATTCTTTTTGTAAATATTTAGCCAAGGCGGGACTTGTTCCAACAATAGGAAGCAACCTGGCACCCTTCTCAATTCGTCTTTCTTCCGGAGCAGAAAGAGCTTCATTGATTTTATTAATGAAAGCTAGTTGAGGTGATTGATCAGACACTTGGTTATACACCTGACCTAATACACTGTTAGCTTTCTTATCACCACCAACTGCTGGTGAAATAGTATCCCATATACGTTGTCCTGTACCAAGTAAACCTACTTGACTAATTAAACGCTGGAATTCTTTATCTTCTTTCAACCACTTAGGAGGATGTTCGTTATATTTGATCATGTCTTTGATATACAAAGCCAACATAGATAGAGCAAACATCATAGCAATAGTAGCTGCTGCATTACGCTGATCATCTGAACCCCTCTTACCTAAGTCACCTAGTAACCTTGGTAGTGTGGTAGCTGTAAATGTAGACGTATAACCTTGGAACTGAGTAAACAACTTAAGGTAAGGGTCACTATAGAACTTTGGTCGGTTGAGTTGTGAAGGTACTACCACTGCTTCATTAACAAAGTTGTATGAGCCAGCCTGTAGGTTAGCTAATACTCTCTGTTCATTCTGAGGAGTATCCCTGTCAATACTAAGCATGAAGTCTAGATCAACACCAATACGGATTAAATGCTCTTTGGCATCTTGAATCTGTTGTGGGGTGAATGTACCATTACCTTGAGCAACATCTACCCAGTGATTAATAGCATCAGCTGCAATAGACAACTTAGCATGTCGAGTAATAGCTGTAATAGAAGTCAATCCAGTCATCTTGAAGAAGCCTTCATTGTACTTCTGGAAGTAGCCTGTTAAGATATCATTACGGTTACCAATACCACCTTCTCTTAGGAAGCCAGCCTCAGACAATTCCCTACGGTGCTTAGACGCTGTAGGGTTTTTCATTCCAAATGATTCACCTAACTCTTTGAACAAAGCACCAAACTCTTTACCAAAGGTATTAAGTAAGATACGAGTAGCTTTAACTGACTGAGGAGCATTCAAGTTACGATATACCTGAGCGAATTCTACTGTAGAACTTACTGCTGCTAGTGGTAGTGAAGTAACTGTAGATAAGAAGTTAACTAAGTTCAATGCACCACGAGCGTATTCGTTTGTAATAGGATTGTACTTACCTGCTCTCATATCTAAGAAGTCTTTAATCTCCCTAGCCATGAATGAAGCTTCTTGCTCAGTGATCTCACCCTTATTCAAACTATCTTGAAGCAAAGCAGCTAGCTTAGAACCATTCTTACCAATGAACTGTTTGTTAGTAGATACAGCAGCACCTCTTGCAGCAAGTGAGTAAGCATTATCTAACAAGTCTTGAGACATGTATGGAGCAAACTTAGCTCTCAGCTCAGGAGTATTTATAGCCTTCTCTACCTCTGCTTTACCTTTAATACGGTTAGCATCTGGGTTAAGCCAATCATCAATAGAGTCTTCAATACTATTAACATCACTGTTGTTTAGTATTGATTGAGCCATGATGTTAGCTTCAGATTGACTAAGCTTGAAGGCATCTTGAATGTCCTTAGCAAACTGATTGAAGTTTCTAGACACCAGTGTCTTATCTAACGGACGAGAAGCCAAGAAAGATTCTACAGATAAAGAACTACCTGTAGCTCTGTTGTAGTCATTAACTAGGTTATCTATCTTAGAGGCATACAACATAATACCCTCTTTGTGGAGGACATCCTGACCTAAGTCAGCATCAATATCAATGTTACCAAATGAACCTGTCAAAGCACGTTGACGTACTAGACGACTAATAACATCTACAACATTAGGCTTAGACAATATAGCAGAAGCTTTCAATGTAGTTACACCACCAAAGGCAGACTGAAGCTCTTCTTTATTACCGAAGTTCTTAAAGATATTAGATTCTAACAGGTGTTGTGTCTCATCAATAGACAAACCATTAACCGCCCTTGTAGAGCCAAGCAGAGTACTCAGCGCAGCTAGTCCTTCACCTGCATAGTCCTTACCCTTCATAATAACAGTAGACCACTTACCAAACAAAGAGCTTAACCCTTTATCTTTCATGAATGAACCTGTCTTAGATACAACACCCTCGATAGCTCTCTTAGATGTTTCCATCTCAGCAAGCTTATCTAGATCAGGAATATCTGAGGTAGAACTAATGCTCTGTTCTGCTTTATTAATAAGCTCTGATACAGTAGGAATGTTAGTAGTACCGAATCGTTCTTTGTACTGTTCACGGAACTGTAGGTCAGAACCCTCACGAGTTGGCCCACTAAAGTTAGCTAAGGTAGCTACTGTACGACCAGCACCTGCCAGACCGCCACCAAGAATAGCACCACCAGCCATAGCATTCATGGTACGGTTCTGTAGTTTATTCCAGTCCTCTTTAGAACTAGGTAAACTTACTTCTTCACCTAAGTATCCAGCAATCTCTTGCAGACCTTCAGTAACACCTTCTGACATAGCACCTTTACCAAAGGCACCAGCAATAGCAGCTGGCCCAAGGTTCTGCTTCATAGCAACAGAGCGCATAGCGTCTGATACATCCTTAACTGCTTCTTGAGTTGACCTAATGATCATCTTCTCAGCAGCTTCAGCAGTAATACCTCGACCCATCAGCTCTTTAACTACCATAGCCTGAGTAGCTTTATCAGTAATCTTTAATGCAGCACCTGAAGCAACACCACTCAGGCCTAGCTTATCGAGCGCAGCTTGAGTAACACCTGACATAATAGCTGCAGTAGCGTTCTTTTCTTTTTGAGCGTTCCACACCTGTCCTGTATAGATAGCAGCAGGTACAGACATCGAGGCACCACCAGTCATAGGTGCCGCCATAGTAGCCACAATAGATGTGACCATCTGAGGAGCAGATGAAGCAGCAGTACCTACTGAGTAGTCAACTACCTTACTGAATGTATCCAGCTTCCAATTACCTTTAGCATCAAATGCTTCAGCGTTCTTTAGATAAGGGAGGTCTCTTAAAATAGACTCTTGTTGTTTTACGTTAGCCTTACCTAATTCTTCTAAATAACCTATACCTGTTTTGGTGCCAAGCAAATCAATAGCACCAAAGAAACCTTGCTTAGTATTAGCTATACCAATATCAATACCTGTAGACCAGTTGCTACGGGCTTTGCCATAGCGGTCTTCATCAGGTCTGATCACAGAAGGATTAGTGAAGTAGTCACTTGACGTACCTTCACCTACAGCTGCACCAAACTCTTTAGCAGTGTTAGTAAAGCGTTTAGCCATAACACCACCCTGATTACGTTCAACGTTCAAGTCTGTAAGTAGTTTGTCAGCAAGGGTTTGAGTACCTTCGGACTGTCGCTTCGCACGATCTAATCTCCCAAGGTACATCGAATTAAGTTGATCATTAGTAACTGATGTTGACGGATCAACATAGCCAGACTCTAACAATCGGTTAGACAGTCTACGACCTTTGGCATCGGTTAACTCACCAAGGTTACGATCATAGACGTCCTTGTCTTTGCCAAGGGCAGGGTTCATAAACCCTTCCTTGTTAATAATATCTCTCACTAAGCCTGTCTGTGTGTCGGCTCCCAACTGCGGGGCTACAAACCCCTCTTCTGTCAGCTTACCTGACTCACGAGCATTGATACCCGGCACCCTTACGTTAGTGCCTGTATCAAGCTGTAGTGTATCAGCATCCTTCAGAGTACCAGCTTCAATCTTAAAGTTAGAGGCTTTAGGGATATCTTTTGAATTGATTCCTAACTCCATTAGTGTCTGTTCTAATTTATCCATATCACCTCTTAATGTTTATTTCTCAAGACTCTTTCGAAGAGCTTCGCTAGCGAATTGATAGAAGGCAGTTTCATTGGATGTACCTTTGAATTGCTCTCGTAATTTAGCGCTCTTTGGGTTAGCCCATACTTGATGTAGTCTTTGAATTTCACTTGTAGCTTGTGCTTCATTTGGTTTACCACCATTAGTAGTAGCTGAAAATCGGCGAGCCATATTGTTTAAATCAACAATCTTTTCAGGATTCATTGCTTTATCTTTACTCAACATCAAAGCATTAGGATCAATACCCATACGCTGTGTAATAACATTACGAGCCAAATAAGGTTCAATACTGTTAACAGTCACACCAGAGTTTTTATCAGCAAGCATATCTTTAGTAGCATTACCCATTAACAAGCGAGCTTCTTGCATCTGCTTACCATCTTCTAGGTTAAAGCCAATGTTAGAGAAGTAACTACCTGCTTGATCAGCAATCTGATTTGCACCGGGAATACCCTTACGCATAGGGTTAGCTTTACCTTTAACGTTTTCAGCACCAAGCTCAGTCTCAAGAATCTCACCTGCAACCTTAGTAGCAAACTCAGTATTCTTACGTTGACGCTCTTGTTTACCAGTTACGCCATGAGTAGTTTCACTGAAGGGAACTAATGACAATCCTTGTTTCTGTAGAGCATCTAAGCGAACTTCCTTACCATCAATGATAGCTACTTCGTACTTAGCACCTTTATTCTTACCTGTCTTTTCTTCAACAGTATGAACAACAATAGGTTTATTATACATAGAAGGGTCAGTAGACATCATAGTACGAGACTCACCACTACGAACTAAAGTCTGACGAGGAGAACCTAAGTCAGTAGCTTTACTAGTCTGGAAGTATTTGTTAATAGCTTCCATGCTATAACCTTCATCAATAAGCTTATTAGTAAGTGAGCGTCTATCTTGAGCAAGAATAGTTTCTTTAGTTCTAGCGTCACTAGCTGCAATACTTTTATCTTGGCGATCATCTGCCCGATCTTGAGCCTTCATCTGTTGTTCGTAGTTTTGTTGACGTACATAGCGAGCATCAGCCTGAGCTAATGTATCACGACCAGCATATCTCAAAGATTGATTTGTGTTATAACCCAACAACATACTAGCTGAAGCTGTTAAAGCAAAACGAGCTAAATCACGTTCATTAAAAATACCTGTTGGCCCCCATACATTCTCAAGCATACGAGTTAACAAAGTCTTTTTCTCTTCAGGAGGAGTATTCTTAGACTGAACAATCTCTTGAATCTTAGTGTTAAGCTCTTCATCTTTATTAAGGCTTTGGCTATACTCAGCAATACGAGCATCACGAGCAGCAACTTCAGCAGGAGCGCCCTCAGGTAGTGGTCCACCTTGTTTAAAGTTTTTATATGCAGCGGCTAACCTTACTTGTTCAGGGTCAGTAGGCTTCGGTTGCATACGTGGTTCAGGAATATCTCCTTTGCGAGAGTATGGGTTAGGGTCTGCTAAAAACTCGGCATTAGTTTTACCTTGTAGGTTAGGATTAATCCTAATAGCTTCAGCACTTAATGACAATGGAGCATCAGGCTTACCATTATAAACATTAGAATAACCACTAGCACCTACCACCCATGCTTTACGGATAGCTTCTTCTGTAGGCGTAATACCTTTAGCTAACAACTGTTTAGACAATACTTCTTTATAAGCATCACGACCAGCTTGCTGACCTTCTGCAGTTGTCCTATCAATTCCCTTCAAGTTAGGATTCTGTAATACAGCATCTTTCCATGCGTTATCTGTCATTTGATACAGACCACGAGCAGAACTATTAGGATTCTTAGCGTCAATCTTACCATTACTTTCTTGAGACATAACCCAAGCATCTTCACCTGTAGGCTTAGAGAATACTTTTGGTTCAGCTGGAACAGCAGGAACTTCAGCAGTAGTAACAGCAGGTTTTGCAGATACTTCTTTTAATGATACTGGTTTAGGTTGCCCTTTGTTTGCTTGCTCTTCAACTGCAGCAGCCTTTCGCAATTCTATTGCTTTTAACGTATCTTCATAATTAGCTTTAACCACATTAGGACGTTCAATACGAGGAATCTTTAATTCATTTGTATTACCAGAAACAAAATTACCTAATCGACTGTTAGCTACATACTCACCAGCATCAGCTAGCTTGTTATAACCCATAGCTAAAGGAGTAGCTACTACAGAAGCTGGCGCAGCAGCAGCACCCAAAGCGAAATCTCCAATTATACCTGCATTTGTTTTATCTACAATTAATTGTTTACGCTTATTTTCAAGATCTTCAGCAGATACAGGTCCAGCAATCTGAACACCATCTGACACCATTGAAGGCACATTTACAGGTGTATAGTCTGCAGGTAGTTCACCTGTAAACCCACTGTTAATTGACAGTTGTTGAACATCATCGTCACCTACCCGCAGGTACTGCACATTAGTAGTACCATCAGACATAGTAGCTGCACTGTCTGTGTGATAGTAGTTAGATGTTACATTAGGAATTGATTCAGAACCAATAGCGTAATAATCATTAACACTCATGGTACCATTTTCATAGCCTTTTAAATTACGTTTAGGTACTACTCTAGGCATAATAGGTAACAGGTTTTCAGGTTGAACTACACCTGTAGTACCTTTAGCATACTGTTTAGCACGACCCTCTTGAACCATCTTTTTAATCATTGGTTTATTCTTTGGGTCTTGAGCAGCAGCTTTAGGAATAACAGCTTCACCGGGAGTAAGCATTGCAGGGACTGTATCAGTACCTTTAGGAAGCATACGTTGACCTTGACCAAGTACTTCAGTACCTGCTAATGGATTCATTGAAGGCAGACCTAGCTTCTGACGATTAATACGTTTAGAGCTACCTAATGGGCCACTTAACTCTTTCATTTTTAGACTATGAGCTTCTTCTTTATGACCAATACCTTGGTTAGCTTTAGCAGCAGCTTCTTGAAGTTTAATTTCATGTAGTTTGTTTTTACGGCTTTCCTCAGCTTCCATCTTAGCGGATTCGCGAGCCTCTTTAGCTTGATGCTTAAGCCATTCTCTTTGTTGTTTACCTGATAGTGGTCCCATATTAAATCCATTTCATTTGTTTAGCAAGTAATAAACCGCCTATTAATCCTACTGGACCACCTATAGCAGACAACATACCAGTACCAGCTAATGTAGCACCTGTAGAAGCTAATGAAGCACCCTCAACTGCTGCAGCTGTTGTACCAGCATCAGTTACACCAGCTTCCATTGCAGTTGTAACTAATTGCCCAGGAATAGGAGCTAATTGTTCTACGGCAACAGGAGGTACTGAATCAACAACAGGAGCTAAAGGAGCAGTAACTTTTGCAGGTGTTACTGCGTTAACACCAGCATCAATACCAGCATTAAGGCCCCTGTTAATAATCATTTGTTGAGCCATTTGGCCTACGCCGGGTTGTCCCTGCATAATTTGTGGTTGTTGAGGGTTATTTTGAGGTACTTGTAATGTATTGTTTGTTTGGGGTACACTAGGATAACGCATTGGTTCGTTAGCCCAAGCCCAAGGGTCTTGATATCCAGCCATAATTATTTACCTGTATTTACAGCAGACTGTCGTGCTGGATTACCAAATACGGTAGAAGCATAGCGTTGTAAGCCTTGCCAACTAGCATCAGCTTGAGCTTGATTAATGTTTCGTTCTTGACCACCTAAGTCAGCTAATGTTTTAGCTGTACCAGAAGCAGCTGCACCAGAAGAACCTACAGAACCACCTAAAACCTTTTCAGCTTCTAATCTGTTTTGAAACATTTTATTTTCGTAGTCAGCATCTACTTTAGCTAATTCACCTGTAGTAGCTGCATTTTGAGCACCTTGCAAAACAGCTTGTCGAGCAGAACCTAATGTTCCTGTTTGACCAAACTGAGTATCCATACCAGCCACTTTCTTTTGAGCATCAAGAATAATACCTTGTTTTTGAGCTGCTAAGATATCTGCGCTAGGTGCAGTAGCCATTGTACTCAAACGAGTTTGTTGATCTTTTAATGTGCTTAAACTATCTGCACCAGTAGCACTTACCGCATCAGCAGCACTACCAAAAGCTTTTGTTTGTAAGTTAGATGGACCAACTACATTATCTAAAACACCTGTATCATAAGCTGTACCTGCTGCTGAAGTAGCTTTCTCAATAGAAGGTCTCATCCAATCTGGGATAGAATCTACTTTTGTAATGCTGCTATCACCGCCCTTATAGCGTTTAATTAATTTTAATTTCATAATTTCTTTCTCATAACAACATATGCCTGTTCAAATCCAGGTACATACTTGGGTAATACTTTAGCCCATCCGGGACGGCCCCATTGCTCAATAGCAATACAACCACATTCTTTTGCAAATACTTCTACTGTAGGAAATACTTTAGATTGCTCTTCAAAATTATTACCTGAAAAAAGAATAATATGAAGTGTTTTATGTTGAGCATAGGATAAAACCTGAGTTAAACCTACACCAACAATTTCAGAGTTATCAATAACAGCCCAACATTGAGCATCATTATTAAGGATTTTCCTTAGATAGTCTGTAATAGATGATTCACCTTGACCATGTTGCTTAGCTTTTTCTAAATGCTTAGAAACAATATCCCAATGTTTTAAAACATCTTCATGGGACATAATAATTATTTTCATTTAATCTCCTAAAGCAATCCAATTAAGCGTACCAGTAGCTAATACTTGAGCTGATGCTAAATTATAGTTATAATAATTTAATTGAAAATTATTTACTGCTGTTGTTGATGTTGGAACAGGTCGTCTACGAGTAACAGTTCCAGACATACTATAAACATTAAATTGAACATTAATCTGACCTCTAGAACTAATATTACTACTTGAAATAGAACTCGATGATAAATTAAACGTAAGGGCAGAAGTTGTACCTACATAAGTGTTAGGAATAGCAGTAGATTGAGTTGCACTTGAAGTACGATATATGTCTAAACCACTACCTAAAATTCTTCCGTAATAACCGTTTACAACAAATATGTCATAAGTATAATTATAAGTGTAATTAGAACTACTAATTTCCCAACCAGTTGGAAGTGTGTATGTAGGAGAATAATCTAAAGTTGCTGTGCTAGTACTAGTACTACCGTTGTAAGTAAATGCGTTAGCACCAACGTTACCTGTACGAGATACATTATCAGTAGCATATTCATAAACAGTACCTGCATTAAATGTACCGCCAGTATCAACAGCTTCAGCAAACATTCTAAATGTCCAAGTACCTGCTGAAGGGAAAGTAATAGTAATGCTTGTTGTTGAAGAACCTGAAGGGTTAGCCCCTAAATCAGTGGATGTTACTGCTGTATCAACCCAAACAGAACCATTAAAATATTGACCTTTCCATCGAACAGTTCTATAATAATAACTACCTCCGGCACCAGTACTTCTGTAAGATTGCAGGGTAGCATTAAGAGTTACAGAAGTAGCGTTAGCTGGACTTGTTCTAGTAGTACTTGTAAATGAACCTGAAATGTTACCAGAAGATTCATTAAGTACTACTTGACCTGTACTATTAGATAAACTTAAAGTAGCTACTGGTGTAAATCTCCACACCATAGACCCTGAAGAAGTTTCATTAATACTATTAGCTGCACATTGAATAGACTGACTCTGATTAGAATAAGCATTGTCATACAATTTTAAATCAGCAGGTGATACAAGTATTTTAGGTTGAGTTTTAAAGTAACCCGGAATAGTTACTACAGTGTTATTTGTTGCAGAACCAAATTCAGTACGAGAAAGAGCTTTGTAAAGAACAGAACCTACAGAAGGTACATTCTTATAAATTTCTACGTTACCATAAAACAATCTAGCTTTATCACCAGTAGTACTATTATTAGAAATAATCTCACCATCGCTGTTAATAACTACAGGAGCTGAAGCGCCTGTTCCACCAACAGTAATAGTAGTTCCTGCTTGAATTTCTCCACTACTAATTAGGTTAGCAGTAACAGCACCAGCAGCAAGTTTAACAGTTGTAATAGCGCTAGCAGCAATTTGACCTGCACCAATAGTTAACGCTGCAATATTGTTACCAGTAATAGTTTCTGCTGCAATTTTAGTTCCTGTAACAGCACCTGAAGCAAGCTTTAATTCTGTAACTGCATTAGCTGCAATTGTTTCAGCTGATACTGCATTAGGTACAAGAGCACCTGTAGATTGATCTAATGCTGCAACATTTAATTTGTTTGCACTTAATGTAGCATTTAAAATTTCTGAACCAGTAATAGTTTGTGGAGGTACTATAATATCTAAATCAATAGCTGTAGTAGGTGCTGGTAACCATCTATAATTTATAGGTGCTGTATTAACATCAAACTTAATCTGTCTACCACCAAGGATTTGATAGTACAAAGTTTTAAGAGTTCCAAACCCAGAAGTAACAAAGTACCAAGTATAGTCTGCTGGATTAGTTGACTCCGTAGAGGATGTACTGTTATTAATACCGTAATAATACTTTCCAGTTTGAGTATCAGATAACCCAGTACCTACATTATCATCAGCATATTTAACATGAATAAACTCGTAGAGGTATCCTACTACATTACCACTTGAATCCGTAATTTGACCATTAGCAGGATTAGAAGAATAACTTGAAGTAACATCATCAAACCCATTAACATGGAGATTATATAAATACGCATCTAACTCAGAAATACCTGTAATAGGTGGGTTCATCATAACTTATCTCCTGTCTGCAGCTTTAGCATCAAGTGCCATCATAGCCATACGCCAAGGGCCTGTTGAAGAAATTCTATAATTAATAATACGACCATTAACTCGCGGGTCTACTTTGTAGCCTTGTGATTTTTGGTTGTTAGGTAAAAAAGTAAATGTATCTTTTAAATCAGGATCATCTGTTGACAAATCAACATCATCAATATAATTGTTCTGACCTACTACACGAATAGTAATAGATGCATCATTAGGTACTTTATCAAAAATAGGATATATAGAATTAATAAGAGAACTACCAGTGACATCACCAGTATTAAGTTTCTTTTTCTCAATATAAGAAGTATATGAAGCTAATGCAGAACCATTCCACATTAAATAATTACTATCAGTAACTAATGTTTGTGTAGAATTAGTTGTCATATAAACCACTTCGTTAGCATACTGAAAAGCATTAGATATATTTGAAGGGCCAGTAAATGCGTAAGTTATTGAGGGTAATACTCTTTTAGACCATGTACTATTTTTATAATTATATACTAAAGCTTCGTTACAAACAATAGAAGAACCTTTAGGATAGTTAATCCAAATTTCTTTATAAAAAGAATTTTTAACTAAATGTACTTTATCAACAGCATTTTTATTAAGATTACTAAAGAAATATTTTTTAACCCTAAAGTCAGCTAATGATTCAATAGCACCAGAACCGTTGTGAACATAAATATCATTACGATCAACTACAAAATGTTTACCATCAACTTCGATAACACAATCTGTATTTAAAATACCATATGATTTGCTATAAGGAGATACACGAGTTACAGTACCAATAGTTAAAATACTAATTGAATCAGAAGAATATACAAACATATTACCTCTTAACTCAGCCATATCCAAAATAGGAGAAGTAGAATTTAATTCAAATTCATCAGCAGTATCTGTTGTTATTCCAGGTTGCCATATAGTTGGGATACTACCTGTGTTTGCTTGCACTGACACTCTAATAGTAGAAGGTGCATAAGTAGTTGTACCACTTTGAATTAATGTTAAGTTAGCTGCTACTAAAGAATAGTTAAGTGATCTAACTACTTTGGCTGTAACCGTAAGCCCTGAAACATAATTCCATCCGGGTAAAGGTTGAAAAGAAGAACCAGCGGTAGTGCTTCCATATAAACAATATAGAGGAGTAGAAGTACCGTTATTAAGAACAATTGCATAACCTCCGTTAAATAAAGTACCTTGCCAATCACTGTTTGTGTATACTGAATCAGCACTAGAAAACATTGATGAGCTACTACCTGCCGCATCTACACGAACAATATTGCCATTCTTAGCAAAGATATTGTATCCTTGATCTGGCCTTCTCCAATGAATGCCATAGTCAGGAGTAATACTTACTACCCTATGAGTGGTTTCACCAGTAGTAGTTTGTACGCTATCATCATCAAATCGCACGTTTAATAAATCCGTAAACGTATTCGGAGGTACAATCATAGGTGGAAGATCAGTGTTTAAACCGCCTTTACCTAGTTGTTCTACTGGTATTGCCATAATATTCCTTTAGATCTTTTCTTTAATAAACATTCTAACTAAGTCACCTACAATATCTGACCTTACAATATCATCTACTGTAAACCTTACAATAGGAATTTCAATACCTGCGTTCTCACACATCTTGCAGAACTTAAGAATATCTTTACCGTTATTAATGTCTGACTGAGATGCATCACCCATAAGAACCATCTTACTGTTCTCACCTAAGCGAGTAGTAATAGCTTTAAGCTCTTCAATAGTAATGTTCTGTACCTCATCAACTAAGATAAGGGAGTTCTCAAATGAACGCCCCCTAATAGTCTCAATAGGTTGATATTGAATAGTATCCTTAGCAAGTAAATACTCGTACTTAGTTTGTGTTAATTGTTTCTGTAACACTGTGATCATTGGTAACAACCACGGTGCTAACTTCTCTTTGATATCTCCGGGAAAGAAACCTAATGACCGTCCTGTAGGTACATTACTCCGTGTAAGAATAATGTGGTCATAATTACCCGACTGAAATAGCTGTGCAATCTTTGAAGCTGCACAATAAGTTTTACCTACACCCGCTGCACCCAAAGTAACAGTGATGGGGAAGTGTTCAATAGCATCTAACAATAGTCCTTGGTTGTGTGTCTTGGGTTGGATGTGGAAAGAACGAGGTGCCTTTGCCAAGTTATCTTTTTGTTTACGTTGGTTTCTTTTCAATTTGTTTCCTATTAGGTACCGATTAAAGTTATACTAATTCGAAGTGAGGGCCATCAAAGAAAGATTTGAAGTCCCCACCCCATTTGATGTTAACATTGAGTTCACTGGCAGCTTGTTTAACGACTACTGCCAGTTTAGTATAGTCTTCCTTTTCCCAAGATATCTTACCATCTTTCAAAACACCTAAGTCTACAGCACGACCAACCAAGTGCTTAGAATTTAGTGTTTGACTCTTACCATCATTGTAGAGTTCTTGTTGACGTTCCTTTGAACGGAGTCCTTCAAGAACTGTAAAATCTACTGTAGTAAGTTCAATAGCTCGTTTGACAACACTAACTAGTTTATCATCAACACCCTTAAGCTTATCTAAAGATTTTTGTGACAAAGTATAAGTCATTTCTTCCTTACCTTATCAGCAATCTTCTCCATAGTGCGACCACCAAAGTAAAAGGACATAACTAGCATACCCCATTGGCCTAGCAGTTCTACGTAAGCACCACGAGTCTCATACCCAAAGATAGATGCTACAGCGAAACCACTGTAAGCAACTAACAAGAAGATTAAAGTGGCAGGACGAATGTTCTTAGATAACCAAGAGTCACTAGCCATGTCAGCTTGCAGTCGTGCTGTTAGATTGTTTTGTTCTGTCTTGTAATACTCTAACTCCATCTCTGCTAATTTCTGAGCAGCTTGAGGGTCACCAGCAATAGCCTTAGCTACAGCATCAACACTATCAGACACACCAAACTTAGTAGCTAACGCTGATACAACAGCACCACCCAAAGGGCCAGCAACCGCAGTAGCTAGTGTAGGTGCAATACCTTTTAAAAGGTTAAATAAGTCATTCATTTTAATTTACACGCTTCAACAGCGTCCTTTACAATAATATATAAATACAACTCAAAAGGTAAAATAAGAAAAAATAATATAGTCAGTAATATAAGAAAACTTATATAGGCTGTCTCGCTAGATGTATTGTAAATATCAACCCCCATATCTCAAGTATAATTACTGCTATAGCAACTAACCAAAGAACTCTGTGTCTCATTTTACTAACAGACATTTGTTTTCTTTGATAATCTTCTTTTCTTTTTCTCATATTAAGCAAATGAGTTGCTTCTTGTTTTTCTTGTACAATACCAAACATATTAACTACGTCTGTATATAATGCACCTAACTCAGGAGGGCTTTGATAAACCATTATCTCTCGAATTTCTTTTTGTAATTTTTCCATCTCTTTAAGAACTATTACATGATCAAGAGATATATCTAAAAGTTCATCAGGATCAATCATTGAATGATCAATTCTTTCCTGTTGTTCTGCTATTTTCTTTTTTATAGCAATCATAGCTTTAAAAAATATTTTAAGATTTTTTATTAAATCAGTCTTAACAGACTGTTCATCAAACTCTTGAAATTCTTCTTTAGCTTTAATTGTTTTCTTAATTTCTTTTACGGTTTTGGAGGCAACGACTTGAGGAGGTTCTTCAGAAAATAATTTTGATTTAAGAAATCCCCAGATATTTGTGCTTACAGAAGTAACTTCCTGAGCAATACCTTTAACCTCATCAAATGTCTTTTTTGCTCTAAGAACTGTTCCCTTATATTCTTTGTACATCTCGCAACCTTGCTGAATAGCCTCAACCGCTTTGATAGCTCCTGCAAGAAGAATAAGAGGCATTTACATACCTACTGTCTTCTTAAAGAATTCAGCAGCAGCTCCGGGGCCAGCAACCCCAGAAGCTATTTTAGGTGTTATAAATCTTAATAGGTTAACTAGTTCATTCATACTTATTTACCATGGTTTAGAAAAGTAAAGATAATCCCACCCATGCTAGTTAGCAATACGCCACATACTGTAATTAAAATACTCTCTAACCGTTTAAGCCGAGCATTAATCATCTCATAGCGTAAAGCACAGAGTTCTTCGTGGGAAGAAATACGTGCTTCTGTTGCATCAATCGTTGTCATTTAATATATCCTATGCTTTTAAAAAAACTCGTTGAAGCCGCCTAATGCGGGGTACTGAGTAAAGTTGATGTTTGTGTTGCCGCCAGCGTCTACGTTTTGCCCAAAATATAAAGCGTTTAGATATTCATTTACGTTTGGAGGCGTAGCGGCAGGGGTTGGAGTAGTGGTGGCCGAAACAACAACAGTACCAGTGGGGGTGAGTGTAAAACCATTAGCGCTGTTATCCACTATTGTTGAAGACTGGCAAGTCAACAAGCTCGTGCCTGATATTGCAGTTAATGGTGTTGTGCTTGGCGTAAAGTTACTTGTGTAAACAGCTGTGCCTTTAACAATCCTGAAGTTAGATAGCGCACCGCCAAAAAGAGCGCCAGCACCATTATATGCTTTGCCAATTTGGGGGAGTTCTGTGTTTGTTACTAGTGCTCCAGTAAACTCTGTATCACTTAAGCTGGGATCAGCATATCCGTTTATGTAGCCTTGAATTGTTGTTCCGTTTCTAACTATGGCTACATGCGTCCATGTGTTAAACGGTATTGGTGTAATAGACCTTTTGCTAAATTGATAATTATTACCGTCTTTTGAAAGATTAACTTGAAAATAAAATTCATTATTACCTAGATCTTCCATACTCAATAAAACAGGCCCTAACTGCCCCGTAAGCATACCAGCGGCCTTAGAATAAAACCATGTATAAGTGCTAAACCCAGAACCACTGGTTCTTTTTACCCAAGTTTCAATTGTCCAGTTTCCTGAACCAAAATCAAACGCTGCGTTATCAGGGGCGCTAAAAGAACCAGCAGAAAGCTCGTTAAAATAACTTGGTACTGGAGGGGATGAAAATGGGGCTAAAATTACAGGTCTGGCTCCGTAATTAATAATCGTAAAATTATTTGGGCTGTTGTCAACTATGGTTGGTGATTGGCACGTTAGCAACGAAACCTGAGAAGCTGTTACCCCTTGGCTTGTTGTAGTAAGCGGCGTTGTTGATGGTGTAAAACCCCCGGTATACACAGCAGTTCCTTTAACCACTCTTAGGTTAGACATGTACCCTATAAAAAGAGTGTCATAAGCATTTATAGTACTTGACCCAAGGGAAACCCCTGCCGTGTTTGCAAACATTACCCCTGTGGCGTTACTAGATAGTAAAGCAGGGTCAGCATACCCGTTTATGTAGCCTTGAATTGTTGTTCCGTTTCTAACTACAGCAATATGCGACCACTGGTTGTTTGGTAGTTGTAGCTTGCTTACTAAATTAATATTAAAAGTTCCACTGCCTCCAGTAGAAGCAAGAACACCAAGACTGTTTCGACCTGTATCTATATCAGGATATAAATACAAATAAATTGGACTAAGGCCCCCTATAGACGCGGTTTTATTGTAAATTGCTTGTTGTTGATCTTCAATATACGCGGAGTTTACCCAAAATTCAATTGTCCAATTTTCCGAACCAAAATCAAACGCAGCATTGTTTGCTACACCTAAATAGTAAGGAAATAGGTAACTATAACTTGGCATTGGAGGGATGACGTAAGGCAAAACGGGTACGGTAGTGTTTGCATACCAAGTGTTTGCGGGAGCGCCCGTGCAATCTTGAATAGTCGTATTAGGAAAATAATCGCACCCGCCGCCAATTTTATTTAACGTAAAAGGCGTTCCACTAGAGGAACTTTTTATTAATTTAGATATATTTATACTAGTAGGGACTGAGTATATTTTTAAATTTCCCACATACACATTTGCACCGCTATCAAAGGTTACTGTTGTACGATAGCCTCCGCTAACTGTTTGCGAAATGTCTAGTGTTTTAAAAGTAATGTTGTCTCCACCTAGATTAACTGTTGGGTTTAAGAATCCATTATTGGCTATTCTCACACTACCAACCACCATACCGTATGAAAAAACATAGCTTTTATTAATGCCTGGTACAAAATTCAGTATTGCAGTAGAAAAATCTACTGTTGAATTAAAATTGGACCCAACAAAACTCCCGCTACCAGATGATATAGTATAAACACCACTAACGGCGGTGGCGGGATTGTGGGTTATTTTTATATTTCTTGAAAAAGAATTATTATAATCAAACGAGCCACTATTCATTATAATACCATATCCACGATTATTAAAAAATCCACTAACTATTTGTAATCCACCATCAAAACCCTGTACCGAACTTAAAGCAACGCAACCCCTGATTGATCCATTTCCAATAATAATTTGAGAAAAGTTATTAGAAGCGCTAGTAATAAACCTAGTTGGCGTTACTGTTCCTGTACCAGTTCCTGAGCCTGTAGCCACAAAAACAGTATTAGGGATATTTTCTGCTGCTCCGTACAGCGTAAAGTCTGTAGTACCCACGCCTGTAATTGTGTACGTTGTTCCAACAACCATTGCTGTTGCCGCTACGGATACGCTAGAAAGCATAGTGATAATAGTGCCAGAATTCGGCGCTACGGTTTGGGAGGTATGCCTGTAATCTCCATACACCGTTATTGACGTAAAAGTTGTTGTTGCGTTTATTATTAAACTTCCAAACGAACCAGTTCCAAGGGCGTATGTACCCACGCCGCTAATATCAAAATTAAGCGCATTGGATTCGGATACAGCTCCAGTAGTTATTGTTTTTGTAGCGGTAGTAGTTCCTAAAGTACGAATATTAGTGCCGTTTACAGAAGACCCACTTCTTACAATTGTGGCGGACGTACTTCCTGTAAAAATAGTCCCCGTTGTTGTAATAGTTATAAAGTTTCCAGCAGAATTAAAAGTTAACGTGCCTGTGTATCCAGTCATGTTCACGGATTGAACCGTTGGGCTTATATCTACCGTACAGTTGCCCGCTAATGCGTTAGCATTAAAGAGCGCCACATCGCCAGTAGTTGGAACAGATGCGCCGCCCGTAGTTGCAGCTGAACTTGTAGACCAGTTTGCTGTGTTGTTCCAGTTTCCTACGGCGTTTCTAACCCAGTATCTGTTTGCCATATATTAAATCTGTGTTCCGGATGCAATTACATCCCAAGTTGAAGAAAAAGAATTGTAAATACAACCCACGTATGTAATTTTTCCACTGCCGCCAGTAGATGTTGGGATAGGTACGTTCATTAATCTGTAAATACCGTTCCAAGATAAAATCTTAGAGGTTCCATTATCAGCAAATCTAAACATTATCTTGTCTCCGTTTAATGGAGTTCCTGTTGGAACATCAATAAATAAATTATTAGCCAACGCCGTGTAGACGTACATATCGTACTGGCTTATGTTTGGGGCTAGTGTTGTGTCTGTATTCCCGCCAATAAAAACCCGTGGGTCTATCCTTGCTGTAGTCTGCCCAGATGCAACAGTAATGTTTGTAACGCCACCAAAAGCACTGCTGTTGTTGTATTGGAGTTGACCGCTTGAACCGCCGGGCGTACCACCACCGCCACTTGCAGCTGCCCAAGATGGTACTCCGCTTGCCAGCGTTAAAACATTTCCGTTTGTACCAGCAGTTAACTTAGATAAAGTATTAGCAGCAGAAGCGTAAAGAATATCACCTGTTGCGTAAGTTGTTATATTTGTTCCACCATTAGCAACTGGAACAGTTCCTAAATCAGAATAGGCAAGAGCAACAGTTCCTGTATATCCGTTTACTGATGTAACAGCGTCTGTGTTATCAACTTTTTGCCAAACAGTTCCATTAAAAATAGCCCAATCACCAATTTTCCAATCAGTAATACCATCTAAACTTGTTGAGCCAACAACACTAATAACGTAATAATAGCCTTTAGTGCCAGAACCAGATGTTAATGTTGGTGTGTTAGTTGTTGCGTTCCATGTTCCTTGATAGCTTACACCGCCTTTAATTGAAGCAGGAATTTGAGCCAAAGGAATAGTACCACCAGCGTCTAGAGTAGCAGCGCCAAAAGCAGAACCAGCAGCTAATACAGCAGCAGTTCCTAATCCAAGATTAGTTCTAGCGTCTGCTGCAGATGTAGCGTTTGTACCGCCATTAGCAACAGCCACAATTCCTGTTACGTTAGCAGCATTGCCCGTAGTATTCTGATTAAACGTGGGGAAGCTAGTAAGAGATGCTGCACTTCCGTTAGGGGCAAGCACATCAGTACCAATGACTAAACCTAAGTTACTACGAGCACCTGAAGCAGTAGTAGCCCCTGTTCCTCCATTAGTTACAGGAAGCGGAGTACCAGAATAACTTAAAGCAATTGTTCCATATGAAGTAATTGGACTATTACTAACGGATAAAAAAGTAGGTGCTGACAAACCAACAGAAGTAACTGAGCCGCCACCGCCGCCTCCACCTGAAGCAATATCCATCCAAGTAGTACCTGTGTAAACTCGCATTACACTAGAAGTACTGTTAAAATAAAGAGCACCCGTAATTAAAGGATCACCATCATTGTTTACTGTAGGATTAGATGTCTTTTCACCTAAATAACGATCATCAAAATTATCGTAAGTTGCATATGTAGCGTCACGAGCAGCTTCAGCACCTGTTCTAGCTACACCAGCAGCTGTATTAGCAGCTTGTGCAGCAGTAGCTGAAGTAGCAGCGTTAGATGCTTGAGTAGTCGCTGTAGTAGCGTTGGTTGATGCAGTAGTTGCGCTTGATGCAGCATTAGTAGCTGACGTTGCAGCAGCATTTTTAGAAGCTAAAGCATCAGCAGCACTAATAGCCGCCGCCGCAGCATCTTCCGCAGCTAAATTTGGATATACGTTTGAATTAGTAGTATTTAAATCATCGTATTCTCCACCTGCAGAGATACTACCAGTCATTCCTGGTGTTTGTTGGTAACCCATACTATCTCCTTAAATCAAACCATTAGTGTTAAAGTTAACTTGAACGTTACCACCAGAAGCTCTACGCCACTTCTCTTCTTTATTTAAAGAAAATATTGTTTCGTTAAAACGTTTTTCGTATCGTTGTTCCATAGTAGTATCAAAAAGATATGCACCTAATTCTTTTAAACCACCCCAAAGAACTAATCTTTCATTTTGATCTCTTAACCAATTAGGAACTTCTTTTCCAATATACATTTTTGTTGTTACTGTAGGGTTATATGCAGTAGCTTCTGCTAATGTTGCAAAACACTTAGTTATACCCGATGAAGTAGAAAAATAAAGATTAGTACCATTAGAAGTTACTAAAGTTAAATACGGTTGTTCTGCATCTGTTAAACCAATTAAATAGTTAATTGGTACGATGCTATATGTAGCATTTAATGCAGGAAGTCTCCTGTAATAATGTATCTCAACAGTAGCTCCTACAGCTAACTGTGGATGAATAAAGATTTTATTATCCATCCACATCCAGTTATATACTGAATACTTTTCACCGTAAAGGTCAAAGAAAGTACGTTTATCTGTTATTTCATTAAATACTTTACTAACATTAGAAGGGAATGTTGAATAAGAAGTACCTGCATTTTCTTGTGCAAGAGTTCTAATATAATTAAATTGTGTTAAATCTTCTGGTATTGCAAAAGAAGTATACGCATTACCAAATGGTAAACCTAAACTATTCTCTCCAGTATTATCCAAAGCTGTAACTGTATAAACTGTTGTTGCTTCTAATGGAGGAATTCTTAATTGTCGATAGCATTCATCAGCAGAGTATGATAGGCAATCCTGAATAACGCTGTCGGGTATAGTTTGTACTTCGGGTTTATTTGACCAGTCTCTTACTTTGGCGACTAATGCGTCAAACTTAGGTGTTGCCATATGTTGTTCTCCTTATAAGGCTCTTACATTACTTGTCTTGAGTAGAGGATAATCTGACTCAATGACTTGTTTTAATTTTCTTAGGTTCGCAGGATTACTCATAAAGTCGGGTGAATGAATATCCAAACCATATTTAGTTAACATATCAATAGCTACAATATCTGGAATGATAGCAAATGATCGATATGTTCTTCCGTTAGATGCAATTGAATCTTGCTCACGGGAAAGGGCAGCATAGTCTTTGTATGCTTGAACGTTTTGTTCCAACTTAAAATCTTTTTCATCTGTTTTAACTTGGAAACTATTTTTATTGTCTTCTTGTGATAAAAACCCCATTGTGTCCTCTTTGTTTTAGTTAGTCATATAGTTGCTAAATGCACCGTCATTGGTGAAACAACCATATTCATACTTTGTGTTAGCACCTGTAAAAGCAGGTGTAGATGCAACTACAATAGCGCCAGCCGTAGCGTTAGCACCATCAAAGTATTTTACCTGAGTAATCTTACCACGAATAACTTTAGGTGCTGAATAGTTAGAGCCAGCGTCAACTGTGTCTGTACTAGTAGCAACATTAAGAACGTGATTGTCAGGAATGTATTGACGAGTACCGTCTGTAGCTGTAATTCTTAGGAATTCCATTTTAGTCCTTATTTGGATACTGTGTAATTAGTTGTGTTTACTAATACTTCTTGAGCATCAACAATAGAATTTAAAACGTATTCGTCTTCAATTTCTAAAGTTTTAACAGCATCAATAAGATTTGTTAAAGCAACAACAAGTTCAAAAGCAGAATTAGCAATTTGCTCAGAAGTGTTTTGATTTAAAGTGTACATATTTTCCTTTTAAATAAAAAGGGAAAGGATTTCTCCTCTCCCTTTTAGTTAGCTATTAAGCGCCAGACAAACCAAAGATCAAACCGCAGCCCTTAGGGTTACGGCACTCCAAGGTACCTTCTTCAACGATCTGACCAATGATAGAGTCACCAAGCTGACCGAGGTCAACTTCTTGCAGAGGACGCAATGAAGCGTAGCTAAACCACATTGGGTCATAAACGAACGCTGTAAAGTTAGCAGCGTTATCCAAACCAGAAACGGAAGTATTAGCAATACCCATCACATAGTTAGGAACAACCATGATTTCACCGAAGTCAGACATGTAGACTTCAACTGACTGACGGAGTTTACCATCAGCGTCAATGTTACGGCGAACGTTACCGTCACCAGCATTGCTTGAGCTAGAACCAGCAGACTGTGCCTTAGCAGAGAATACACGGCGGTTAGCAGGAGACAACATGAGTTTAGTGGCCTTACCACCGTTCTCATAGATAGCTTGCATAACTGTGTCAACGTGAGACAAAGACAAAGAGTTCTTGTCAGCAGAAGTAACAGTAGTGAAAGTACCAGTAATACCAGCACCTGGGTTAGTAGGAGCAGTGTACTCAGAAGTAGTAGTCAACACGTTCAATGCTGTAGCAGGAGTAGTAGTAGCAGCAGTGTAGTTGATCCACGATGTGTAGCCACCAAAGGTACGAGTACCAGAGCCATTGCTTGACTTCCAACCAACCAAATCAAACTCAACATCACGGCGCAATTCAGTGCCACGCTTCTTGAGTTGATAAGCGTATTCGTCAGCAACACCAGCTTGATCAACAGCACGCTTAGTACCAGTCACGGTAACAGTCTTAGAGTTGATTTGAGTGTAATTGCCCAAACGAGTACGGAAAGGTTCTGCAGTTTGGTTAGAGTTTTGTGTAGAATAGGATACGCCTTCTGCCACAGGAGCAGATGTAGGAGCAGCCAATTCGTCTGTTTGCCATTCGTGGAAAACAGCGGTTGCTTTAGTCTTACCGATAGAAGACATAAAGGGAGTTTCATCACGGCTAATCATCGAAATGAAGTTAGCCAAGTCTTCGCGTTCACCTGCGTTGACTGCGTTACCCGTAGCGGATGCGCTACGAGCGGCGGCCTTAGGACCACCAGTTGCAAAGTTATTACCTGCCATTTTATTTTTCCTTTAAGTGAAAATTTGATTTTATAGTTTTTTGCTCACAGAAGAAATACGTTTTAGAAAATCTAATTCGTCTTGTTTTGATCCTTGACCAGAAAGAACTTTAGAACGGGCTTCAGTATTAGCTTGTTGCTCTTTCTTCGTTGCAGGTAATCCATTTTTAGTGGGAACCGACTTAACGCTTGGAGTAGCTTTACGCTTTACTTCACCAGTATCTTTAGCTGTCTTGAGTTTACGATAGTCGTTAATAAACTTAACTACGTTAACATCATAGATTACGTCCAAGAGACCTTCAGGGATGCCTTCTTTAATAGCAAATTCACGGATTGATAAAGCAACTTTTTCTGAATATTCAGGTATTACTTTCGTAATGTTATCCTCATACGCTTTCAGTAACACTTGTTGTTGTTCCGTTTGTTGTGCTTTAAATTGTTCAGCTACCTTGTTTGTATTTTCTTCACGTTTATTACGTGCGTTCCAATACTTTTCTTGGGTTTCTTCAAGCTTCTCTTTTAATTCACGAGCAGTATATGTATCACCTTCTTCACGGGCTTTATCAATTTCAGCCTTAATCTTGTGATACTCGTTTGCATGTTTAGTTTCTATAGCTGTTAATTCTTCATTAACAACAGAACCTAATGTGATTAGTTCTTGGAGCTTTTCATTTCTTTCAGTCTCGATCTGCTTCTTCAGCTCGCCGAGTTCGCGCCCTTTTTGAGATAGATGTTTGTCAGTAGAGTAACCCTTACGGATTTCTTCTAGGGATACATACTCAGTTTTACCGTCAACAGTGACGGGTACCTGATAACCCCAATCAATATCTTCTTCAGTTGGTAGCTCTGCATTTTGGGTAGACTTGTCATCCTCAGCAGTATTCTCTTCTTTAGTTTCAGTTGATTCTTCTTTTTCATCTAGGTCATTTTCAGTTTCAGAGTCGTTCTCTTGGGCTTCTTCTGCCGACTCATCCTCTGGATTTGGGACGCTCTCGTCTTCTTCTGGTAGAGATTCCAAGCCAAGCATTTTAGCTGCGGGGCTATTACGTAGAATGTCATCAAGACTTTTTGCTTCCAAATCTGCACTTACACTTCCGTCATCAAAACTCGCACTGCTTACTTCTGAAGCAGGGGTGTCGGTAGAGAGATGTGGTAAATTCATATGTTATTTCCTTGTGTCCGTTTATTGTGCAACTTCTTCAGCTGCTTTTTTAGCTGCTTTAGCAGCCTTCATTTTTTCAGAGAAGTTTTCTTTAACTTCAGTATCCATGCGGTCGATTGCCTCGATAGCACCTTGTAAATTAACAAGGATAGGGGCGTAACGTTGGGCTAACCCAGTACCACCACTCTCACCTGCTCGAACAAGTTCACTTAATACTTCGTTTCGTGAACGAATTAGAACTTCTTTTGCTTTAACGTTTTTACTCATTATTTTCATTGCCCTCTTCTTTGGCTTCTTGTTTCATCTTGTTTATGTATTTGATGTTGTTACCAAGCATTTCAATACCAACAAGCTTCTCTTTAACGCTCCCTAATGCCATAGCTGTATGGTATAGGAACTCACGCTCTTTAACAGCATGAGGCTCAGTCTTTAGCCAAGTAACAAAGAGGTCTGCTAAGATCTCTGAGTATGCTTCACCAAAGAATTGTTCTCGTTCTCGTACTGCGAATTCTGCTTTACCTAATGATGTCTGAGCATCACGGAAAGGTTCAACAACATATTCGCCAGTATCATGGTTCATTTTTGGCTTTGTTCTCTTCTGAAAGCCGTCTTTGTATTTATCCATTATTTAAAGTGTTAAGTGAACTCCCTCCATAGAGGAAGTTCGGGTTTTTACATTTGTGGTTGCTCACCCATAGCGGCTGGTCCATTTACCTGAGGCATTGCTTGACCACCTTGTGGGCGGGAAGCATCACCGGACGAGTCACCTTTGATGAAAGCTTGAGCCATTGATAACAGCTCTTTAATGTCAGGTTGCTTAGGAGGTTCAACACCTTCTTTAGCCGCCATGATATAGAGTTTGCCCCATTCTTGATAGGACTTATCTAGTGCAACCATAAGCTGCTTTGTATTATCTTGAAGAGCGTTCTTAGCTTGTACATTAGTAAGATCGACCGTAGCCTGTCTTTGTGCTAAGTCCAATTGCTTGGCTTGTTCTTCAAGAGCTTTTTGTTTCTCTGCGGCTTGTTGTTCAGCTTCACGAGACTTAATAGCTTGATCTCTAAACTTAGGTTCTGTGTAGTCTACTAAGTAGTCTAGTGGATCTAAGTCCATAGCTTCAAGAGTCTTACAAGCGATACGTACAGCAGCTTCGGGATTAACCGCACCACCTGCACCTGCTTGTTGCAACGCTGGAATCAACTGTTGTCCTACCATAGTCATCTTTTTAATTGTGCTATGGTTAGAATTATCACCTACGTCCACATCAATGTACAACAAGAGATTAGAAGGTAAAGTACCTGGGTCTACACTCTTGAATAAATCATTTTGATCGTAGTATTGCATGACTTTGCCACGCATTTTATCACGGAGAGTTTTGTAGATACCCTCAGTAAGTCGTTTAAAGCCTGTCTCAGCAAACCTACGTGCCATGTATTGAATACGTACTTGTGCTGCTGATTGTGCTCGTGCCATCTTTTCTTCACTGTTACCTGATACATACAACGTGTCATTGAGACCCTGAGCTGCTTTTGACAGACCAGTAGCTTGCTCTTTGTGCATTTGTAGCATCTCTAACAGAGGTACAGTACCTGAACTAATAGTGTCAGGTGTTAACGATTGAACAGCACCTGCAGGATTACCGTTGGTAGCAATGATCTGTTTAGGCTTCATGTTTTGAAGAGCACTAAAGTCAACTACGTTAGGGTCGGCTAATTTAGGTGAGTAGTTTGTTAAGTATACGTTCTCTACAAAACCACGCATAATAGCTGTAGTAGCTAATGTGGCAGGACGAATCATATCTGCAACAGACAAACCAAAGAATTCGTGGGGTACTTCAAATGGGCAGAGAGTTGCTAGAGGAATAGACTCACAGTCTTCCTCTAACAAAATAACTGCACCAGCAATAATGAAGTGCTTTAGTTCAGCAATACCATCACCATCACGATCTACACGCAACCAACACTCGATTACAGTGATCTGTCGGTTAGCTTCTGAAGGAAAAAGTTCGCGGGAGTTACCACCCAACCAATACTCTTCACCTACCAGACGCTTACGAGCAGATTGTTCTTCTGTATACTTAGTAGCCCAGTCATATGAACCGTCACCAATAGTATCCCAGTTAATATCATCAGCGATATCAGGAAAGTACTTACGAATCTCAGAACGAGTCATATCAATTTGAATGCCTACAAAGGCTGCATCATCTAGTGTATGTGCATCACGAGTAATACGGAAACATTCTGGGTGTACGTTTTTAATGTTGATACGAGTCTTATTATGCTTACGGCGAAGTCTAACGTTTTTGTATACCATTGAGTATACTGCGTTACCTTGTTCATCATTAGTAAGTTCATTGTCGTACTGGAGTTCACCCATTACTTCAATACCTTCTTCAGCTAACAAGATATCTAAGTTGTCTTGGTTAATAGTATCGTACTCTTCAAAGTTATACTCAAAGTCTTCAATATATTCCCAACGAACAATACTGTTCTTCCACAACAAAGCTGACTTAACCCATGTATTGAGAATTTCCCAACCATTGTTCTGCTTAAAGATAGCATAGTTAACTAAGTCAGATGCTGACTTAGCTTCATGATAGTCTTTAGGTGAGTTACCAGCAGGAATAAACCTAGCCAACCTATTGTTATTAAACATAAGTTCAGCTAAGATAGCTGTGTAACCCTCAACAGCCTCTACAGTGTCAGATGACACAATCTGAGATACACCTTGAGGAGTCAGATGAAACTGAGGCATCATACCATACTCGTAGGTAGCTTTCTGACGTTCACGAGCTAAGTCTGAACTGTTCAAAAAGTCACCTACAGAGTTGGTAATGCCCTGTTCAATCATCGCCAATAACTCGTCATCCCCTACTTCTTCTTTATATCTATCCGCTTTGAAGCGGGTGATATTCTGCTTATCTGTCATTGTAAACCTTTCTTGGTTTCATTCATTCATTCAAGGTCACAATGACCTATTTAAAATAATCCGGGGATTAGGTTTGTGTTATTCTTTACAGAAGTTACACTAGCTTCTAAAGCTAAACCATTACGAATACTTGCTTTATCCGGCTCACTAATAACAGCTGTTTGCTGTGTCCAAGGAGCTGTCTGAAGCACAATACCTGAAGCATTTCTCTTTGTTGGTGTATACGCTGGATTAAGAGTATAGACAAAAGGAGCTACTTGAAAGTATAATGGAATCAAAATACCTAACTCGTTTGTAGAAGTTATTGCTTCATTTACTTTAGCATAAAATGCAGGAGACGAAATATAAACACCACCCTGTATAATGTCAAAACCTGCTGTAGTCCCAGATAAAATTGAAACATAAGCTGGTAATTCACCATACACAACTGTGTAATAGTGTAGTCCGTTTAATACTTCTGCTGGAGAATATGCACGTAAGTCTGCACCTACTGACACTGCAACTTCTTGTCCAACAAGAGCTGTACTTATCTGTGTTGCAATATAGTTTCTATTAGTAGTACCTAGTGTTGTATCTACGTTTGTCTCTGGAACTAATGATGTAGTAAACGTATTAAAGTCTGAAGCTACAGGATAATATAACTTTCGTTTGTATCCATACGCTACAGCATACACTGCAAACGTATCTCCTGCTGAAACCTCTACAGTCCTAGCAGTATTTTGCACTACAAAACCTAAGTCTACGCCACCGTTTTTAGTAACATAAGTAGTCAAAGCAAGGTTATCAGGTGTCTTAAACGTAGCTATACCTACAACACGTACTCTAGTACCAGCCGTAAAGAATGGTGAAGTACCAGCTTTAATTACTTTAACTTCTGCTGTTCCAATGTTACTAATTGTACCTGTAATAGTACTGTTAGTAATAATTGCAGTATAAGCATAAGGAGCACTATCATTGTAAGTCAAGTTACCTGTAATAGTCATACCAGACAAATCGCCGGGAACAAGCTGTATAACATTAGCTGTAATAGCTGTGTCATTAAAAACATTAGGGATTGTTACACTACTAGAGCTAAATAAAGCACCAGTAATTGTAGTTCCAGCTACAAGACTACTTCCAGTCCAGATTGATAGTGATGAACCATCAAAGACAAACAAGTCACCTGTATCATTTAACTCTACAGGGTATGAGCCAGCAGAAGCGTTAGTACCTGCCTTAGTAATAATCCTTGAGTAAGGAATACCTGCGTTAGTTGTCTCATAATATGCTGCATAGTCATACAGCTTATCCATGTTAGGTAAAAACTCATATGCTGCTACTGTAGCTTTATTAGTTTGAGTAACAAACAAGTCTGCTAGTAATGCTACCGCTACTGTTGTACTTGCAAAAGCTGGTAAGTGTACGCCTGACTGAGATGTAAATCCGTATCGAGCAACTTTCCAAGACCACACACCTGTCTGACCTGTAGTGTCTAGCGTATAACTAGTTCCACTAGAAGCAACAAATGCGAATTGTGTATTTGAACCGTTAGCAATATAAATTTGTGAGCCAGCTGTTAAACCAGTAATGTTCAATGAAGTAACAGGACGAGTAACAATCCTAGCGCCTACTGTACCAATAGTACTTCCACTTGTACTGATAGTAACTGTTCCAGCACCTGAGTTACTTACTGTTCCGCTAACGTTTGTGTTAGTTAAAGTTACAGTAGGTGATGATGCTGTGTTATAAGTTAAATTACCAGAGATAGAAACACCAGTTAAACTAGTAGGAGTTGCTTGGGTAACGTTACCAACAATGATTACTCCGCTTGAGAGTGTTCCACTTAATGTAACGTTTGAGTCAATATTACCTGATGTAATATTACCTGTAACAATAAGTGTGTAGTTACTATCAAAGACTATTCCGTTGGTTGTAACAAAAGGGTCTGCTACAGTTAAGTTTGCAAGTGAAGAAATATTATCTTGTACTGCACTCCATATCTCTGCGGCTGAACGAGAAGCACTTACAGTAATAGTTTGAGCAACGTGGTCTACTGTTACGCCTGTTACACCTGAAACATAAATTGGGTTGTTATTAACATCAACAACTTGAGTCTGTGTAATAGGAATACTGATAGCAGTCTTAAGATAAGTACCTGTCAAACTACTAAATGTCCAACCCACTTTACGTGCAACTAAACGATAAGCTACTGGAACAGCATCATAGTCATAAGGCATTGACACAGAGCCTGAGCTACCCGCTAATGTTAAACTAGACTTTAATACTGGAGTGGCTGGTGTAGTATTATCGTATCCTGCAATTAAAGTTCCACTTTGAGCACCAGTAAAACCAATATTTGTGCTATACACAGATGGGTTATATGCTGAATCAATAGTAGCTGGAAACTTTAAGCTCATTAAATAGCGACTTGCTACAGCTGTTGTGCCAGTAATACGTAGTTGCAAGTCTAATCCAACAGTAGAACTATATCCAGTTAAAGCAGCACGAGCTGTTTCAAGGCTAGAGTTATCTGTAAATGTTGTCCATGAGCCTGTGTTAGCAGTACCCCAGTTGGTCATCCTAAATTCAACAGTTGTACCTGCTGGAATAGGATTAGTACCAGAACCTAAGTTATAGTTAAAGTCAAACGCTGTACCAGTAAAGTTTGTAATACCTTTTAGAGCAAATACAGATTTAATAATTACTGAGTCATTAATAGCAGGATAATAAATACGACCCAAGTTATCTTGGAAAGTACCTCCGCTAAACGTGTACATATCAAAAGAACTTTGTGCAGAAAAGCCACCAACATAAATTGAACCAGTAGTCTTAGCTGTATTAGACAAAACAACAATAGGTTGGATATCAACTAAGTTTGGAATAATTGAGGCTGTTGCAACGGTTTGAAACACACGATGTGGTCCAGCAACCATATCTAATTCTACACCACTCTTTGATGCGCCACCAGTACCTGCTGCTGTACTTGTAACAGAATCAATTAACAACATACGGAATAATCCACCGCTGTTAGTAGTAGTGTTACCAGTTAAATAAGTTTGTGCAACGTTAGCTACACGAGGGTTTGTAATAGATATAAACGCAACAATACTGTTCAATCCAGCATCTGTAACAATAGACGCTGTTTGTAATGAACCTGCAATAGCAGGGTATCCTTTGTTGTGACAAACAACGCTTTCACAAGATGAGTCAATACTAATTAATGCACCTCTTGGAACAATACCACCACCCCAAACTTGAAATCCTCTAAATGTACTGTTTACTGTACTAGTTATTGTTGAAAATATTGAGCCGTCAGCAGAGCCTGTGCTGTTACCGTTAGGTAATGAAGCAATAAAAATGTTCTTTACGTCAATGTTAGTAGTAGCAGCTATAGCAAATCCACCACCAGCCATATAAAGACCATCTACAGGAGTAGCACATTTAATAGTTGTAAAAAAGAAACTACGTTGTGATACTGTAGTTGCCAACGCATTTCGACCCCATTGCCTACAACGTAAATTACTTATTGCTTGAGCGTTCTGAATGTTAGCAATGTTGTAGGTTGTTCCACTTGTGTTACCTGAATAATTATTGTTAGCGTGAATACTTGAAATACTTCCACTACCAAGCATAGAGTTAAGAGTAACAGTAGCAGAAATAGCAGTAGGAGCTTTCCAACTAGCACCTAATATGCTTAATGTGTTTAAGTTATAAGTACCAGCAGAGCTACCAATGTTAATTACTTGACAACCAAAGTTATTAAGTGTTAAGTTTGCATAGTTAGAGAAGTCATTTCTAAAGCGCATACCCATACTACAAATTTGTAGATCAATAGTGCCTGAAGGGTTACAGCTAAAACCAGCATTGTTAGTTGTAGCATTAGGTGTAGGAAGCCAGTACACAGTAGTACCAATAGGAAAAGCAGCTTGTGCTGTTGTACCGTATTGACCTCTTAACTGTGAGGTTGCGCTAACCACTGCTCCTGAACGAGACAAGAAATGAATACGTTCAAACGTAGAACCGTTAACTAAAAGAAAAGAACCAACGTCTTGGTTAACGTTAATACCACCGTTTGTTGTTGGGCCAATGGCTGCCGTTAAAGTAAAGGCTTGAGCTGCTGTACTTGTTATAGCTGTTGCAAGTGTTGTCTGTTGTAATGCAGAATTAAAATGGATGTTAGGGATACGTACACGAGCGCCTGTAGGTATTTTAGTACCGTTAGTTCCATCACCCATTCTTACTGCTGTAGTTAAAGGGTTAAAGAATAACACTTTACCAACTTCATTAGCAGCAACTTGTGCAGCGTTAATTAGTGAGCCTGAACGAATAATGTAGCTAGTACCCGCTGCAATTACGCCACCTGTGTATGTAGTACCGTCAAGCTCTTGAATAGTAACTTGAGTTGTAGATGTAAACGAGCTAACAACAAAGTCCCTAGCAATGCCAGGAAGTTTAAAAGGTAGTCCAGCATGACTAGACAAAAAGTTAGTACCCGTACCAGTAACAACACCACCAGTAGTTATAGCTACAGTTCCAGCAGTAGCGTTATCAGCATTAAAGCCGTATACGTTGTTTGTACCTAAGCTAACATCTTCAGGAATAGCTTGCCATACTTCCCATACGTTAGTACCGCTACCTGTTTCAACTTGAATCATTGAGGGGTAGTCAATAGCTACGCCACCTACGCTGTTTGAGTTGAATAGTACTTGGTTGTTTGCACCTGTAGACGTTCCTACAGTGATCCATCCACCACGAGTTTGTAACACACCGTTCTGTTGAACAACAAAACCACCAGTGTTCAAAGCGTTCTGCATATAGAACTCTTGTACATGCGGGGTAGTAGTGCTAGAGTTACTTACTTCAATACGACCTGTACCAAGGGCTTGAATCAAGTTAGGCTTAGTAGACCATTGACTGTTAATAGTAAGAGTTACACCATCTAACACGTTGATAGTGTCGCCTGTTGCATAAGTAACCGCTGTAAGGTTACGTGAGGTTGTTACGTCAATGGTTGCCATATTATAGAGTTACCTGTGTAATAGAAGTTAAAATACCACTAGTATAGTTAAACGTTTTTCTAATAGTGACACCACCATTAACATAGTCTAACCGTGTTAGTATTCCACTAGTATATGTGAATGTTTTTGTTTGACCACTAGCATAAACAATAGAGGTTAACAAGCCAGATGTATATGTAAAAGTAGGAGATATGAGGGCTACGTAACCGTCTCCTGTGTCACCTTTAACACCTTGTATACCCTGTGGGCCTGTTGCTCCAGTGTCACCTTTAGGGCCTTGAGCACCTGTAGCGCCAGTACTTCCTGTAGCGCCGGGTACGCCTTGTACACCTTGCAACCCCATTATACCTTGTAAACCTTGCGCTCCAGTGTCACCTTTATCACCTTTAGGGCCAGTGTCACCTATAGGGCCAGTAGCTCCTGCAGTTCCTGTTGCTCCCGTGTCACCTTTAATTCCTTGAATACCTTGAGCACCTGTAGCACCAGTTAATCCTTGGATACCCTGCGCACCTGTTGCGCCTGTATCACCCTTTAAACCTTGTAGTCCTTGAGGGCCAGTATCTCCCGTAGCACCTGTTTGGCCTTGAGGCCCTTGTGCTCCTGTAGGGCCAATAGCTCCTGTCGCACCTATAGAACCTTGTGGGCCTGTAGCACCTTGAATACCTTGAGGGCCAGTGGCTCCCTGAGGAATAACAAAGCTAAGTTGTGCTGCAGAAAAAGTACCAACGTTAGTAACAGAAGCAGATGTTCCGGCAGCACCTGTAGTAGTACTATACACAGAGATAGATGCAGAAGTACCTGTAGGCCCTTGTGGGCCTGTCGCTCCTGTATCACCTTTATCTCCTTTAGCACCAGTAATAGAGGCACCTTGTGGGCCTGTAGCCCCTTGAATACCTTGTGGGCCTGTTGCTCCAGTGGCTCCTGTAGCCCCTGTATCGCCCTTTAAACCTTGAGAACCCTGTGCGCCTGCTGCTCCAGTAGCTCCCTGAATACCCTGTGGGCCTGTTGCACCCGTAGCCCCTGTAGGGCCAGGTAAACCAATAGCGCCTGTCTGTAGTAATGTATCGTAGTTTTTAGTAGATACTATTTGTGTTGTTGTGTTGTTATTAACAGCAATATCTACACTACTAGTTGAGCCTACTTGTACAACTGTCTCTGAAGAGTCTGTCTGAATTAACGTGTTGTAGCTACTGACAAAAGATACTTGTGTTAAACTAGTGTTATTAACAGAAACATCTGTTTCACTAGTAGCATTAACTTCTACAACCGTTTGAGACATACTTTATTCTCCCGTCTGAACAATAGTTACGGGAACAGGGTCAAGAATATCTGACGCTGTACCATAGTTATACTTAATATATAAAAATAATGTTGTAGGAGGTAAGTCAGCAATATCTGCAGGATTGATCTGGATAGTGAATACACCAGTACCACCCGGCTTAGTTACTGTTAACGTGGCTAAGTTATTAAACTCATCATCACGCAGTTTAGCAGTAATAGTTATGGCAGATACACTCTCAGCTGCACCTGTATCACTGTTTCGTTTGGTGCATGTAAGGGTGGTTGTAGAACCCTTCTTAGCAATAATCTTTGACATATGTATCTACCTTTTTAGTGTTAGTTGCTACTACTATCATCCCTGCCATGAGTAGCCAACGGATAGGACACAAGGGATATTATTGACCCCTGATAGGAAGAGTCTTAGGAGATTTATCGCCTAGCTTTTCCTGAGGATTAATTAGTTTACCTTGAGGTGTTGGTTTAACAAAAGAACTCATTTGTTTCTTTTCTTCTGCTGTTAATTTTAAATCTACTGCCATATTACCACTTTACTTTGTTAGCCCAGTATGCCGCTGATAGAGGACCTTTGGCAATATTAGAAGCATGACGAGCCTTAAATGCTTCATTACGCTTTGAACCGTCAGGGCTACCATGAGCACCTTGAGCACCAAAACGAATAGTCTTAATTGTATCACCACTCTTAGCCACAACAATGTGACTCTTAGTGGGGTGGCTAGGGGTAGCCTTAGGTTTATTAAACCCCGACACCCCTGCCCTCTCTAGTCGAGGATCTTTTGCCATACTTTACTTTACTTTCTTAGCAGTTTTAGCTGAATCTTTAAAAGCTTTGTCTGTTGGAGCACCCTTAACGCCCGGCTTACGCATCTTTTCTTTAGAACCAGCCTTAATACGCTCTTGCTTAGTATGGATGTTATCGTATAAACCGGGTTTAGCCATGCTTAACCTTCAATAGCAATAACGTTTGAAGACTCCAAAACAATAAAGTCAGTAGCCGTATTAATCTGACCAGTAATAACAAAATCAAAGTCAGTATTGGTTTCAATAGCTGGGTACAATGATGCAGTAGTTTGTGAACCATGACCCAAAGCAACCAAAGGAGGAGATACTTGACGGTTAGTAGCATTACGGTTAGTAAATGCTTTATCAATAACAGTTGAAGTATTACTAGACAAACTGGCAGAGTGAACATCTGTTCCACCAATAGTAACTTTAACTGGCTTGCTGTTAGCAGTAGCGTTAGTAGTGAGCAACAGGTTATAGTTAATTTCACCTGAAAGACCCATCAAACCACCGGGAACTGTAGTACGCAACATAACCAAGTCAGAAGCAGTAGTCTGTGTGTAGGCTGCATTGCTACCTACTACAGCAACCAATGTCTCTGTAGGAATAAAAGCTTCAAAGGGTGTTGCAGGAACAACACTAGTCTGATACACCGTACCAGCAGTTGTTGAACTCATCACTACCCAGAACAAACCAGCAGCAACAGTACCAGAAAAAGCCGTAGCAGGGAAGTACATCCAAGCACCAGCATAAGTAGTTGGAAGAGCAGTAGTCAAAGTAACAGTACCTGCCGTAGCAATAGTACCGCTTGAGGGGATAACAACGGGTACAGCTGTTGAAGCCAACGCTGAGAGTTCAAAGGGTTCGCTCTTATAAGTTGAACCAATTTTAAGTTGTGGCATTTTTATTTCCTTTTATTAATTGTGGATTCTTAAATCCATTGTGTTTTATCTGTCTCAAAAGCACCTATCTTTTGTGTAAAGGTTACTTTATTAGTTGTTAATCTGTCCCCATGAGTCCTAATAACTTCAAGAACAATAGCTAACGCAATCACAGTATCATCATGATGACCTACAATAGCGTTAGTTCTGCCATTATCATCAGCAATATAGTTCATCAATTCCCCAATAACTATCCGGGAAGGAATCCATATATCCTCTTGCTCAATAGCATTCTTTAAGAATCCAATAATAGCTGGTTTACTAGCCATAGTGGTTCTCCACCCAATTCTCGTCCCCTCTTCCTTAGAGACATTAGCCATCTTTGTTTGGAAGTACATGTTGACGTAACCCATCTGAGTGAGCCGATTCAGGGTAGCAATACCCATACTGTTTGATTCTACTGCTAAGAGAGCATTGTTGTAATAGCGACCGAGATAAAATAACAGATCACCAAACTGAGAAGGGTCAATAGTATTATTTCTATATACAGCACAGACCTCCCGTTTAGCATTCATTACTACCGCCGTAGAGTAGTCCTTACCGACCCCAAGACTAACGTCAGCCCCAACAGCAAAAGAATCTTCAAAAGTAGGATACTTAAATATTTCAATCGAACCATTCTTTATAGTCTCCATCATCTGAGACTCAAAGTTAAAGTTCATCTGAGCCAGTATAGGCTGAGGAACAAGAGCACTAAGCTTCTCTACGTTAAATACGTTACTACCTGAAACAATAAAAGCTTCATCAGGGTTACTAGGGTACTCCTGACGGAACTTATCCAGTCCACCCTCAGCTACCTTAAGCCTTCTCCAGTACAGCTGATCTAAGTCTAATTGATACCTCGTAATAAGTACTTCTTCTTCCTCTGTAACTTCAAGCCCCTCAGGAGCTTTCCTACGGTACTCACTCATGAGGTACCAAGGAACAAAGATAGGGATATACTCGTTAGTACCTTCTACGGCACCTTTCCATAAACGATGGAATGAGTTACCTACCCCGTTAGCTGTACTCTCAAGGATTACTTCGGTACCGTCTGCTTGGGAGATACCCTGAAAGAGTCCCGCCAAAATCTTCTCATCATGCAGCCAAAAGGCTACTTCTGAAAGATGTGCAATAGTAGGCGTAATACCCCTACCCGCTTCAGGAGATCCTGCGGTATATAGTCTGTATCCTGAATCATTATGCTCAAACATAATCTCTTTAGCGTTAGACTTCTTCATCTCTGGTCTGAACTCTTCACCCATATGCTGAATAACGTTCTTACTCATCGTGAAGAGAGCGTCAGAAGTGGCACTATCATGGGCCATCACAACTGACTTATTGTACTTGTTAAAGTAACTTTTCCAGAATACTCTAGAAGCTGTGTATGTGGATAGGCCCATCTGTCGAGCCTTAAGAATAATAGCTCTGACTTTACCAGTCTCTCTCAACTGTCTCTCAATAGCTTCATTCACAATATGTTGCGCCTCGTTAAACACAAAGGGCTGGAATCCGGCGCGGGAGTCCTTAGGGAGAATACGGATCTGTTCTGAAGCAAATAACTCAAAGTTACTCCCATACTCTTTGATCTTCTCCCTACGTTTAAGCTCACGGAGAGCTTCTAGTTTTTGACTGTTACTCATCATGTCCTTAGAGTATTAAAATGTTTTCCTAATAGGAACCGACTAAATGGAAAGTCCTGGGGTAATATTTATTATAATTTTCCTGGGGTAAAATTGCTATAATTTTTTTAAGGGGGTGGGGGTATCTTTTTCTTTGTGTCTGTAAAAGGATTAAAATGATTTGACTATACCCCCTTCTAGCTTGCGTAGCCCCCCTGTCTCGTGTGTTGGCTGCTGCCTGCTGGTCGCTGTCGTCTGCCTGCCTTCCTGTGCTGGCAGCTGAGAGCGTCTTGCTCTGTTCCCGTTCATATCTAAGGAGAATCACATGAACAAACCGCCTTTCACCTTCACTGAGACCATCGTCCACGCTGTTGTTGCAGCATTCTGGTGTGTATGCGCTATGTATGCACTCATTGAGATCGAGCATGATCGTGGTGACTTCCTCATTGCATTGATCCTCTTCTTATGTGGTATCATTGCATGTGCTCAGACATTCTTGTTATTGTTAGAAGTAGAGGAGATTGTATGCAAGTAAGTGAGTTGACTGAAGTCCAGAGGGAGTTCTACGAAGAACGAGCTGGCATCTTAGAGTACGAAGCTAACATGCCTCGTGCTATGGCTGAAGAGATTGCAATGGAACAAACCAAGGAGTATTTCCATGTACTATGTATTTAACAAACGCACTGGTAAGCTGATCACTAAGACTACCGATGAACTGTCACTTAACAGCTGGCATCCATCTAAGTACGAAGTGGTTCGCTACTGAGTCTTCTGACGAAGCCTCTACTAACTCAACCCACTCTTCACGAGTATAAGTGAGACCTCTTGGGGTAAGTACCAAGTTCTTGTTCATTCATTCAAAGGAAACTATCATGACTAAAGCTAAAGCATTCACACCTAAGTTCACATCACTCACAAAGATCGATGTGTTGTTCTCAACTAACAACCCATTGGGTGAAGATCGTGTGTCTCAAGCAGTTGTCCTCAAAGAACTCACCTTCAATGAGACAACTCGTTCAATCGAGGCTACAGGCTCTGACAATCGTAAGCGTCAGTGTCGTATTGATCGTATCACTGATACAGAGATGCTGATGAATCTCACACGAGACCTGCAGAAAGCATACGATAACGGTGAAGTCATCCAGTTCGTAGCAGCTGGTGGTAACGATCCAAACGTATGGTTCTACAACATCGTGATCACTGAATAATAACTATTCCTGTAGACATTTCTCAAGAGATGTCTATGGGTATGGCAATATCGCTATACACAACAGTCATATTCAAGGAGAAATACATGACTAAATTTCTGTTACTCAACCCACTCTCACCAGAACTCTTCGGGATGGACTCATTTGACACACTCGAAGAAGCTCTCGCAGAATTCGGCTGTGGAGCTATCATGTCTACCGATGTTGAGGGTAACACAGTAGCCTTTGCATACACAAACACCAAAGCAGCACTCGAACAGATGTGTACTGTGGTAGATCTCGAAGGAACAATGGTAGAATACACAGATACCTACGACCAACTCGTAAGAATCTTATGAAAACATACATAACCAAGGGGAAAATCATGTATTTAACAAAACACCGTGATGAATTTAACTTAAAGATGTCCTCAGATGAAGTAAATAAGCTATGTTTCCTGTTGAAAGGGTACACAAGTGCAGTCAAAGAGGTACAACACCTAGTAGAAGCTCCCACAGTGATGGGACTACTGCAGGAATACCTAGAAGAACTCACTAAATACCAACGAGAGGCATACGCTTACGACCAGTACCTAGAAGAACAGTCTATGGGGTCGAACAGGACTATGTAAAACAACTCCTACTAGGTACCTTTATGGCCCAACCTGTGTACATTCTGCACAAGACATTCCCTCAGGACTCTCATGGCGGAGATTCTGGGGAGAATTGGGGGTCTTGCAAGAATGTTTTTGAGGGTACAAAAGCCAATGTACCCTAAAGACTACTCCCATCAGACACTCCTTCTCTACCCTCTAAACCTTAGCCGGTACCTAATAGGGATTTTCTCCCCTCCGATAGATATCTATAGGTATATTATTAAGAGATACCTATAAGACTATTCTTTAAGGATATTCTTAAGAGACTATCCTTCACGATTTCAATTAGGATAGTCATATCCTATGCCTATATGAATATCTATGAAGAAGATTCTATGAAGAGAATCTTATGAGACTTCCTTGTTATTAACCTTTAATCAATGAAAGATAATTCTATGAAGATGATTAATAAGTATGTTAATGTATCATATATCTATGATGATAGTCACAAAGCTACATCAACAAAGACTGATAGATATGAAGTAGATATGTCTCAAGAAGAACTAGATATCCTAGTAGCTATTACAGGTAGTGTAGTAGGTACTGGTAAAGTCAGAAAACTTACTGACAGTATCTATGAATGTCTAGAGAAGTCTGCTACTTGTTACTATGAAAGTATCTATGAACAAAAGTCTATGAAAGACTACTTCATTCAAGAAGAAATCATTAGCTTACCTGATGCACCTAAAGAAAGAACTAGTATATTATCTGTAGAAAATCATAATATCAAAGTAACATTTGATGAGAATAACAAACCTACTAAAGTAGAACTAGTATGATCTGGTTTATCATACTCATCGTATGGTTCCTGATCATGTGTATGTTCAATGTATGGTATAAACATAGGAGTAACAAGAAAGCTCAAGAAATACTTGATGCAAGACTAACTGACAAAGGAAGGAATCTTAATGAATACTTTACCCGACAGGAAACCAGAGAACGCCGCTGAGATCTATCGTAGTATGGTTGTTCGTATTAAACAGTCAGTCAACGCTAAAGTCAGAGTAGTGTATGACCCAGAGACCTATATCCAAAAAGGCTTTCTAGATGGTAAACTCATCTTCGTGAAAGACCTAACACCAACCAATGTAACCTTTAACAAAGACAAGGAATGATATGAAACTCTCTTTTGAAGTAATCTCTGTTGAAACTAAACCTGAAGAAGCCTATACAGCTAAAAATTGGCCCGCTTCAGGTGTGTATGAATGTAACAATGTACTATACTTTGTTGACCAAGCCTATGGTTCAGTTAACACTGTGTACGGTAACTATACTGCTTATATGACAGTAGCTGAAGAGACTGGCCCTCAAGTTGATAAACAACTATTGCTTGAGGTTGTATCTGCCTTTAGCGGTAAATACCTAGGAGGTTAATATGTGGATGTGCCTTAAATCTGAAGACAAATGGGGCCGTTCTGCTGAAATATCATTCGGTAATGATGCAGAAACAGCCTTCAAAAACTATCGTGGTTATCATGACCAAGATGCTGAAGCAGAAGACATGATCTTCTATGAGTTAAGTACAGGTCATACAGCTAACATAACTTGGACTCTAGTAAAAATCTAGCCGGAGCCTAATAGGAAGTGATCTTAAAGTCCTTCCTTCTTGATGATCTCTTGAAGCTCTTCGTCTGTAAGATCTACAGTTCGGTTCGTATTTGTTTGTTCAATACGAGCCAACTTAGGATTCTCATACTCAGCCAACAAGGAGGCATATCGAGCAGCATCCTCATAGTTATCATCTGCGATAGCCTTATGAATAGCCATTCGCATAACATCTAATGGACTCAGCTTAGGAAGCTCATCCATCACCGTAATAAAGTTCTTAGCGTTAAGCTTGAACTGTTCTCTAGCCGCAATGTTAGCTTGTTTAGCCACTACGCTCTTCAGCTGATTTGCTCTAGCCGTCTCAGGAGTGATCCTCTTGAGATTATCCAAGGACTTAGGGTTAAACCCTTTTCCTAATTTTGTTTCGCTCATTTTGTACCCTTTAAAAAGTTATTTTCTAATAGGTACCGACTAGCGAGATTTACTTTCTATCTTCCAAAAGGAAAATCAAAATGACACAAGCTCAAAATCGCGCCGAAGGTTTCAACGAAATCATCTCTAATGTAGAACTCCACTGGGTTAAGCTGGATAAGCCAGTTGCTCCCTTCGGTGTTGAACAGTACGAGATCTCCATCCAAGTCCCTGCCAAACGTGCTGCTGAACTCGAAGCCTATGGTAAAACTAAGCCTGTTAAAGACCGTGATGGTAAAGACACAGGTAAAGTAGCTATCAACCTCAAGAAGAAAGCTCAGAAGAAAGATGGTACAGAAGCCACTAAGGTACGTGTTGTTGACAGCTCTAAACAGCCTCTTGACCCTAAGACTATCGGTAACGGTTCTGTAGGTAACGTTATGGTATTCCTGAAAGACTACCAGATCAAGACTCCCAAAGGTGTAGTCACTAAAGAAGGTACCTCTGTAATGCTCACTGCTGTTCAGGTTACTAACCTTGTTAAGTATGAGCCTAAGAATACTAACTTTGTTGACTTCGATGATGATAACGAAGAGTCTACACCTACTGCTCACGCTGACGCAATGTTCTAACTAAAGATTTAACATTAGCTAAAGCTAACACTAACAAGTCCCTTCGGGGACTTTTTTATCCAAAAGGAATAGTATGATTAGTCAATCAACCAAGGCTATAACCCGCCGTGTATTAGCTATGCACCTCAACCATGTAGAGTGGAACATCATCTATGCTAAAGCTAAAGTAGCTTATCACTGGGAACACTCTGATAAAAATAACCCTATTGATACAGCATACCACTTTGAAGAACTAAACATGTGGAAAAATAGTCTACGTGACTGCCGTAAATCAGCTACTCGTATTCGTAAAGCCCTTAAGGAACTTAAATGAGTAAAGAAGCAATGAGGCTGGCGCTTGAGGCGTTGAAAGTTGACGCTTACGTTTATAACGGTGAAAAATCTTGGGTAGCCATCAAAGCCCTAGAAGAAGCACTAGCCAAGCAAAAGCAGGGTGAGCCTGTGGCGTGGTTAGAAGGTGAAACAATTTATTGGAAAGAAGATCAAGGCTTAAATGATTGGATTCGCAAGAATGGAGAACCTCTCTACACCACACCACAACAACGCACATGGGTTGGGCTAACTCTTGATGAGCGTGACCATTTATGGGAAGTAAGTCGTGCAGGACTGCCTAGATACAACACATTTGCAGGGCTTGTTGAATCCAAACTCAAGGAGAAAAACACATGACTAATCACCACTTCTTTGCTGCATCTGTAACAACATATGCTACTACCACTGATGAACGTAGCTTACAAGACCTCATCAAGCTGATGAATAAAGAGAAGCTAACCTTCAACCTATTCCTTGTTCCTTGTTCGTTTAATGATACGTACTCTATCAACTTCTATCAACCACAAGTTGAAGGTACATTGTTCTTAGACACATTCACTTTCAAAGGTAAAAAATGAAACAATTCTGGGTATGTATTAACTATGATTCAGGTTCAGTAGCTGAGTTCTATACTGAAGGAGTCTCCGAAAACGCTGTCTATGATGAAGTCTATCTTGATCTAGGCTTTGATCCCGGTGAAGTGTATGTTGAAGAAGTAACGGAGGAAGTTTAATTATGGAAAAGCCTATTGTATTCTTTGCTAATGAAGCTATCTTTGACACAGAAATGTTCAAAGGTGCTGAAGTAGCTCATGTCTACGCTATCAAACATACTATGTGGGGTAGTGGTAAAGTGCGTACTTCAGAAGTACTATATAAGTTTGATGACGGTAGCTTTGAAACTCGTAACACTATCTATAAACCTACGGAAGAGTAATATGCCAAAATTTACTTTTATTGCTGAACATGATGATGATACAACTACCGCTGTAACATTCGAAAAAGAACAGCTTGATGAAGTCCTAGACCAATTCAAGTTCTTTCTCTCAGGCGTGTCATACATTATCGACCCTCACTCACGACTGGACTTTGTAAATGATGACTAAATTCACTATCTATGATACACCATACCCTAACGTTAAGTACTTTGAACACAACACTGTAGGTGAAGACTTTGCAGGTCATATGTGGTTTGAAGATGGTGTACTTATCGACTATGATGGTGTGTTCTCTCTACCTAATGACGTCATGCAACAGATGACTGCTAAAGGTTATGACATGACTTACGCAACTGATGAAGGTGACTATGAGTGATGTAGAACAATACTATAAAAAAATGCAAGAGCATTTCCCTCAATCTCGCCCTTGGCATGAGCTTCATCCACAAGAACAAATGATGATCGTACAAGCTATCAACATGACTCTACAGGTGTTAACTACAAATGGCTGATATCACAATGTGTGGTACACTAACGTGTCACCTTAAAGAAAACTGCTATCGATACCTAGCACCAGCTAACGAGTATCGTCAATCGTACTTCGCTATACCACCAATAGACCCTGAAACCCTTGAGTGTGAATACTTCTGGAACTATGAGGAATATACCAAATGAACAAAATTGAAATATTCGCTAGCTATACATCAACCTACTCAGCTATTGCAGAGCTACCAGAAGGCAAAACAACCGCTGATATCTCAGAAATCGTAGATAAATGGTGTCATGCAGGTATCATCTTCAATGATGGTACTACTATGGAAGTTCAACTAGACTACTGTGATACAAACACTAAGTATGCAGACGAAATCAACTTTGAGGAGTATGAAAAATGACACACGACTTTATATACCACAATGAAGAAACTAAAGTAACCTTTATGTGCGATATGTACTATGCACCTGAAGAACTAGGTTCTGTTGACGCATACGGCTTAAAGAATGAGCCTGACTATCCAGCAGAATGTTACATTGAAAAAATCTACTTCGTACTAGATCATCATAACCGTAACATTGAAGCCCTGATTAGCGATGAAGTTAAAGAAGACATTATCAAACAATTTCTTGAGGAGTTTGAGTATGAAGAAATCTGAGATTAACCACTACTTTGTATTCCGTAGACAAGGCCTCGATCGTATGTACTATGGTGTAGCAGGTAGAGATATCAAGTTCGCTGATGCTGTTCTGTTCTTAACTGAAAAAGAAGCTGATAACTATGCAAATAAACTTAACGGACAAACCAATGATAGCCTACAAACTGTTTCGTAAACGTAAAGACGGTACTTACGGCCCACTGTTTATTAATCGTAAACAAAAGCTGATCACTGACTACTGGTATGATGCTGAAGAACATCCTACTAAAGGCTATGCTTATCGCCCCGGTTGGCACTGTTGTGCTGAACCTCTTGCACCTCACCTCTCAAAGAAAGATCGTGTATGGTGTGTTGTTAAGATCGATGACTACACCCGTCACCAGCGTCCTGAAGCCCAAGGCGGCTTATGGTTTACTGCTAACTCAATGCAAATTATTGGAGAAATCTAATGCCTAACTGGTGTGCTAATAGTCTTAAGCTTGTAGCTAATACAGATGAACAACGTGAAATCCTGAAGTTCATCCGTGATAACTGTGAAAATCAAGAGTTCGGTTTGTTCGACCACTTTATCCCTTGTCCTGAAGACCTAAAGAACTCTACTAAAGGTTATCCTGCTGACCCTAATGAAGAAGCCAATAAAGAAAAACATGGCTACCCTACATGGTATGAATTTAATACTAATGAATGGGGTACCAAATGGGATGCTGCTAACATCTGTATTGAAAACTTTGATGGTGACTCACTAATTATCACCTTTGATACAGCATGGAGTCCACCTAAACAATTCTACCATAAAATGTATGCTAATGAATGGGAACTAACAGCATCATTCATTGAAGCTGGTGATGACTACATTGGTTACTTCAAAGAAAATAAATATACATCTGAACCATTCAATGATAATAATTTCCCTGAAGACTATTGTTATGAACATGAGATCAATCGCTTCGAATCATACTTTGATTCAGTAGGTATTAGTCACCATCCAGCCCACACAGGAGGTTAATATGAAAGTAACTGAAATCACAGAGCATGATGACGGTTCTGCTACTCTACAGTTTGATATGACACCTGAAGAAGTAAGTAGCCTATTGTCCTCAGCTATCATCATTGCCCTTACTGAAGGTATTAAGCTTAAAGAAGCTAAAGCACTAAAGGAATTATCATGAAGCGTATAGTATACCTAGCTGGCCCTATGGAACATGTCTCAGCTGACGAAGCTAAAGGTTGGCGTGACATTGCTACATGGCAACTAAACCAAAATGATGTACTCACTCTAGACCCTACTCGAAGACTCCACAGCTTTGAAAAACGTGCTATGAAGCGTATCTTTGAGTTAGATCTTCGAGACATTCAAGAGGCTGACATCGTGTTAGTTAACCTTGATAACCCTACAGTAGCCAAGCATGGTACTGCTATGGAAGTGTTCTATGCTTCGTATGTACTGCGTAAACCCGTAGTAGCATTCAAGGCTGATGCTTCTATCATCCATCCATTCTTTGAGTCATTAGTCACTGAATGGCGTTCAACTGTTGACAAAGCTTGTGACACTATCATTGCGGAGTATCTATGATCGCTGTACTAGGAATCATTGTACTATACTATGTATGGTACCGAGTATCTTTCTACACCTAAAGGAAACAAATGCCCTACATTACTGAAGAAGCTAAACAGTCAGATCACATGGTCATGTGGAGTCCACAGACTGCTGGTGAACTAAACTTTATTATCACAACATTCATTCGTGACTACTACCTTGCAAAGCCTTCCTACCAAAGCATCAACGATATCGTAGGTGCTCTCGAAGGTGCCAAGCTTGAGTTCTACCGCCGTGTAGCAGCCCCTTATGAAGATCTTAAAATGAAAGAGAATGGCGATGTCTATTGATATTAATGATGACCGTCAACTGTGGTCAACCAATAGTCGTGATAATCGTGATGCACGTTATCATTCAGACTTCTATGACGAATATGCTCGTCAACAACTGTGGCCTAATACGTTTGCTAAAGCATACAATAAGGAGATCGATATGGAAGAACAAAAGAAAGACCTAGTCGAGTTAGCTGTTAATCCTAAGCACTACAGGAACGTAGCAGCAGGTAAGCAGTATATGGAACTTATGGTTGATATGCTTGCTAATAAGTCAGGTGTAGAAGCTCACCTGTTCGGTCAAGTGTACAAGTACCTGATGCGTTGTGGCGGTAAAGACAATGAAGTGCAAGAGTTAAAGAAGACTCAATGGTACCTCGATGCACTTATCAAGTACAAAACAGAAGGTAAAGTATTATGACTAAAGACTTTGATATAGTAGACTTTATTATTGAGTTCGAATCAGGTAATCTTGATAACGAACAAATTATTGAAGGATTCCAATACCTCATCAATACTGGACTCATAAATAATCTACAAGGTACATACCAACGTATAGCTCAACAGCTAATTAATGCAGAATTATGTAACCGAAACTAAAGGAACTTAAATGAGCCAAACACTTATTGCTATTATCGGAATAGTATACCTAGCAATCTGTTTCGAGCAGATGCTTAAAGGTAATACTGGTATGACAATAACCTACTTCGGATATGCCCTCGGTAACGTGGGTTTATATATGCTAGCTAAATGAAACCTCAAGAACAAGAAGCCTTCGTAGAAGCATATTCATGTAACGTAGCTGATGTTCCTACTGAACGAGTAAAAAAATTTGTAGCCAAATATTACTCTGAAGATAATGTGGAGTATTCAAGTGACTACACATCTATAGTAGATGCTCTATGTATGTGGAACAGTGCTATCAACTACCATATTAAAAATGAACTTAATCAAGACAGTTAAACGATGGGTCGCAGGTACAGACAAACTCTTCGACATCTATGAATGTACTGTAGATGAAGTAGACGAGTATACCTCTGACTCAGGTAAGTCTATGGTGAAAGTTACTATCGGTGACACTGAGTATAGTGGCCTACATAATAAGTGGGTGTACGACTACCTATGTGCTAACGAAGGTGAACCTTCATTCGTAGTCATGTGGCGAGCACCTAAGGGTAAACCTATGGTTGCTTACGTAAAAGAAATATGGCAAGACCATATCAACGGAGAGTACAATGACGAAGTCCCTACCGAAACTAACGCCTACAGCAATAGCGGTGAGTCATTTGTTTATCTTTGGACAAACAAAGACACCGATAGAAAGTATATCGGAAAGCACAAGGGAACAGCTGATGATGGATATGTCTGCAGCAGTGAGAGCCTTATCGCAGAGTACAACGAGTGTCCCTCAAGATTCATCCGTACAATCCTAGCGTACGGTACTGATCAAGAGATGCATGAATTAGAGACTCAGCTTATCCTGACTCTCAAAGCTACTCGATCTCACCTGTACTACAATATGAGCAACAACCTGAGGAAAGATTAATGGACATCACAACATGGTTAGTAGAACCTAAGTATACTATCGGATCTACAGTATATACCAAAGATAATAACGCTGTATACAAAATGCGTATTACATCTATCCAGCCTATCATTCAGGAACACCCTGATAAGAAGGTCAAACTCACTATCCGATATTATATCCGTGGTGTAGGTGACTATAGCGCTGTACCCGGTAAACTAGTTGAAGAAAACATTCTATTCGCAACATCTGAGGAAGCATTCAAATGAAATACGTAGTAGAGATGGATGTAGATAATATTGTTAAGCAAGAGCTTAGTAACCTGTATGATAACTTCATTAGCTACCTTGAGGTAGGTGACAGTAATGTATTCTTCTTTAACGAACCTGCTAAAGAACGTATCGCATTAGCACAACATGCTGAGGCAGCTCGCTTAATGCACAACTACTATTCAACATCCTCAGATCAAATTGAACCTTAAACCTTAGTCGGTACCTAATAGGAACACACATGAAAAAGCAAACCGTAGTCACAGTAGTATACTTCCTTGAAGAGTCTTCATCTGATGAAGTACACTTTTTAATGGATCATCTCAACAAAGATCTGAAGGACGGAGAATCCTATATGATCGTAGACATCGAGGACATCGAAGAATGAATCTTATTCCTGTAGCTACCCAAGAGGAATGTGCTGAAGTAATTCAGGGTATCAGTAAAGTATTTAGGTTTGGATTAACTCAGACACATCCCGATACAGGTGTTACAAACAAACAACACTTAGAAGTAGAGATAGGTCAACTCAAAGCTATGATTGATCTGCTCACTAAAGAGTGGGACTTAGACACTAACGCTATTAACTATGCCTATAACCTTAAGCTAGTTAACTATAACAAATGGGATAAACAGTATGGAGTACTCAAATGATTATTGAAAATGACCAAGACTACGTAAAGATTACTTTGTTATTCGAAAAACCTACAAATGTTTTTCATGATGAACTTCTCATAGAAGTAATGGAAAAACTTTCCACAGTAGATCAGGAATACAGAGAGAACTATCAGGAATACTTATGAAAACACAGTTAGACTGGGATAACTTTTACCTTAAAGTAGCTGAATTAATTGCTCAACAATCTTACGCTGAAGATCGTAAGGTTGGTGCATTAATCGTTAAAGACGGTAACATTATCTCGTTCTCCTATAACGGTACACCACGAAGTACTGACAATGATACACAATCAAACATTGTGCTTCATGCTGAGGCTCAAGCAATCGCTAAGGTTGCTCGATCAACTACCAGTACTGTAGGCGCTACTATGTACTGTACCTTAAGCCCTTGTATTGAATGCGCTAAGCTTATCTATACTGTTGGCATTAAACGTATAGTATATCAGGACAACTACAAATGTCTTGATGGTGTAGAATTCCTTAAAAACATGGGTGTAAGTGTCAATTATACCCTACCACAAAATAACCTTGCTGACCCATCATGGTTAGCTAAAACAGGACTAATCTAATGCTCACAGAAGGATGGACAAACTTCCTCCTTTTAGCTGCATTGTTTTATATTGTATACTTACAGTATCAACTCAGTGAACTAAAAGAAACCATCGAAAGCTATAACGAAATTGTCATGGAAATGGCTCAAGAGCTAGTAGAGTTAGGCTCACCTAACGTAACATGGAGAAAGATAGATGAGGAAGGATAAACGATTCCCTAAAGTTAAAGTAGAAGTAGCTTGTTTACCAGTAGCTGAGGATAAAATAGCTAAAGTTTTCTTTGATATCTTAGATGACTACACAAAACGTTTTGATGTTAAAGTTAAAGATAAAGAGTTTAAAATTAATATCGCTTGTGTAGAGTACGATGATGAAGACAAGAACATGGGTATGACTATCTATGGTGAAGACGATAATGGTCGTATCCTAGTACAAATCCGTGATCCGTTCCTTAGCGAATGGGAAAACAACTACTTCACTATGCAGCTGTTCCTCTATATTATGTGCCACGAGTTCGTTCATGTGTGCCAACATCTCACAGGTCGTGATGGTTTTAAGGTACCTAAATTAAAGTATGATAAAGACTCATCTCGCGAATCATACTTCTTTGACCCTTGTGAGGTAGAAGCTCGTGTGTTTGAACACTTTTATACAGTGATGTATGCAGAAAAATTATTATGACTAAATTAAGGCTATGTGTAGACATCGAGACTAATGGTCTGATGCCTCATGTAAATAAGATCTGGTGTATGGTCGCTATTGACGCAGACACCGGAGAAGTATACTCATTCTCTGACTATGATTCTAACTTACCTTCGCTCTCTAATGGCCTCAACTTTATCAGTACTGCTGATATCATCTTCGGTCACAACTTTATTGGTTATGACCTTGTTGTCCTCAAACACCTTACTGGATGGTCTCCTCCTAGTACCATTAAAGTCATAGACACATGGGTCATGTCTCAAACAAACCAGTTTAAGCGTGACCACAAACATGGCCTTGAAGGGTGGGGTTCTAAGCTTGGGTATCCTAAGTTAGAGTTCAACGACTGGGAAGGTTATTCCCAAGAGATGCTTACCTACTGTATCCGTGACGTAGAATTAAACGTTAAGGTATACAAGGTACTAGTAGAAGAAGCTAAAAAGATCATTGGTAAGTACCCTCTGTACGCTAAAGGTCTTGATGTAGAGAATCGCTTTGCTGCTATCGAGGCAGATATCCGTACTAAGGGTTGGGTCTTCGATATGGCTGGTGCTCAGACTCTGCTGACTCGTATGAACAACGAGATGGATCGCATTGAAGGTGTCTTAGAACCTTTGATAGGTCTACGCTGTATCAAGAACGATAAGCCTGACGAGTTCAAGACACCAGCATGGCGTAAAGATGGTTGCTATACCTCAGCTACTGTTAAGTGGTTTGGTTATACTCAAGAAAGTGGTAAAGAAGATCGCCCTATTGCTGGCCCCTTCTGCCGTATCTCCTTTGAGCAAGGTAAAGTAGGTAGTATTGAGGTAGTAAAAGACTACCTGTACTCTATCGGATGGGTACCCGATGAATGGAACGTTGAACGTGTTAACGGTAAATTCGTTAACAAGTCTCCTAAGATTACTGATACATCTCTTGAGTCTCTTGGTGGTGCTGCTCCCTTAATCAGTGAGTACTACACACTACGTGCTCGTAAAGGTATCCTAGAAGGCTGGATTCGTGAGTCAACAGAGTATCCTGATCATCGATTACATGGTCGTATGTGGACTATCGGTACACCTACATTCAGATGTCGTCATGAAGTGATTGCTAACCTACCTAGTGTTGATGCAATCTACGGCAAAGAGATGCGTGGTCTACTACAGTGTGAGCCGGGTACCGTGATTATCGGTGCTGACTCTGCTGGTAATCAAATGCGTGGTCTATGCCACTATATTAACAACGATGATTTTACTAATGAGGTAATCAATGGAGATGTTCACACTCGAAATGCTACTGCTCTTGGTGTTAGTCGTAAGCTCGCTAAACCTTTTCTGTATGCTTTCTTATTTGGTGGTGGTGCGGCAAAGCTTGGTCTCATCCTTACGGGAAAGAGAGATGCTAAAGTGGGACAAGAAGCTATCAGCAAGTTTGAAAACTCAATTCCGGGACTCAAGGAACTTCGAGACAAGCTAACAAGTCAGTTCGAAAGAACAGAGCAAGCCTTTGGTAAAGGTAATGGTTGGGTACGTGGCCTCGATGGGCGTATCATCTTTGTAGGTTCAACTCATCAGGTATTAAACTATGTACTCCAAACAACAGAAGGCATCACATGTAAAGCTGCAGCAGTATATATGCAGGATGAGATGCGTAGACGTAACATCCCTCACTACTTTGCTCTACATTACCATGATGAATTTGCAATCGTGGTTCCTGAACAGTATGAACAGGAAGTAAAAGAGCTATCCATTGAAGCGTTCACAGAAGCACCTAAGTGGTTTGGAATTAACTGTATGGGTGGTGACGCTCACATTGGCAAAACGTATGCGGAGGTTCATTAATGGAACATAACTTTGAAGAGGTAATCATTGACGTAGATAGTATCATCTACCAGATTGCCTTCACTACACCTTCACCAGCGCTAGGTAAGAAAGCTCTTGATAACTTTATTAAAGAGATCATCGAGACTACTGACTCTACTAATGCGCTTATCTTTATGAAGGGTACTAACAACTTCAGGTTCTCCTCAGACCCTGAGTACAAGAACACTCGTAAGGATACTATTGAACCTGAGATTAAAGAACGTATCGAGAAGCTCTATGAGTATGCTCGTGAGTTCTGTACTGAAGGTATTAATGGTGAGGCTGATGACTACTGTTCTATCTACGCTAAAGAAGCCTTAGACGCAGGTCGTACATACATTGTAGCTCACATCGATAAAGACCTTAACTGTATTCCCGGTTGGCACTACAACTTTCGTAAGAAAGAGTTTTACTTCATGGATGACTCTGAGGCTTATCGCTTCTTGATGATGCAGGTTCTTACGGGTGACGTCACTGATAACATCCAAGGTATACGTGGTATAGGTGAGAAGACAGCTATCAAGCTGACTAAGGATACACCTAATAACCTCTTATGGAATAAGGTTGTTGACATCTGGAAAGCTAAACAACCAGAAGAGTGGTATAATAACTTCCTTAAATGTGCTAACTGTATCTACATGAGAGAACGTCTTGATGACTTACGACCCCTTACCTTTGAAGAACTTAAGGAACGCTTAACATGGACTACGGACACTGGCATCCTCTCACAGACAGACCAGACAACGCCTTTGGATTCATCTACTACATCGAAAACCTCCAAACAGGAAGACGATACATTGGAAGAAAGCAACTAGTAAGTGTCTCAAGAAAACTATTACCCGGAAATAAACGAAGAACTGTCACACGTAAGGAAGCTGATTGGCGCAACTATCAGTCCAGCTGCCGCGAATTACTTGATGATATTGAAATCTTCGGACATCAATCTTTTACATTCGTTATCTACAAGTGGTGCTACGGAGCTGGAGACCTTACTTACAGCGAAGTCCATGAGCAGTGGCAATGTGAAGTTCTATCAAGAGATGAAACACCTGATGGAGAACGTCAATGGTACAACGGCAATATCGGAGCCGTTAAGTTTTTAAAACCTAAATCATATGAGTAAGAAACAAAAACCAATTAAGAATGTCCAATACGAGGATGAGGTCTCACTGAAGGACGAATTCAAGAGCAGATTCAAAGAGAAGAAACAAACTCAACAACAAGCCCACGAACGCAGACAACGTTTAAGGGAACTCCAAGAAGATAAATACTGGAACTAACCTATGTCACGATGGATCCACGCACCGTGTCCTAAATGTTCATCATCTGATGCATTTAGCTACAAAGAAGATGATACACATGGCTTCTGCTTTAGCTGTCAGAAGTCATCTCCAATCGACCCTACATATACACCAACTAAATATCACACTGAAGACTACAACATGCACACACTATCGGAGATCAGTAACTATGACACACGAGGATTTCAAGAGCGAGGTATCACTAAGGTGGTGTCAGCTCACTATGGCGTTAAGGTCTCTTACGCTGAAGACGGTACTATGGCTAGCCATTTCTACCCGTACACTAAAGACAATGTGGTTGTGGCATACAAAGAACGTAAGCTACCTAAGTCATTTGTTATACACGGAGACTTCAAAGGTATTCAACTGTTCGGTCAAGCAACAGCAACTAATGGAAAGCGAATTGTTATCTGTGAAGGTGAGCTTGATGCATTAGCCGTAGCACAAGCACAACATGATAAGTACCAACGGTTCTATCCAGCAGTGGCATTACCCTCTGCCTCAGCTACATCAATGATTCTCGAACAACGTGAATGGTTACGTAGCTTCGATGAAGTAGTACTGATGTTTGACAATGATGAACCCGGTCAGAAAGCTACTCAAGCTGCTGCTAAGATCATTGGCTATGATAAGGTTAAGATCGCATCATTACCTGAGAAAGACCCTTGTGATGTACTAGTTAAGCATGGTTCATCTAAACTAATGAGCTGTATCTTTGATGCCAAGCCTTACAGTCCCTCTGACGTAGTCAAGGGTGAAGCTGTATGGGAACAGTTCAAACTTAAACAGTCAGTGACATCACTGCCTTACCCTAACTGTCTGAATACCCTGAATGACAAGCTCTTCGGTATGCGCCTTGGTGAGATCGTTCTGTTCACCTCAGGTACTGGCTCAGGTAAGTCTACTGTTATTAAAGAGATTGTGTTAGAGATTTTAAACAAGACTCCTGATATGGTAGGTATGGTGTCACTCGAAGAATCTATTGGTGATACCGCTGAGAAGTTCATTGGTATGCAGCTTCAAAAGACTCTCAACAACAACGATGTTCCTGAATCAGAACAACGTGCAGCGTACGAACAAGTGTTCGGTGATGAACGCTTAGTACTGTTAGATCACCAAGGTTCTGTGGGTGATGAGTCCCTTATCGATAAACTAGAACACCTAGCATTGATGGGTTGTAAGTATATCATCCTCGATCACATCACTATTGCTGTATCTGAAGGTGCTAAAGGTAAGACAGGCAATGAAGCAGTTGACTCCTTCATGTCTGACCTGCTTAAGATCACTAAGAAACATAACATCTGGTTAGGTGTTGTATCTCACTTGCGTAAAGGTGAGAAGCCATTCGAAGAAGGTCATATGCCCTCTATCGATGACATCAAAGGCTCAGGCTCTATCAAACAAATTTCGTTTGATATCGTAGCTTTCTGCCGTAATATGGTTGCTGAGATGGAACAAGTCCGTAACACAATCAAACTTCGTGTTCTAAAATGTCGTTTCACTGGTCGTACTGGTGACTGTGGTAGTACCTCCTATGATACTAAAACAGGAAGACTAAAACAAACTTCTTTCGTGGACTTCGAATAACAAAATGAATCCAACTCAATATCTTACTGACCGTGTATCCAAGGTAGTATTAAACTCAGATAAGATCTATAATGAGGGTGCGCGTCTCCTTGCATACCACCCTACATGGGAATATGATTTAGAAAGGTTTATAAATGAATCTTGGGATACACTCCTACGTTATTGCATTAGAAATAAAAATGCAACACACTCAGCATCAGTTAAACTTACTTTCGCAAGTGACCTTATCGGAAAAAGAATTGCAAGAGCTATTGGAACTGATGAGCACAACATTAAATCAACTCTTAGCCTTGGAGACTTGTTGCTTGAAACATTCCTCCAAGATGGACTGATTGATATCTTCCGTGAGTATGATGGTCGTAAGGCTCCATACATGGTACGTATCGTTAACCAGTCTGATGATGTTAAGCCCACGTTAATCGGCACATCACTTGAACCCTTACTACCTATCACTGGTTTGTATAGTCATCTGACTAAAGAACCATTCATTAAAGGCTGGACTAACAGCCGACTGTTTCATGAGTACCTAGATAAACCTTTTATCAGAAGCTTAGAAACATTACGCCAACAACCTTGGCAACTTAACCTACCAGTACTAGAGGCTATGGAGAAGACATATCCCTCTGAGACTCTTGAACTAGTAGATAACTCAGGTGAAATCTTTACATACAATATTCACCATGAGAATCTTAACTTACCTAAGAAGCTTAACCACTTAGATGGCACTAAGTTCATGGGTAAGAAAGACCCTAAGCTACAACGTATGTTGAGTAAATACTTTGAGTACACACAAGTACTAAAGAAAGCACGATTGATTAATGATCAGACCTTTTACCAAGAAGTATCCTGTGACTATCGTGGACGAGTCTACTATGCTGAATCATTCCTTGAGTTTCAAGGTAGTGACTTAGCTCGTAGTCTCTTTTTATTCGCTAACAAAAAAGAAGTAACTGAAAAAGGTTACTACTGGTTAAGCGTACACACAGCAGCTTGCTACAATAAATCATTCTCTATTAATGAACTTGAACAACAAGGCTTTGGTACTGACTATGCTACATATCTAAAGGAAGAAGGTCTAGATACCATCTCTTTAGATAAAATGACCTTAGATGATCGTGCTATGTGGGTTAACCAACACTTAGGTTTTATTACATCAACTAGTCTGCATGAAGTAATTGATCAATCTGCTGAAAAACCTTATAGCTTCTTAGCTTGCTGTCATGAGATTGTAAACTACCATAACGCTAAGTCTAAAGGTAAACCTTACATGTCAGGATTTCCTATCCCCATTGATGGTAGTAATAACGGTTGGCAGCATCTTGCAGCTATGTCTAAAGATAAACAAGCAGGTACACTAGTGTCCTTAGTACCTACTCCTATTCAGAAAGACTTCTATGTAGCTGTAGCTAAAGAGCTTATCAGTATTATGCCTGAATGGTTTGATGAGAAGCAGATGCCTATGAAACATATTCGTAAGGGTATTGCTAAACGAGGCTCAATGACTCGTGCCTACTCAGCAGGTAAACAACGTATCGCCAAGAACATGTATGATGATTGTCACGTAGAGGGTTTCACTGTAAAGTATAACATTGATCAAGATCAGTGTGATACCTTAGCCAGTAACTTAATTAAGGCTATCAACACTGTATGTGCTGGCCCACTTAAGACAACCAAATACTTACAGAAGATTGCAGAACATGAACTTAACTCCAATAGAAATAACCTTAGTTGGCATACTCCTAGTGGTTTCCCTGTGGTTTACAAAGCTTATCTTCAGCACGAACGTAAACAAAGAGGTACCATACGAGGTATTACGGGAAATAAAGACGGTCGTATCATGCACGTTATCAAGGTTGATGTCCTTAACAAAGAGACAAATGAACGGGTACCGTGTCGGAGAAGCTTTGCTTCGGGTATCAGCCCTAATGTTGTTCACTCCTATGATGCTGCTCATATGGCTAATACTATTGTTGGCTTTAATGGCTCATTTGGTGCCGTCCATGACTCCTTTAGCACACACGCTGATGAAGTGGATTTCCTCCAAGAAGTAACTAAGATGAACTTCATTGCTCAGTATGATACAGAGAACTTCTTTAACACCCTACAAGATACCCTTATGGAGTATAAAGAATCATTCACTTTCCCTCAACCAACGACTGGAGACTTAGATCTTCAAGACGTTTATAACTCAAAGTATTTCTTTTGTTAATACCTATCCTCATCCTAGTAATCCTTTGGTTATGGATTCATAACTAGTCGGTACCTAATACCTAATAACAAAACAACAAGGAACTCATGAACTCGTATCAAGAACTTATCGCTAAATCCCGCTATGCTCGCTTTCTTCCTGAAAAAAAGCGCCGTGAGAACTGGGATGAAACAGCTAACCGCTGGACAGACTTCTTTAAAGAACAATTAGCCGATAAAGTAGCACCCACAGACAGCATCTGGGGTATGTTAAACAAAGAAATTAAATCCCTTAGTACCCTCCCCTCAATGCGCTCAATTATGACTGCAGGTGAGGCACTCCGCAGGACTTACGTAGCAGCTTATAACTGTAGCTACCTCCCTGTAGATAATCCCCGTTGCTTTGATGAAGCAATGTATATTCTCTTGTGTGGTACTGGTGTAGGTTTCTCATGTGAAACCCAGTATGTCCAACAGTTACCTGTTGTACCTCAGTTACACCAGTCAGAGCATATCATCGTAGTAGAAGATAGCAAAGAAGGTTGGTGCTATGCCTTCCAAGAACTAGTATCATGCTTATACAAAGGTATTATTCCTACATGGGATGTATCCTTAGTACGTCCAGCTGGCGCTCCACTCAAGGTCTTTGGTGGTCGTGCCTCTGGCCCTGATCCACTAGTATCTTTGTTCAACTATACAGTTAAGAAGTTTACTAAGGCTAAAGGTCGTAAGCTAAGTAACATCGAGGCACATGACATCATGTGTAAGATCGGTGAGGTAGTAGTGGTTGGTGGTGTACGCCGTTCAGCTATGATCAGCTTGGGTGACCTGTCAGATACTCAACATGCTACAGCTAAGACTGGTGAATGGTGGAAAGGCTTTGGTGAACGTGCCTTAGCTAACAACTCAGCTGTATACCAATGTAAACCTTCTGTCGGTGAGTTCATGAAAGAATGGTTAGATATTTATAACAGTCACTCAGGTGAACGTGGTATCTTTAACCGTGAAGCATCACAAGTTATGGCTGCTAAGTGGGGTCGCAGAGCTAAGGACGTACAGTATGGTACTAACCCTTGCTCAGAGATTATCCTTAAGCCTTATCAGTTCTGTAACCTATCTACTGTAGTGATTGACCCTCAAGATACCCTTGAATCTCTCAAGCTTAAGGTTCGCTTTGCTACTATCATGGGTACTATGCAGTCTACCTTGACTGACTTCCCTTATCTTCGTGATGTATGGCGTGAGAATACCGAGCAGGAACGTCTGTTGGGTGTGTCTATGACAGGTATCCTTGATAACGCTATGCTCCGTGATATGTCTACTCTGGAATCTACATTGACTATTCTCCGTGATGTAGCCCGTGAGACTAACAAAGAATGGGCTGAGATCTTAGGTATCCCTGAGTCAGCAGCTATTACTTGTGTTAAGCCTGAAGGTACTGTGTCTCAACTGACACTGACCTCTAGTGGTATCCATGCTGGTCATGCTCCCTACTACATTCGCCGTATTCGTCAGGATAAGAAAGATCCTCTGACTCAGTTCTTGATTTCTCAAGGTATCCCTAATGAAGACTGCGTAATGAAGCCTGATCAGACAGCTGTGTTTAGTTTTCCTATGCGCTCACCCGGATTTACTCGTGAAGACCTGACTGCTATCGAGCATCTTGAGATCTGGTTGACTTATCAACGTCACTGGTGTGAACACAAACCATCTGTAACTATCTCTGTTAAAGAACATGAGTGGCCTATGGTTGGTGCATGGGTGTATGAACACTTCGATGAGTGTACTGGTATCTCTTTCCTTCCGGATGATGGTGGTACATACCGCCAAGCCCCATATGAAAACATTGATTCATCTGAATACAAACGTTTACTCGATACACTACCTTCTATTAACTGGGATTTGTTTACTGAAGACCGTGATAACGTAGAAGGCGCTCAAATGTTAGCTTGTACCGCTGGACAGTGCGATATTTAAAGGAATAACTATGAACAAACTATTTAAAGTATACGCCGACTGGTGTGGCCCATGTAAAGTAATGACTGATATTCTTAAAGACATTGATCTAGAAGGCGAATTCAATACAACACTAATAGATGTTAATGCAGACATTGATAAAGAGTTCTTATATGAACACAACATTCGTAGTATCCCTTACTTTATCTTACAGGACTCTGAAGGTAACACTCTGAGAACACATCAAGGTGCAATGACTCTTAATAACACCCGCAAGTTTCTAGCTGGTACCTAATAGGAAACAACTATGAATGATACTATTGAAGACTACGAATTGAATATCCCTTATGACCCT